>CEQM01111375.1_pt1 | contig 10591 bp, 10 predicted proteins | sample 531111 | NCBI WGS metagenome assembly CEQM01 (sample SAMEA2621278, study PRJEB7988) | marine metagenome | biome: marine biome (ENVO:00000447); feature: deep chlorophyll maximum layer (ENVO:xxxxxxxx); material: "saline water (ENVO:00002010), including plankton (ENVO:xxxxxxxx)" | depth 120 m
TTGGCCATCAAAAATCATATTTTCTGTTATCAATTGTTGACTAAAACTTAAAAAGGGAATAATAAGAAGTAGGAGTAGTTTTTTCATATCTAAAAATTTTTCAGCTTCACAAATATACATCTTAATTTAAAAGACACGTACTGTAAATAATGCTATATAAATCTATAATCATAAAAACTTAAGTCTATGAATTAAATTATGTCTTATATTGACCCAAAATAGATTAAAATCAGCATTATGATAGGAGTCTCGTTTAAATCGATTCATGAAAATATTTTTCGGCAACTTCACCCATAACAACCCTTGTTCATTACATACTGATAAACTTTTTTTGAAAAAAATTTTTTTATTGGGAAATAGCATTCCTTTATGTTCACTTCTATCACTCCATAAACAATTGTTCTTATATGTTATAGGGTTGATTGATGTGTAATTATCACCATAATTCCAATCATGAGGGTAATATGACTCAGTAAAAGAACGCCAATTAAGAAAACAATATAATTGATCTGGGTCTTCACATAATTCAATTGACATTTCATCATTACTAATGTCCATACCAATTAAATAACTCAAAATTAATCTATCTAGTAATTCCTTTTTAGGAAAAATATATTCATTTATAAGTTTTTTGGCATGATTTGTTCCTTGACTATGAGATGCTATAATAAATTTGTCTGTTGTAATATTGTTTAAAAAATACTTAAATGATGACAAAACATCATTGTAAGCAAGATTAAATGCCTGTATCCCATTGACAGTATCAGTATATGAATAAATATGCATTTCTCTATAGTGAGGGGCATATAAATCACATAATCCAGCAAAAACAGATGCTTGATTTTCTAAGCATAAATCTATAAGGTGATTATCACTGAAATGAAGTGTGTCAGCGTTCCAATTGTTAGAGGAAAACAGAGAAGTAGGATGAATGTAAAAAACTGAAACATCAAAACTTTTTTCATTTTTAAATTTATAGTTTTTAGGTATAAGTTTTTTAGAATTATGTAAATCCGATCTAAAAGCCCAATTGTTTTCATCACTATAATCTAACTCAAACGTTATTTTGTTTTTTTTAAAATTCTCAGCAGGTGTTATATACTCTGAGGAATAAGATAAATTTTTTTTTAGCCCACAAGAACATATAAACAAACAAAATAATAGAAAGTGTAATTTTCTCATTAATATAAATAATTCCTAAAATGTGTAGATTAAAAAGTTATTTCACAACATACATTAATCACTGACGACATTTAACTCCTTTAAATAATTTTCATAAACTGCTACTGTAACTTTTCTCTCATCCCAAGATTCAAAATTTAAAAGTCTTAATTTTGTATCAAGAGTTGCTTGAATATGAATACGATAATCTCTATAAGAGTAATAATCCGTAGCAGTATAATGATTCCATTGATTTTGCACATATGAAACAGGGTTGAACCAATAAGTAGCACGAATTAATTGATTTTTTTCACTATTCTTCTCCTCTATTTTCTCAATTGCTATTTTGTTCATGTTATTTACAATAGCAGAAATTGCATTCCTTCTAAAATCTCTATTCAATTCATTTGTTTTAGCATGTTTAGTCTCAGATAGATTAGGATAAACATTGAATAAACGCAAATACACTGAATCTAGAGGTAATTCAAAAACTTCATAAGCTTCTTCCCTATTAGCATCTAAATAATCTGTCATATAATGAGCAGGATGGACGATACTCGCAAATTGATGTACAGCTCCTGGAATAATAACACATAACAATAACCATATACTGATCATTTTAAAAGCTATTGCACTACTACCATAACTTCGAAGTACGATGAAATAAAAAATAGCAGCAAAAAACAGGACATATCCAACTAAAAGAAAAATTAATGATGTTAATTCAAATAAATAAGTACCTATAGCATTGTTCATAACAGCAACACATACCATAAAAAAAATCACTGTCAAAAGTAATAGCAAAATATAAAAACTAAACCGAATAAAAATCCATTGTGAAACAGAGCCATATTGAATCTTAATAAGTTTATCAAATCGGAAATCTTGCTCAAGACCTTTTATATTATACGTCATAATAATGATTAAAATGGGAAGCAAGAAAATAACAAGAAAGGAGAAGTCAATATTACCATTCACTAACCTTTCAGGGTTTGCAATTTCTTCAACCATGTCATTGTCATAAGTGGAACTCCAATTAGTAATATTCTTATAATACCCATACTGTTCTGCTTGCCCAATACCTAAAGGCATTAAAGGTGATGGTTTCTTGGTAGCAGAAATTGGAATATATCCTAAAACATCTAATGCGGCTGGCAAAACTGTGAGTTTGTTGAAAAAATTTGACACAAACAAAAGTTCTTGTTGTTGTTTAAATTCAATATCTTCAATTGTTGCTTTCTGTTTATTTTGTAAGTCAAAACCACTATAGATAGAATATACACAAGCAAATACAAAAATTAAATAAGTCAGAACTTTAGCAGTACTCCTTCTAAAATGATGAAATTCATATAAAAAAACATTGAAAAATTTCATAAAATAGTAGTTTTTTTAGACAGAAACTGAATTACAAAAAATAGTATTATAGGCCATAAACACAAAAATAAAATATCCAGAAAATACTTACTTATCAATGTTAAAAAATTAGGCACTTTATATTCAAATTCTTTTATTGATTGAAAAAAAACTTCATCCCAACCACCATCTCTCCATTTGTTATTCAAGTTTTTAATAAGCTCTCGTCTATAGTCTTCTGCTTGACGGAGAAAATTTAAATGATGAAACATATCTGTTCCAGCAGTACCCATGCTTAAACTTTGTAAAGATGCAAAAGGATTAACAAGACCACTAAATTGGTAAATATTTTTCTGTATTTGCAATGTTGCATAAAGAGCTCCGAAATGTTTATCCCATACACTATTACCATATTCTTCATCAGCCTGCATTAATATTCCTCGAAAGTTAACAGGTAGTTCAGCTAAATTATCAACTCCATATTTAATTAATGTCTCTTGAATTAAAGCCTCTTGCCTCTCATCAGATGGATTATGCCCATCAAGACCTTTGGATCTGTCGTTCTTCATTTGATTTTGAAACTCGATTCGTGTCGGTAAAGGCTGGAATTTTTCTACCGTATTTCCAATTGTTTTTGGTAAAAAAATAACCCATAATACCCACACGACAACTGTTAATGATAATGCTCCTGTATTATTTTTAAAAACAACTGAAAATAAAATAGTTAAACTAATCAAAATAAAATAATAAAGACTATAGCTTAATAAAAAGAAAGTAAGTCTAAAGATTGTGTCAAGATTTAAATAGCTAATATTGAAAATTATCTGTACTAATATTGTCAACAACAACAATGCTAGACCTATAAGCCAAACACTAATAATTTTAGAAAAAAGTATGTTTTGTAAACTGGCCCCTTGGACAAGTAATAATTTTAATCTACCACTATCACGTTCTTGTGTGTAACTACTAAAAGAAAGAAAGATTAACAATAATGGAATTAAAAACTGCAATAAAAGAGATGGTTTAAGTTTTCCAAATGTGGAAATTTGCAACGACTGTGATGCTTCTGAAAACATCACTTCATTTTGTCTATGACCCTCTAAACGAATTACATTACCAGTAACAGAGTTCACACCTTCGTCAATACTATTTAAAATATTACTTGGTTTAAAAGCATAACTACCAAAATGTGCTGATTGATGTGGATTACCATGAGTTCTTTCATCCCATTGTTCTCTCACATGCTCTTGAGCTTCTTTTTGAGCCACAATTTGCTTTTTGTTATGCACAACACCAAAGTAAGTTGTTAGAATTAACGAAATAGCAAAAATAGAGATAAGAACTATAAATAAATTATTTCTAAAAACGCGTTGGTATTCATTAAATAAAAGATGCTTCATGTCAAAAAAAAGAATTAGCTTTTCATGAAATTAATATATACTTGCTCAAGTTCCTCAGAGGTAATATCATTTGCTTGCATTTCTTTAACTAAAGAACCATTCTTTAAAATACCTATTTTATGGCACGTTTCTCTTACTCTGAATAAATCATGAGACGCCATCAAAATTGCAGCCCCATTATCTGCAAGTTTTTTAAGCAGTTCTGACAGCTCATTACTAGACAAAGGGTCTAAACCACTAGCAGGTTCATCTAAAAGATAAACCTTAGCTTTTTTTGCATACGCAATTGCAATACCTACTTTTTGCCTCATACCTTTTGAATACTCAGAGATGCATTTATGATGTGCCTCAGACTGTAATCCGCAATCTTCTAGAAATTTTAACAATTCTTTATTAGTGTAACTAAATCCTGACAGTTTACAGAAATAATCTAAATTTTCAATACCAGTTAAATATGGATAGAGATTGACATTTTCTGGAATATAACCAATCATAGCAAGACCAATTTGTGAATGAGAAGAAGAATCACTTAAATTAATTAAGCCTTTATCTGGTTTTAAAAAGCCTAAAATTAAATTTAATGTAGTGGATTTACCAGCACCATTAGCACCTAACAATCCATATATTTCACCTTCCTCAACATTAAGAGACAAATTATTTAATGCTTGATGACTATCAAATGCCTTGTAAACTTTATCTAATTTAATCATGGTTGCAAAAATAATAATTTCAGAATATAATTTAATTCTACTAACATGTTTTTTCCACACATGAAAAAAACTATATTTACGATTCTAAATAATATTTTAAAAAATGAAACATCTACTTTTTATCACCGGAGTCTTATTTATTTTTTCATGTCAAGAAAATATAAAAAAAAATACTACTAACCCTTTCTTTGAACAATGGAATACCGCTTACCAAATTCCTCCTTTTCTTCAAATTGAAGATGAACATTATATGCCAGCATTTGAAAAAGGCATGGAGGAGAACCTCAAAGAAATTGATAAAATTGTTAAAAATTCTGAGTCACCTACATTTACTAATACAATTGAAGAATTAGAAAGATCAGGGAAACTGCTTTCAAAAGTACAACGTACTTTTTTTAATTTAGCAGGGTCTAACACAAACCCACAACTACAAGAATTACAACGTGAATTAAGTCCAGTACTATCGGCTCACTATGATAAAATTATATTGAATAAAGAATTATTTCTCCGTATAGAACAATTATGGAAAGAAAAAAATAACTTAGAATTAACACAAGAACAACATAAACTATTAGAAGATACTCGTAAACAATTTGTGCGTAGCGGTGCACTTTTAAACGATGAGCAAAAATTAAAAATTACTGAAATTAATTCTAATATATCTGAACTTACAACAACATTTGGACAGAATCTTTTAGCTGAAACGAATGGATTTGAGCTGATTTTAAACAAAAGTGACCTAGATGGATTATCTGATGATGTAATTGCTGCTGCTGCAGAAGCAGCAATTCAAAAAATGGATCAAGCTGAAACAGATGCAGAAAAAGCAAGATATAAAGACAAATACGTTTTTACACCACATCGTACTAGCATGTATCCTTTTTTAACTGAATCTACTCGCCGTGACTTAAGAGAAAAGTTGTATAATTCTTATATAATGCGTGGCGATAATAATAATGAAACTGATAACAAAAAGACTGCATCTCAAATTGCAAAACTACGTGCTGAAAAAGCGAATTTAATGGGATATAAAACTCATGCTCACTTTGTTTTAGAAGAAAGGATGCTAAAAACTCCTGAAGAAGTATATAACTTATTAATTCAATTATGGAAACCAGCATTAAATAGAGCTAAATTAGAAGTTGAAGACATGCAAGCAGTTGCTGACTCTGAAGGTTATAATTTTAAAATAGCAGCGTGGGATTGGTGGCAATATGCAGAAAAAGTCCGTAAAGACAAATATGATTTAGATGAATCTGCTATAAAACCTTACTTATCGTTAGATAATGCACTAAAAGGAGTCTTTAATACAACGAATAAATTATGGGGAATTACCTTTACTGAAATTTTTGATATTGATTTATATCATCCAGATGCACGTATTTGGAAAGTTAATGATAAGGATGGAAGTCATCTTGGTATTTTTATAGGAGATTACTTTACACGTTCTAATAAACGTGGTGGAGCATGGATGAGTAGTTTTAAAGGACAGTCAAATCTAGATGGAAGAGAGCGTCCAATTGTAGTAAACGTATGTAATTTTCCTGCCCCGGTGGGTGAAAATCCCTCACTGTTAAGTTTTGAAAACTTAATCACCCTGTTTCATGAATTTGGTCATGCTATGCATGGTATTTTAACTAATGTTACCTATGGTAGTATGGCAGGAACATCAGGACCAAGAGATTTTACGGAATTCCCTGCACAAATACTGGAACACTGGGCTAGCGAACCTGAAATTCTAAAATCGTTTGCAACGCACCACGAAACTGGAACACCAATACCTGATGATTTAATCGATAAATTATTGAAAGCTTCTAAGTTTAATCAAGGTTTTATTAATACCGAATACCTTGCTGCATCTCTACTTGATATGGATTGGCATACTATCTCTGGTGAAGAAGCTCTGAAGGATGCTAATAAATTTGAACAACAGTCCCTCAATAAATATGGATTAATTAAAGAGATAGCTCCACGATACAGAAGTACTTATTTTGCTCATATTTTTTCTGGCGGATATTCTTCTGGATATTACAGCTATGTTCATTCTGCTGTTCTTGATTCTGATGGATTTGAAGCTTTTAAAGAATCTGGAAATGTTTTTGACACTAACCTTTCTGAAAAATTGAGAACACACGTTTATGAAAAAGGATCCACTGAAGAAGCTATGGATTTATATGTCAAATTTCGTGGTCGAAAACCCATAATTGAACCTCTTTTAAAAGTCAGAGGACTGAACGGAATGATGGAATAAATATTATGCGAATAATTCCAAGTTTTTTTTCAGATATACAGACTATTTGTTTAAAAAACATCTCTAATATTTATGAGACTTTTTAAGATAATTCTCTTTAAGATATTATTATGTTTTAGCCTAACAGTTTACTCTCATAATCCAGAAGACCTTGTGATTGCAGAAATTGAACAAGGACAACTCACTTTTGAAAATGAGACAATAGACGCAGAATATAATGCTGCACTAAAAAGACTACGAATGCGTCGATTAGGAGCAATGTCTTTCGAAAAAAAGTTTACAATATTTACGAAAGCTGGTTTTGAACACATTATCCCGAAAGGATTTGACCACATTGTATTTGTATTAGGTTTGTTCTTCTCTTGTTTACATTTTCGTGCATTATTATTACAAGTTACAGCATTTACTGTTGCACATAGTATTACATTAGCATTTGCTTCAATAGGTTTAATTAAGATACCCGGCAGCATAGTCGAACCTCTTATAGCTCTTTCTATAGTCTGGATTGCTATAGAAAATTGTGTGTTTAAAAAACCTACTAATTGGAGATATTTAGTTGTATTTAGCTTTGGTTTACTTCATGGACTTGGATTTGCATCAGTTTTAAGTTATTATGGATTACCTAAAGAAAATTTCATATCCTTATTGCTAGCATTCAACATAGGAGTCGAATTGGGTCAATTATCTATTTTAATACTTGCTTTTTTGTTAATGAATCTACTTCTAACCAAAAGGTTCCAAATGGATAAAGTAAGATTTGTATCATCAATTATAATCGGTGCTATTGGTTTATTTTGGCTCATCGAAAGAGTAACTATCACATAAATTTATTTCAAAAATTTTAATCTGCAATTGCAACATTGTTGCAATTAAATAATTATATTTGAAATCTTTTTGATAATCTAAAGCATAATGAAATCAATAATCTATAAACCTGACAGCATTGGTTCTATAGCAAGTATACTCTGTTTAATACATTGTATCGCAACGCCATTTATTTTTATCACGCAGGCATGTACAATGGTATGTTGTGCAGGAGCACCAACATGGTGGCAATCAATTGATTATATCTTTGTAGTAATTTCTTTTTTTGCAATACTTAAATCAACTCAAACATCATCCAACAAAATAATAAAAATAGCATTATGGATAACATGGTTTTTATTTTTCATATCTATAATGAATAAAGCAATTCAATTATTTTACATGAATCAAAATATCACATACGCTGCAGGTATCACTTTAGCTTTATTACATTTGTACAATCTAAAATATTGTCAATGTGACAATGAAAAATGTTGTTTAAATCATGAGACTAATACTGTTTCGACTTAAATATTAAATAATTACATCTCATATAAATCCACATTTTAACATGAGAAAATTATTTTAGAGGATAAATGATGTTATTCTAAAAATATTTTTTCAGCACTTTTTAAGACGTTTATTTACTGCTTAAATATCAATCTAAATTCATATTGTAACAGAGAAAATTTATTTATTAATAATAATTAAATTTGAAAGATGAAGAACATAAAACCATATAATAATTCTGAAAAGAAAAAAATTCAAATAATGAAGATGTTTGATAATATTGCAGAAACATATGATTTATTAAATCTTCTATTATCTTTTAGAATGGATTATATATGGAGAAAAAAATCCATACAAACTATAGAGAACAATCCAAAAAAAATACTTGACATTGCTACAGGAACAGCCGACTTCGCTATTATAGCCGCAAAATATACTAATGCGAAAATTACAGGGATTGACATATCTGAAAAAATGTTAAGTATCGGAAATGAAAAAATAAAAAAAAATAAATTATCAAACAGAATATTATTGAAATTAGCAGATGCAGAAAAATTGCCTTTTGAAAACAACTCATTTCAAGCAATTACTGCAGGATTTGGAGTGAGAAATTTTCAAAATATCGACACAGGTTTATCTGAGATGTACAGAGTATTAGACAAAGATGGTGTTGTAGTGATTCTCGAGCCATCAAAACCATCATTATCTCCTATAAAACAACTTTATAATATCTATTTTACACACATCCTACCTCTTGTAGGAAAAATAATATCTAAAGATAAAAAGGCATATACATACTTAACTAATTCTGTGAATGCGTTTCCTCCTAAAAAAATATTCTTAAAAAAGCTTGAAGATATAGGCTTTAAGCACTGTAAACATACATCACTAACTTTTGGTATAGTCTCATTGTACAGTGCTAAAAAATAAAAATTCAGAGCACTAATACTATAACTCGTTAGAATTAAAATATAAAAATCAATATTTTTAACCGAAGTAAATTATTTTAGTGTATAAGTGATTTGTGTTTTATATATTTGAAAAAAATAAAATAATTTACACAATGTCAATGTTAGAAAATAAATTTGAAAAAGCACTTTGGAGTACTAGATTTATTGTAATAGTAGCAGTAATACTATCTATTATCTCATCAATTACATTGTTTTTATTAGGTGGCTGGGATATTATACAAGTTACCATTTTTAACAACCCTTTATTTAATGAAAATATAAACAACAATAATGACCTATTATTTAAAATTATTTCATCAATTGATTTATTTTTAATTGGTATAGTTTTATTAATTTTTGGATTTGGAGTCTATGAACTATTTATCAGTGAAATTGATTTTGCTAAAGGAAAATTTACAGACTCAACATTAAAAATAAATAATTTAGATCAACTGAAAAATAAAATAATTAAAGTAATTATTATTGTATTAATAGTTAAGTTCTTTGAAAAAGTTTTAAAACTATCACACAATTTCACTACTCCAAATGACCTTCTTTTTTTTAGTCTTTCTATTCTATCTATTTGCATCGGATACTATTTAATTAATAGAAAGTAAATCAGGAAGCAATAGTCAATGAACCCCCGCCCTACTTAACAGCCTAAATACTTAAAAAAAATATTTTTTTCTACACTGTTCGATATCGCATGATGCACAGGACAATTATAAGCAGCTCTTTCTAAAATAGTCTTTGTTTTAGAATCGTATTGTTTTGGAAAAATTAACTCAATGTCAATTTTAGAAATTCTTCTCGGATTATTTACCATAGTTTTTCTAACAATTGCTGTAGCATCTTTAATATCGACATCTTGTTTCTCAACAGCAATTGCTATTATAGTTAAGATGCAACTTGCTAAAGAAGAGCATAACATATCTGTTGGCGAAAAAGCTTCACCAAGTCCATGATTATCTTTAGGAGCATCTGTTCTTATTTTAGCACCAGAATCTAAATGAGTAACTATTGTTCTTAAATTTCCTTGATATTTCACTTCAAATGTATTCATAGTATATGATTTAAGTAAATATAAAAATTAGTTAACAAAATATAGAAACCAGCAGTAATTAGAGTATACATGATTTTTATTTATATTTTAGTGAAATGGATAAAAATATTTTTGGAGAACCCTTGAAATCTTGTTGTAATGAACCATTAACCGGCTACTTCCGAGATGGTTATTGTAGAACAGATAAATTAGATTACGGTAATCACACAGTATGTGCTATTGTTACTGAAGAATTTCTGGAATTTTCTAAAAGAAATGGAAATGATTTAACAACACCAAAACCAGAATACCTATTTCCTGGTCTAAATCCTGGAGATAAATGGTGTTTATGTGCACTCCGATGGCAAGAAGCTTTAGAGGCGGGTTGCGCACCAAAAGTTGAATTAGAG
>CEQM01026472.1_pt1 | contig 10566 bp, 7 predicted proteins | sample 531111 | NCBI WGS metagenome assembly CEQM01 (sample SAMEA2621278, study PRJEB7988) | marine metagenome | biome: marine biome (ENVO:00000447); feature: deep chlorophyll maximum layer (ENVO:xxxxxxxx); material: "saline water (ENVO:00002010), including plankton (ENVO:xxxxxxxx)" | depth 120 m
GAACCTGAACCAGAACCAGAGCCGGAACCTGAACCAGAGCCGGAACCGGAACCAGAGCCAGAACCTGAACCAGAATCTCTAATTTTACAAGATTTTAGTGAAGCATTACCTGTTGTATCAAATCCCAACTATTCGAATGAAGGGGCGGATACATACGTATTGTATATTAACCCAATTATTGGGAATGTAAATGTGGGTGATATTGTGGCAATATTTGTTGGAAATGAAAATAGAGGTACTGGAATAATAAACGAATATGGTGATGATTTATATGTAACAATCAATGTGAATACAACTGGTAATGAAACAATTTCGGAAATACAAATTTTTCATTATGTATCCGAAGATGAAGGTTTATTGTTAAAACTGGATTATTCTATTGAAAATTTTGAATTATCAATAGATGGAAATAATACATCTGATTTTCTAGAACTGGATATAACTGGTAAAATTCCACAATATGAACCGGAGCCAGAACCAGAGCCAGAATCTCCCGAACCAGAACCGGAACCGGAGCCAGAACCCGAACCGGAGGCACAACCGATTTATATTAGTAAATATTCAATTAATAAGGAAATTTTTAATCACAGTGAACCATTATTGAATAAGATATTTGGCAAAAATATAAGTAAAACAATAGAAATTGACTGGAATAAAAGTTGGGAAATGAAAGTATCTTTTAAAAAGATAGAAAATTCATCATTGAATAGAATTTTCTCATTAAAATCGAATAATAATGGTTCATATATAGAACTATTAGATAATTCAAAAATAGTAATAAATGATGGTGTAACATCAGTAATTGATAATCTTCATACGTATAATGAAAATAATATATTATTGAAAGAAGTTCAATATTTTGTGTCAATTTTGTATGATTTTTCTTCAAAAACGATTAAGATATGTTATAAACAAGAATCAGAGTTTAATGACTGGAATGTTCTTCAAACAATAAATGATGGAGTAATTCTGAATTTGAGTAATATAGATTCATTTATAAATATAGAAGATTATACAATATTAGTTGGAAATACGTGGCAAGAATTTGATAGAGGTTTTTCTGGTTGGATAAATTTATTAGAAATTTGTGAACTGGAATACTATGTTGGAACTGATAATATTGTAGAAGGTTCAGATATTATAACATGGTCTCCCGAAGTATCTTTAAGTGAGCATAACTATATTATAGATGGAAATAAAGATACTTATTGGATTTCTGAAAATAATGAAATAGGAACGATTGGAGTTTATTTTATTGAAAGTAAATTATTGGATGGAATTGGATTAAGATGGAGTGAATTGAATACTTCAGTAACAAGAAATGGTAAATGGTCGTTATTTTATACTATGGAGAACATATCAAATCCAATTGAAGCGGAATATGCTATGTATCATGAAATTTTACCAGATTTGGATATTAAGGATTCAGATGAATTTTCTGATATATTTATCAAATTTTCAGATTATATCAATATAACTGGCTTAAGAATAAATATTCATGATTCAACGAATAGTAGTAATATTTATCTTTCTGAAATTCTGATTTATTCTAAAGAAGAGTCAGGAATGGTTTTAGAACCTGAGCCAGAACCAGAGCCAGAACCGGAGCCGGAGCCAGAGCCAGAACCAGAACCTGAACCAGAGCCTGAGCCAGAACCCGAACCAGAACCGGAACCAGAACCAGAACCAGAAATAGAACCTACAAGATTATATACATTAGATGAAGCATTAAATGATGTAATAATACCTGGTGAAATGCAAGGAACATATACGTTATATATATCACCAATAATTGGGGAAGTTAAAGTTGGAGATATAGTATCTGTATATATTGATACTGAAAATAGAGGACAAAGTTCGATAAGTTTGTATGGTAATGACTTATTTACTTCAATAGATGTAAATATTAATGGAACAAGCGAAATGATTTCAAAGATTAAGATATTTCATTATGTCAACTCAACTTATGGATTTTTGATAAATATGAATTATGAATCTAAAAATTTTGTAATAAATCCTGGAAATAATAATCTAAATAGTCTAATTGAATTAGATGTGTCAGGATTAATACCGTATTATGAACCTGAGCCTGAACCAGAACCAGAGCCAGAGATAGAACCAGAAATAGAACCTGAACCGGAGCCAGAACCGGAGCCAGAAAACGAAATGATATTATATAATATGGAGACAGTATTTGGTGAAACAATAACCTTTAGCTCAATTCCGTATACAATGATTGTCTATCCAATAACTGGAAATATAAAAGAGAATGATGTAATAGTTGTATTTGTAGGGGATGAGAATAGGTCACCTATATCACGTGTAAAGAAACACCCACAATATCCGGATACTTTATTTGCATCTGTAAATATTAATACACAAGGTACTGAATCAAATCCAGAAGAGATTAGTTTGATTAAAGTGTTCCATTTTATTAATGAAACTGAGGGTTATGTTACTGAAATTCAAAATACCTCCAATATTTTTAATGAATTAATTCAAGGTTCAACAAACATCAGTAGTCCAATTCCTCTTGATGTAGCTTAACTATAATTGTTTTCCCAAATATGTTAATGGGGAGTATAAAAGTTTTTTATAAACTGGATTATAAACCGGATTCAAAAGTATATGCGCTAACTTATAGCAATATTACAGAAACTCAAATTTTAGTTCTAAAAGATGGATGGAATTTAGTGTCATTTTATGTAGATTTAGATTTTACAGATTTAATTAGTAATACAGAGATTTTAGAGATAAAGAACGGTGCATACAGTTATAATTCAACAAATCCGGGTTTTGCAAGTTTAACTAATGAAACATTTACATTAGAATCTGGATATTGGCTGCGTTCGAATGGTGATTCGACTATAAGTATATCTGGTGTATTGGTATCATCTATTGATATACCATTAACAACTGGTTGGAATCAAATATCATTTCCATTTTCAGGTGAAACAAATTTAAGTACTATATTAAATGAGAGTTATGGCTCAAAAATATTAGAAATGAAGACGATGACCTTAAGTTATAATTCTCTTGTACCATATTTTGCAACATTGACTAAACTTAGTGGTGGTCAAGGTTACTGGTTGAAAGCAGAGTCAGATTTTAATCTAATCATTATACCACAAGGACAAGTTCCGATTGGTGATAGTGATAGTGATAGTGACGGTGGTATAAGTGGTGCAAGCGCGGATGATGCAAGTGATCCGGGTAATCCTGGTGGTGGTCAAACTACTTTGGAACCAGAACCTGAGCCGGAACCGGAAACACCACCGGAACCGGAACCAGAACCAGAGCCAGAGCCGGAAGTGGAACCCGAACCGGAACCGGAACCTGAACCAGAGCCTGAACCCGAATCACAACCGGAACCAGAACCGGAACCAGAACCTGAACCAGAGCCAGAACCTGAGCCAGAGCCTGAAACACCGCCAGAACCAGAACCGGAACCAGAACCAGAGCCAGAAAATCCTCCGGAACCGGAACCAGAGCCAGAACCGGAACCGGAACCAGAGCCAGAACCGGAACCGGAACCGGAGTTAGAACCCGAACCAGAGCCAGAACCAGAACCAGAGCCAGAACCAGAAATACCGCCATATTTTCCAGAGAGGACTGGGTTAATTCATTTCAATGAATCTGGTTTAGATGATGAAGATAAGATTGTGAGTTATCCCCTCTATGCAAGGTGTAATATATGGGATATAAAAGTGGTAAAAGAGTGGGATCGTTTAGGTATATTTTCTGATAATGAATTAAGAGGACTTGGAAAGATACGACAAACAAGTGAAGGTACATTTTATGTATATATTGATGCTTATTTAGAATTTGGGGGTATTGATGAATTGACTACAATAAAAATATTTAGATTTTCGGATGAGAATTGTTATTCTGGATATTTATTTACTTTAAAAATTAATAGAGAGATTGTATTATCAGAAAGAATTATAATTAATTGGATTGATATAGAAGATCCATTTATTGAAGAGGAATATTGTTGTAATGATGATAAGGATATAAATAACGATATAAGTCATCACGAATGTAGTATTCAATAGTCAAGGACTATCAAGAACACGTTTAATATACTCTTTTAACAAATAGTCTTTTGATAAGTATTTCTTGAATTGTTCATGTTTTTTCCAATAATATTTATTTTTTTTGAAATTGATTAACCATAGAATATGTTTTTGAGTAAGTTCAAAAGTATAATCAAATCCGGGTATTTTTCTTGAATGATCATATGCGTTGAATAACTGTTCTGAATTAGATGGTATACATATCATTGGTAATCCTAATTGAAAATTTTCATACACACTTTCTACTCCACATGAAGAAATAACTCCAATACATCGATCTCTCATATCATGAAATAAGTGACCTAATTCATAAAAATGGATATTATCGGATAAATACATCATTTCTCTATTTGAAGGTAGATTTTCTATAAATATGTTAAATACTATATTCTGAAATTTTGAAAAGACTTTATAGAATGATATGGGCGGCTCTACATTAAAGTAACAAACGATGGAGTTATCTGTTGCGGTTGATAAATAAGGAATGTTCTTAATTAATGGGGGGATGGTAGTAATGTTTGGATTAGGAATACAATCTATTGCTATTTTATGTGCTCTAAAATGACTATTGTTAATCATATAGCTGGAGAATTGAACAAGTAATGTATCAAATTTATCAAATTTTTTTTCGGACAATATATTTTTTTCATCTGCATCAAAATTTAAACGATTTTGACTGCTTATATTGAATACGGTTGTTGTATAATTCGAAAGAATTTTTATTGGTAAGTGTAGATTAATTATGAATTCTGGTGATTTGGAAGTAATAAATTTAGTAACAGTTGTATAATGATGGTAACTATATTCAACAATACATGATAGTGTTTCAGTTACTAAGCTATCGGTTGTTTGGTCTGATACATATTTCGGTTCGTGAAGATTTAAAATAGGTATTTCATTATCTTTTGCGAATTTAGTTGCTAAAGGTTTTTCTCTTCCAATAATAATTCCAACACAGACGAAAGTATCTTTTAAATTTTGAATAATACTCTTCATTTGAGTAATATGGCCGTTTCCATTGGATTCAACTAAAACAATATATGTATTGTTGTTTTTTCTAACATAACTTATCATTTCTCTTGGTATATTGGGAACATTAATTACATTATATACAAGTCCATTCAAAATGGTGTTAACTACAATAAATTGTTTGTTTTCTATAAGAGATTTACAAGTGTTAATAATAGTTTTTGATTCGAATAAATGGTTCATTATGAAAAAAAAGATTTTAATTATAAGATTTAACTCATAAATCTGATTATATTAAATGAAAATAAGACTAATTTTTAGTTTTGGTGAGTATGATGAGAATGATTTATTACTAATAAAACAAAAATTAATTGAACAAATTAATTTTTTAATAAAAAAATACAATGGAGAGACGATTGAATTGAATAATTTGATTAAAATTGAGAAAAAAAAGCATTTATTTGTAAAAGTACCAGATAAATATGGATATGATTTTCTGACTGAATTTAGATATCCGTTAAAAATTGAATCAAATGAGTTAGAAGATGAAAAAAAATCTGTATCTCTTTTAGAAAAGTATTGTAGTTGTTTTTCATGTTGTTTTGTTTATAATCCCGTTAAATATGAGATAATGGTATATAGTGACATTTGTTATGTATAAATGCTTATTTCTTGCGTTTAGTTTGCTTATTTCTTGCGTTTAGTTTGCTTATTGGAAGTGTTTGTATTTTTTCTTCTTGTTTTAATAATAGCGGTACCCTTTTTATCAGTATTTTTTGACTTTGCTTTCTTTGATTCCATTCCATAATCATATGCATCTAATAGACTATAAAACCATTTAATTTCAGTATTACCGATAATTGTATTCAGATATCTGAACAACATTTCGAGTTCTATCATTAATTCTGGGGCCTTAATATCCTTTGTTTTGAGTACTTTAACATCTTTTGTTTTTAGTAATAAATCTCCTTTCTTAGGATTGTTTAAAACGTACCGTGGATGTTTGAATAAAGGTTGTTTATTTTTTTCTGGTTGTATTTGAATTAAACTATTTATAAAGGATATGATCTTGTCTTTTTGTTGAGTTAAAACTTTCCATCCGTTTGGTCTGGAGCTTGTTCTACTATCCATTACATAAAGATGTGTTTTATCATCAATTATATCAAGATATCCGAATAGTGTTCTTTTGGGTAATTTGGTATTTCTGGGTTTTGGACCTATTTTAATAATTTTGTTTTTTGAATTGACGATTTTGTACGGTTCATCAATAGAGGTTATGTCTATAAAATATTCTCCTTCCTTGTATCTATCAAGAGAATTGTTCAAAAAGTTATCATTTAATTTATTATCACTAAAGAATAGTATTTTTCTGTGTTCTGGATTTAATTTATCTATCAAAACATCTGCTAATAGTTGATTTCGGATATTAGAAATATTTGACCAAAATCCATCGTCACTGAAGTTAATTTTTTGTAATAACTTGGCATAATCATTATCAATTTTAATGTCAATATCTGAATGAAAAAACTGATTTGGACTTGGTCTATCCGGCCATTGAAGTGTATCTAATGAAATGAAACTATTGGATAAGATTAATGGTATTCCACTATAATCTCCATTATATTCGGAATATTCTGGAGCAAACATATAGTAATTTCCTATTAAAGATACGATTCCTTTAACTCCGAATTGATTTTCAATAATTCTTTCTGGTGAATTTGTAATAATATCTAATGCGAAATAGATACTTTCATTATCAATATCATGATTCCATGTTTTAATATGTTGAATAATATCGTTAAGTGAATATTTATCATTTTCTTTAAAAAGTTGGTCTATAAATCTCATTGTTTCATAAATGTGCCATTTACTATGTAAAAGAGGTATATATGTATCAGAATCGATTTCGTGTTTTGTATTACAAGTTAAACATTCTTCACTATAACCTTCATCAACAATCATTTTCTTGGTAAATTTGAATTTTTTGCCCTTACTATCAACAATATAATTACTAAAAAACTTGGTATAATCGAATACATTGGCATTTTTAAAGAATTCGCATGTAATACTATTTTCTTGAATAATTTTACGAACCGTTTGAGAAGCTTGTCTTTTTTTCATAGCTATTCTATAAAGGTGCATATCTACTGTTTCAATATCAATACCTTTAGGGTATTGAGTTGTATGATAGAATATTGTACAATTTCTGTTTTCAGGTGTCAATTCATAATGTGAGTTATTACGAATTGCGCGACCAACAGCTTGTTCTATTTGAGAGAAATGAAAATGTGGTTCCATGATATGTGTTTGTCTGATCCAACGTAAATCTATTCCTTCTCCGCCTGCACCCGATGCAATGATAACTCTAATTTTCTGTCCATTTTCATTACCTTTACTTTTAGCAATATTAATCAATTCATTTTGACGATTTGTTGCTAATATCTTAGAGGAAGTAATAACTATGTACTTACCTCTCTGTTTCTCATCTTTTTTACGAGGAATTTTCAAATGATGAAATTTGGAATTCAATCCGTCGTATTTTGAGAAACCTTTTGATTCTAATGCTAACATCATAGGAATAACACCTGAGGATACAAACTGTGAGAATACAAATGCGATTCCATTATCCCCCATTTCGAGTATGTGATTCAAAATAGTATTGATTTTAGGAGCATATTTATCAAGTTCATTAAGAACATTTGGTTCAATAGGAGTATATATACCTTGTTTTGTAATTTTGAAATGATTACTTAATCCACTACCAGAGTTACTATCGTCATCATCGCTTGTTTTAGTATACCAACTTACATTATTTAATTGTAACATTTGCATATGAAAACTATCCTTTGTTCCATAGTCAATTTTTTCTTGCTTTCTTTTTTGAATAATTTCATAATGTGGTTTTGATATAGTGGATACAGTTAGTTTGATATTCGAATTCTGTATATTTGAATCAATAATAGGTTTGTTTAGAAAGCTAGTTTTTGGAAATTTTGTGGTTCCTTGTGGATCTTGTAATTTTAATGGGAAAGCTTCCGGATTTCCACCTCTTAAAAAACTAACCTTTCCCTTGATAGCACGTATAAATAGTTCTTTTCCAGCCTCTTTAAAACTATATCCATCATTTTCATCAAATATTTCTTTTTCTTTAAGTTCATCAATGTTATCGCCATTTACTCTTATAAGCACATTGATCATCCAAATAATTTCCATTGGATTATCATACATTGGAGTTGCTGTTAAAAATACAATTTTAACATTTTCGGCATGTTTACTTATCAAATCAATGGCATCATGACTAAGTTTTTCTCCTTTATCTTTCTTATCTTTAGTGTCAAATTTAGAACGTAAATGTTGTGCTTCATCAATTATTATAAGTGAGTTAGAGTATTTTTTGTGTATAGCGGATGGTAATTTCTTTGTATGTCTTTCAACGTCTTTTCCAAATTTCTGATGAGTTAGAAAGGTATAATATTCATTAATCTTTTGATTTAGGTTTTTTTCAGTAATATCTTCAGAATCTATCATATTATTGTATGTATCCCCAGTACATTTGAAAGACCCTCCAGTATTAGCAATAGTTCTATAGAATTCGGGTTTAATATTATCACTACAAAGTATAATTACTTTTTTCTTGTCTCTGATAAGTTCATCTTTAAAATTTTCAGCAATTGAAATAGCTGTACATGTCTTTCCAGTACCAGTTTCATGGTATATTAGCATTCCTTTATATGGGGTTTTTGGGTTAATATAATTAGCTAACCATTGTTGATGTGGTAAAAGTTGTGTTTTGGTGTTATCTTCAGATGGAGAATTCCATTTGTATTTCTGAAATTCTTTTTTATAGCATGTTCCGTTTTCAAAGTCTCTATCTTTAATAGGAATATAATGACGGACCATGTTTAATATTCTAATAGATTTTTCTTATAATAAAATATAGATATTCAGCAATGATAACAAACTTAATCCGTTTTACATTGTTTACAGTTATCGTAATTTCATTCATATGTTTATATGACTTTGACTTTCTAATAAAAGAGAGTATGAAGGTAAAAGAATCATCATCTATTTCTGAACTTCCTGTCGAAAAAAAGTTATCTTCATCAGAAAAATTAAAGAAATGGATAGAAGAAGAAAAAGGATTAGAGAATAAGAATCCTACTTCAACAAAGATTTCAGACTTATCTATCTAAATTAAGCACCTGTCGAACCATATCCCCCAGATTGACGACTGGTTGTATTAAGTTCATTCGATACAACATAGCTAATAGGAGATAGATCTGGAGAGCAAAGTTGAAACAAGCGCTGTCCTTGTTTTGCGAAATATGGTTCATCCGAAATATTATCAACACATGCGGTTATTTCACCCCTATATTCATAATCAATAATCCCTGTACCATTCGATAGTCTTAGAGGTGTTTTTGAACCCGTAGAGCTTCTGGGGTATAACGTATACCCTCTAATTTTACAATCTTCAAATACAGGTTGAGCAGAAATACCTAATGGAATTTTGAATCCAAATGTTTTCGCAGGAACTGTAACGTCATAAGGAAGGGGAAGATCTAAACCCGAATCAGTAGTATTAGTGTTCATCTTTGTTTCAAAGTAATTCTTGATAAAATTGTATTGTTCCTCAGAAGGTGAAGTGTTGTCACACGGGCGAATACCCAACTCTGGACCAGAGGGAATAGGCTTAATATTTAGAAACATCATAGTATTATACTGTTTATGTGTAGTTTATATTCATTTTTGTGGAAAATGGTTTAATCATTAAATCAACTATTTAAGGGATAGTTCATATATATTATCTATGAAGATTAAGACATTGTTACATAAAGCTAAATCGAAGGAAAATGCTCTTACTAAAACCGAATTGCTAATGTGTCCGAGATTTGAAGACCCTATTGGAGACGATATTGATGAAGTAGAACCTCCATTGGGTTGGAAAGAATTAAGTCGCGAAGAAAAATTAGAAATTCTTGATTATGAAATGGATTTATATTGGAATCAATTGAGTCGTCCTATAAACTGGTGGAAAATAAGTACATATTTATTAGCATTTTCAAATGCTATGTTATTGTTTAGTTTGGTCTAACAAATACATTAAAATGTATATTTAATCCGATTTCAATTCTATAGAAGAACATACGTCTCCTCTTTGACAAGGTCCTTCGTCGTAGGGGTCACTTAATTCAGCCAACCCTTTTTCAACATCTCTACCCTCGCTTCCACTGCCGAGCTCGAACGCATCCGAATTCCATACACAGCCGTATTGTTTTCCATCTGATGATACATCTCTATTCTTTAGACAAGCATCTTTCATACCATAATATCCATCATTATAATCTGCTCCCTTTTTCTTAAACCTCTCTCTTACCTCACCTGGTATTTCATTTATATGTCCACAGGTGTTTCGTAACCAATCAGGTTGTGGTTCCGAGTGAATGTTACATTTTGTATTACCGTTTCCACCTCCACCTCCAGATGAGGATGATGAGCCACCTCCAGATGAGGATGATGA
>CEQM01257705.1_pt1 | contig 10563 bp, 10 predicted proteins | sample 531111 | NCBI WGS metagenome assembly CEQM01 (sample SAMEA2621278, study PRJEB7988) | marine metagenome | biome: marine biome (ENVO:00000447); feature: deep chlorophyll maximum layer (ENVO:xxxxxxxx); material: "saline water (ENVO:00002010), including plankton (ENVO:xxxxxxxx)" | depth 120 m
CACATACTTGCTAAAGCAACTGCTGAAGCATCATTGTCTACACAATCTTGTGAATACAAAGAATTAGAAAATAGTAGTATGAAAATTATTATTTTTTTCATATAATATTATTTAGAATGATTACAAATAAACAATGCAAACATATTACATTATTTATAATAAATCTAAATAATATTGAAAAAAAATATTATAAAAACTAACTAAACCTGGAAAATTAATGAAACTAGATAATAAATTAAACTTTTTGACCTTTGTTGTCACCATCAACCCATTGGCCATCTTTTACTTGACCAAGATATTTAACAACTTTGTTTTTAGAATACTGATCAATAGCCTTTTCAACTTCTTGCATATTTTTTCTTATAATTTTAATAGCTCCAGATGAACCTTGAGATCTAAGCTCTATATAAAAGCCATCTCTTAATTTTGGTGGTTTTGTGGAAGGTCTTCCTCTTTTTTGCATGTAAGCAATATACTATAAAATTATGTTTTATTTTGAATTATATTAAAAAACTTTATATAATTAAAGAGTATTGATTTATTTATTAAATAATTACTTGAAAAGTAACCAATAGAATTAGTTACAATATATTTATGTAAATTTACTTTTATAATGAAAAAGAAAATAGAAAAAAGTAAGCGACTCTTCATTAAAACCTTAATGGGTCTGGGTATATTATCTATTTTTCCTTTCAAATTAAAAGCTTTTGAAATAACGAAAGATTGTGTCACTAGTTCAGATTTACTGGGACCATTTTATATTGAAGATTCACCCAATGTATCTATTCTTACACCTCCAGAAATAACATCCGATTTTCTTTTAATTACCGGCACTGTTTATGCAAATGATTGTATAACTCCAATACCAAATGCCGTAGTTGATATTTGGCATGCAAATAAGGGAACTTATGATCAAAACACAAATTCATATTTAGATGCTAATTATGATGACAACTATGCAACACCACCCTATTATCGTGCTAAAATATATACTGATAGTAATGGTAATTATGCATATCAAACAATTATGCCTGGTAAATATGAAAATGGATCTTATTATAGACCAAGTCATATTCATTATAAATCATCTTTTCTTGAAGAGAATGAATTAACAACTCAGCTATATTTTGAAGGTGATTCAAGTTTAGAAATCGACCCTTGGTCATCTAATCCTTCTGCACAAAATAGAATTATTTCACTAACTACTGATGAAAACAATAATTTAAACGGAGTATTTGATATTGTTTTAAATACTAACCCTTCGAATGTCCCAACAATTAACATTAGGGAAAACATATTAATACGTTCAATTCATCCTAATCCAATAAATAACAATAGTACTATTTATTTTCACACTAATAATCGAAAATTAAATATTGAAATTTGTAATATTAATGGACAAATTATTTCTAAAAAAATTAATTTTCAAAAATCAACAATAAAATTAAGCACTATTTTACCGAAAAATATTAATAGTGGTATATATATATTAAGGATAAAATCATCTGACGGATACTCAGATGCTAAAAGATTTATTATTTAAAATTTAAAAAATGGGTTTAAAAGAATTTTTAATGAACAATATTGATATAATACTTACAATAATTGGTGTTATAATGAGTTTTTTTGTAATTAAGTATGTCACTAAAATATTATTTAAATTAATATTTTCATTCATTATCATAGGTGTTGTTATTATAATTACACAAACTATTTCTGATACTAATATGATTGATTATTTAAATGATAGGTATTGTAACCAGCAAAATACTGATCTATCTAAATGTGAATGTGTTGTAAATTTAATAATGCTTGACATAAATACTAGATTTTCAGTAGATGAAATTGAAACCTTAAAAAATAAAAAATTACTTAGTAATACAGAGCTTATAAAATCTTATATTACTAAAAAGAATGACATTGATGAGTGTCTAGAAAATTATGAAAAAGAATATAGCTTTACAGATGAATTATTGCAAATATTTATAAAAAAAAATGAAAATTCATTTATTGAATAAACTATAATGCCAAAATTATTTTTTATAATCTTAATAAGTCTTTTATCTTCAAATTGTAGTAAAAACTGCAATTCATTTAAAAACAACCCTAACGCTTTTTATGGAATTGATATTTCACATTATCAAAATAATAAATCTCCAATAAACTGGGATTCACTATCAATTGAAAATAACCCTAAAATAAGTTTTGTATATATTAGAACTACTATGGGTAAAGATGGCCAGGACACTGCATTTAAACATAATTTAAGGATGGCAAAAAAAACAGGTTTTAAAGTAGGTATTTATCACTATTACAGACCAAATGAAAAATCGAATCTTCAATTTGAAAACTTCAAGAAACACAATTTATCTATTGGAGATTTACCACCTGTTGTTGATATTGAAGAAAAAAGTATATTAGGTTCTAAGTATTTACTAAAAGAAATATCAAATTTTTTAAATTTAATTGAAAAACACTATGGTATTAAACCAATAATATATACACCTCAAAGATTCTATAATACATACCTGAGAAATAAGTTTAAGGAATATGAGTTTTGGATAGCAAGACAAAATGGATATATCGACTCTCCTGATAATAATCAAATGAAGAAAGAACCTGTATTATTTGACACAAGATGCCCTCTGATTTGGCAATACAGCGGAACAGGTAGTGTGCAGGGAATTAAAGGTAATGTTGATTTAAATGTTATTTATAAACCTATATGGGATATTTAAATTTTAATTAAATGAGAAAATATATACTTGTAATTACTTTAATATCCTATTGGTTAACTTCACAAAATATCATCGTTAAACCATATTTACAAAATGCATCATCAAACAGCATAGTTATCATGTGGGAATTTGACCAAATTGAAGATGGTCATGTAGAATGGGGAATAAGTGAAGATTTAAATAATACTACTATAGCAGAATTTGAAAACTCATCAGGATTCAATTATATATTTACAGCTACAATAAATAATTTATCTCCAAATACAAAATACTATTACAGAACTGTTAATTATAATACATACTCAGATGTTTATAGTTTTTATACTGAAGATTTATCTACAAACGAATCTTCAACTAAGATGATTATAATGAGTGATATGCAAACTGATTCAAGTTTTCCAAATAAATTTCATGAGATTGTACATGAAGGAATACTTAATTATGTTCAACAGACATACACTGGACAGTTAAATGATAATATTAATTTAGTTTTAATTCCTGGTGACTTAGTTTACAACGGATTGAACTACAATGAATGGCAAGATAATTTTTTTCATCAAGGTGATTCACTTTTTTCATTTGTACCTTTATATCCAGTTCCTGGTAATCACGAAAACAATTCACCATATTTTTTTCAATATTTTAACCTTCCACTAAATGGTACAAATGGATTTGAGGAGCATTGGTGGTATAAAGACATTTCGAATATTAGAATAATTGGATTAGATTCCAATACTCCATATCGTATTGAAGAACAATTAATTTGGTTAGAAAATATTCTTTTAAATACAGCAAATAATACTAATATTGATTTTGTTTTTGCTCAATTACATCATCCTCATAAATCAGAACTATGGACTCCAGGCAATACTGATTACACTGGAGAAATTATTTCATTATTAGAAAATTTTTCTACAGAAAGTGGTAAGCCATCAGTCCATTTTTTTGGCCACACACATGGCTACTCTAGAGGACAATCAAAAGATCATACTCATTTAATGGTTAATGTTGCTTCTGCAGGGGGTGCAATAGATTATTGGGGTGAATTTCCAAATAATGATTATGAAGAATACACTATTAGTCAAGATGAATATGGCTATGTTCTAGTTGAAACCACTGCTGGTGATAATCCACAATTCATCTTAAAAAGGATTAGTCTAGGAGATCAAGAATTATTTAAAAATAATTACATAGAAGATAGTATTACTATAAAAATAAATAATTTACCTCCAACTACACCAATAAACATATTCCCTTATGGAAATAATATTAACCCTAATTGTGTTACACTTTCAGCAAGTATTTTTAATGATCCAGATTTAGATGAACACGGAGCTACACAGTGGCAAATCAGTAACAACTGTAATGATTTTAGTAATCCAATTTTTGATGTTTGGAAACAATCTGATAATTGGTATAATGAAATCAACACACAAGAAAATGATGACTTAACAGATCAAGAAATTGAATCATTAAACTTATTGGATGAAAACACAAATTATTGTTGGAGAGTTAGGTATAGAGATAAAGGTTTAAAATGGAGCGAGTGGTCAAATCCACTAATATTTGAAACTGGAACAAGTAATTTAAGTAACAATTTATTAAATAATGATGGAGCAGAAGATAATATAAATTTTTGGGATATAGAATCTGGCATACTAGAATCACTTTCTGCACTAGAATGTAATGGAATCAATCCTTTTAATGGAGAAAAATACTTTAGTGTTGGTGGACTATGTGATGAATCACCATTTGGATATGTTTCACAAACCATAGATTTATATAATTATTATGAAGAAATTAACAAAGGGCAATTAACTGCATTTTTTGGAGCACATCTTGCTAATTGGGGAGGTGATGATATACCATCAATTGGCATTCAATGTTTGGATGAAAATAATAATATTTTATTTGCTACAGAAATGTATACATCATCACTATCAAGCTGGAATTTAGTTCAAAATTCTTGCAATATTCCATTTGATACTAAAAAAATAAAATATATTATGACTGGTGAAAGAATATCAGGAACTGATAATGACAGCTATATTGATGATGCATTTTTATTAGTCGGATCTTTATATGAAGATTGTAGTATATATACAGAATCGATTTCATCAATTCAAACATTTATAGAACAAAAAATTACAATTAACCCTAATCAATTAAAAAACGAAAGTGTTTTAAATATTCCATATTCAAATTACCATAGTGTTAACATACAAATCTATGATAGTTTTGGTCAATTAGTGGAAAATCATAAACATATTCATCCTCCAAGCTTCATAATAAAAAAAAATAATATGTCTAGTGGAAACTACTACATTAGAGTCACAAGTGAAGAAAAAATTATTGGTAATGTAAGATTTCAAATTATTAATTAATTAACATTTTTTTAGAAACACTTCCATCACTGTAAATATAAAATAAAACATCAACTTCATTGGATAGTTCAACTTCTTGTCCTAAAATATTAACTACCTTAATTAACTCTACTGAGCTTATGTTATTTTCAAATTGAAATGAGTTTTGATCATTATTATAATTAAAAGTTGGATTCTGAATAATAAAATCACCTGTACCATTAGGAACTCTCGCTAATCCCATATCAGTAATTTGCAATCCAAATACAACCTCATCTAATATGTTAAGATTATTGTCAGACAGATACAATTGCTCACCTGATGCTGACAGCTTAAATGTTGCATGATTATAATCACCTTGATCTTCCTCATCATCATCAGCCCAAACAATAAAATAATCACCAGGGTTTAAAACCACATTAGGAAAAGTATATTTATCTAATAATGCTACGTCATCAGACAAATGAAATCCTTCTAGATTTATACTTTGATATCCCTTATTATATAACTCAATCCAGTCATCATATTCGCCAAAAGAATCAGTAGCAATATTATCATTTGAAGCCATAATTTCATTAATAACAATATCTGAATCTACATAGTTAAGATTGTCTATTTTTACTTGATATATATATACATCATGTTCTGCTCCTTCAGGACTATACACTCTTGATCCATTATTATTTACAGTCTCAATATAAAAACGCACATATTCACCACTATCATGTTGAGGAATACTATATGTATATAAATTTGTTGCAAAGCTATATTCCATAGAAAATTTTTCAAAATTACCCGTTAAGTCATTTCCATAATATAAATTAACCTCAATAGGAAAATCTGTATCAACTTCAACTGAAACTAACACTTCATCAGAGGAGCTTGGTTGAGCAAATGCAGAACTACCAACATAATATTCTACATTAATAATATTAGCACCCAATTGTGAAACTTCATTATTTGACCATAAATAAGAAGATCTATTATTAAAAAAATCTTTTAAATCATTTATGCTATTAATAAATTCATTGTATGAATATATTTTTTGTGGATCATTGTAAACATGTAAATCAATAAAACTACTATACTCATCTATTAATTCATTAATGTATTCAGAATTAAAAGAATTATTCAATATCACTCTAAAATGTGCTAAGTAACGTTCTCTTAATTCAGGTATCAATAATAATTTATTCAATAAAGCAAAATCACTATTATCCACATTATAAAATGGACTCCAATTTGGACTCCCAAAAACTGTATTACCATCATATTCTATTGGCAATAATCTATTATTGTAAATATCAAAATACAAATAGTAATCCATACCTCCTTTATTAATGTAACTATCATCATCAGAAAAAATAATCTCATCAGCAAGAAACCATAAAGTAGCATCTAAATCTAAATACTGGTTTAAAAAACTATATACATTTTCTGTTGATATTTCATCAACTTCATTTAGAACTTCACAAGCATTTACAATATCAACCCACGGATTGTCTTTATAAGATTTTTTTAATGTGTAGTGACTCATATATATTGATGTATCTGAACCTAAATAATTTAAGGATGATGTACCAGCACCAAAATCTGGCCCTCCACCAGGCCCTCCTCCATTAACTCCATTTGGCTCACCACAACCAGGAGCTTCACTACTTGGACTTTCAGCTCTCCATCTTGTACAGTTATTATCAAAAAACCATTCACCAGCATGCTTTTTATCTAATTGTTGGACATTAGGGTAAATTCCCCAGTTTTGATCATTAATCATTAATTGAATAAAATTTACTTTACTAGCTGGAATATATTTTCTAGATAACTTTTCATAAATAAATTCTCTTAGAAAACTAGGGTCTTGATAACAATTATTTAGATTTAAAGTTTCATAACCTTCAATATTTTGATTATTTAGCCAGTCAAGTTCAATATTAAATGACTTTTTATCAGTATCAACTGATGCACCAGGTCCTCCTCCACCAGGCCCTCCTCCACCAGGTCCTCCTCCACCAGGTCCTCCTCCATTATTACCATTTGTGTTAAAAAAAGAAGTTTGGCCTTTAAACCTCACTCCAACCTCTAAAAAAACTTCGTCTTTATAAACTAAAGTTGCTGGTATATTAATTTTATCACAATAATTACTATGTAATTGATCCCAATAATTATTTTGATCAAAATACAAAAATATTGTATCAATTTCCGACTCATTATATAGACCTGAGTCAATTATATTTAAACCTCTTAGGAGTTGATTATTATTTAAAGAAAAATAATATTCGTTAGGTAAATTTTGAGAAAAAAGATTAGAGTTAATAAAAAATAATAAAATAAAAAATAGATTAAATAAAGACAAATTCAACATAATGATAAAATTTAATTTTTAGAATTTATAAGAGATTTTTAACTTATTAACATACCATAAAGTATTAATAGGTTTATCCCATCTTTTTTCAATAAGAAAACTTATTTCTAAATCAATCTTATTTCCAAAAGGATATTGAAACCCAGACTGTATTCTAAATTTTTGAAATCCACCGTTAATTAAATAAAATATTTCCCCAGAAATAAATGGATCTAAATTTATAGCAGAATTAATATAAGTAAATTTAAATTTCTGTCTTAATTTATTTTTTATAATTTTCTCTTGTTGAGAATTATTAAATATTTGACTTTGAATTCTAGTTCTTGAATTAAATTTAATTCTTTTAGAAATATCTTTTTTAAGATAAAAATCTATGTAATATCTATTTTTAAAAATAATATCTAAATCTTTATTTTTATCGTATATATATCTCCAGCCAATTGAATACTTATAAAATTTTTGAATTTCTCTTTTAAAATTTAAATCAAAAAAATACTTTGAAATTTTTGCTGCATCATCTTCAAGTCGTAAAGATGAAGCAAAAGAAATATCTGTTTTATAAACCTTAGGAAAGTTGATTTCAAGTGACGTCCATTGTTGGAAATCTTTTTCTTGGCCATAAAAAATAATAGGTAAGAAAAGAAAAAATAAGTATTTATTAAGCATCTTTATCATCATAATAGTAAATACAAATACTTGCTACATCTCTTAAAAAGTCAATTTTTTTTATTTCAAATCTAATTATATTAATACCTGTTCTTAATTTCAAATCTTCTAATAATTCGTCATGTTTTTCGGGTGTAATTAAATCAATTTTTTCATAAATAATATTTTTTCTTGATTCATGCTTTAACAACCATAATCTTTCCATGCCATATGTAACAAAAACAATAACAAAATTTGCAAATACTAACTCTGCATGACTAATTTTTTTATTAGCTAATGCATTAACAACGGAAACACCAATAACAAGAAATAAATATGTCATTTCTTTAATAGGAATTGGATCTGTTCTGTACCTAATAATACCAAAAATTGCAAATAAACCAAGTGCAAATCCTAATTGAAGTTTTACATCGTCAAGTAAAACACATAACACAAATACTGTTAAACTAATTAGTAAATAGGTAAATAAATAATCTTTATTTTTTGTTAGAGGGTAATAAATCCCTCTAGCTATTAGAAGTACTACTGACAAATTAAACAATGTCTTTATTAGTAATCTAAAAAAATCATTAGAATCAAAAATTGGAGCACCTAAAAATTCAACTCCTTCTAGTATATTTAATAAAATCATATTAGTTTTTTTAATTTATTAATAAATAATAATTTTTCTTTAAATCTATTGTATTTAATTTCAGGACTAAGAGATATTGTTGAAATGCAATATTTACTTAGTCTTGTAGGTTTAATATTATTTTTTTTTGCTATTCTAGTAAAGAAAGACATATTATTTGATTTATCTTGTTTAACCTCTGCAATAACTATATCACTATGATCTTCTGATTTAAATTTATTTGAAAAGTTTAAATTCAAATCAATTGTCAACCTTTCTTTATTTAATTTATCTACTAGTGTAACTCTATTAAAATTAATCCATTGATGTGCAATTAGATTCATTTTTTTACCAATTATTCTTTCAAGATAATTCATTTGTTCAATTGATAATGAATTAGGTATTTCATCAACTTTAATTCTTTTTTTTAATGTTTTTCTTTTATTATTTTTAAACTTAACTTCTAAAAAAACTAACTCACTATCTACATATTCTCTAAATCTTACTTTAAATCTATTTACTCGATTATTATGATGATTTAAATAAAAAATTCGATCAAATGTATCGTAATAAAGAGATTTATATTCTTGTATAATTTTTTTATCTACTTTAAGAATATTATAATATTGCCTTAAAGCAACAAGGAGTTCATTTAATTTTTTAATACTAAACACAAACTTAGTGTCCATCCTATTCATAAGATTAACAGATTTGATTTCATCTAATGAAATAGATTTAAACTGTTTTAAATTAGACTCTATGTTTAATAACATAGCATTAAAGTTAACTTAAATTAATAAAACATTAACTTAAGGTTAAAAAAATTAAATGATAGAAAAATTATTTTTCACGATTTCTTACTAAACTTTCTATCATTGCAACAGTTACTGCTCCAATCTGAATAAGCTCAGTAATAATTTCATCATAATTATTATCTAGGGCAGCCTTATTTGCTTCACCAACTTCTTCACCTAGGATAGCAAGCCACTTATATATATTATGGTTTTGCTCACCCCATTTAATATCTTGATTCTGCCTCTCTTCTAATATCAAATTAATAATATCTTGTTTTTTCATAATTAACCTACTCTATCCAGTCTGCTATAAAAATATTTGTATTTCTTGTTCCTCCATTATTTCTATTTGAGGAAAAAACTAATTTAGTACCATCATTTGAAAATACTGGAAAAGAATCAAACATAGTATCATAAGTAATTTGTGTAAGATTTTTTCCATCAATGTCAATCATAAATAAATTAAATGGAAATCCTTTTTTTGATTTATGATTTGAAGAAAAAATAATTTTATTATCTGATGGATGGAAAAAAGGTGCCCAATTCGCACCACCAAGAGAAGTTATCTGTGATAATTCAGTACCATCAACATTACATATATATAATTCCATTTCAGTTGGTTTTACTAAACCCTCATTCAAGAGCATCTTATATTCTTCAACTTCCTCATTTGAATTTGGTCTAGATGATCTGAATACAATTTTAGAACCATCATTAGAGAAAAATGCACCTCCATCATAGCCTAACTCATTAGTAATTTGAATTAAATTGGAACCATCAATATCACACACGTATAATTCTAAATCACCAGATCTAATTGAAGTAAATACAATCTTATCACCAAGAGGTGATAATGTAGCCTCAGCATCGTAACCAGGTGAATCTGTAAGCTGATTAACAATATTTCCATTTAAATCAGCAATGAAAATATCAAAAGATTCATAAATTGGCCAAACATATTTTCCGTCCTCTCTCCTCTTAGGTTCAGGTGGACATAATGAATCTGAAAGATGAGTAGAAGCATAGATAA
>CEQM01113411.1_pt1 | contig 10562 bp, 4 predicted proteins | sample 531111 | NCBI WGS metagenome assembly CEQM01 (sample SAMEA2621278, study PRJEB7988) | marine metagenome | biome: marine biome (ENVO:00000447); feature: deep chlorophyll maximum layer (ENVO:xxxxxxxx); material: "saline water (ENVO:00002010), including plankton (ENVO:xxxxxxxx)" | depth 120 m
GTCATATTATTTCCAGTGTTTGAAGGCTTATCAAAATAAACCGTTTTAGCCACTGGATTAATATCACTAAATCCAAACCTTCCACCTGATGGATAACTAAATGTAGCATCAGACATCATTTTCACTTGGTAACCTTTATCAGGCATCATATTCCCTATAGAATTAAGACCGAACATTGGCCAGTAAACAGAACCATTTTCGTCTTTTAGTATAGTTAATTGATCAACAACTGGTGCCATCATATCTGCAGCACTATATCCATCTTCATTTGGATGTAAGAATCCCATAATACCCCATCCTTCAGTTAATAAAAGAGGTAGGTCGTAAGGCACTAAATTACCTTCAAGAATTAATACATCATCAGCCACCATTTTAGCTTGATAACCTTTTCCGTCTGTAAGCTCACCAATAGAGTTTAATCCGAACATTGGCCAGTAAACGGAACCGTTTTCATCCTTAACAATGGTTAAATTATCTACGATATCATTAAAAATAGTAGCCATACTTGCATCTTCTGGGTCAATATATGTTGACCATATACCCCATCCTTCATATAGTTCTATATATTGAGTAAATGAAGAAACAAAGTCTATTGAGCTGATTCCGGCTAGTCCATTACAAGCATATTCATTACTACCAAAGCTAAATGCTGCAGTACCGATAATATTATCATCATCAGTTGTAACTATCCAAGTCATAGTTTCACCTGCCTCCATCCCAGGAATTTCTCCTTCTTGAGCCCATACTGCAATAGATGTTGTTACACCTGATGTCCATAGAACAGACCCCACTACATAACCAGCTGAATTAGTAACAGCAATCCATGCTTCAGTGATTGCTTCTCCTTCAACTGTAATTGAAGCATCACCTGGTACTAAGATTGTCATACTACAATCTGTAGTAGGAACTTCCCCCCAAGGACCATAATCACATGAACCATCATCAGTATTTGCATTTGAATCAAAGTTTGCTGCTGCAGAATTCGTACAACCGTATACAGCATAGTTACATGATCCATCTTCATCTGTTGCATCACTCATATAGTTTGCAGCTGAAGGGTCAGTACATCCTGAAATTTCATCACAGTTACCTACACCGTCATTATCATCATCATATGCTAAGCCATTACAATCAGTACATTCTCCAGAGAAAGTACAAGATCCGTCATCATTAGTAGCAGATGAATTATAATTACATGCATCAGGATCAGTACATCCATCAATAGAACAATCACCTATTTCACCTGTGAATGGTGCTCCTCCAGATAAAATATCTGTCCCATCCGCATTAATTGTCCATCCAATATTGTATTGTTGTATTCCACCGCCAGCAGATACACTAAAACAATCTGATAAATCAGCACAGAAAACTTGTGTTTCTTGATAAAGATTTCCTAAAGTAAATGTGTCATCGCCAATTGTAATTGAGCTGCCGTACCATCCCGCAACTACACCATTTGTATACATCGTAATACTCATTTCAGATTGTCCAATATCTGCGCATGAATTTACACATGACCCATCATCAGTATTTGCTGCAGGGTTATAGTTCCATGCATTTTCATCAATACACCCATAAACAACTGCTATACAAGAACCATCATCCTCTGTTGCATCAGGGTTATAATTAAATGCATTAGAATCAGTACATCCTGGAATACATATAGCGACTTCACCTGCACACATACTAAAGTTGTCAACAGTGTAGTCATCACCCGTAGCTCCAAAGAAATTAACACCTCCTAAAGCACCGGTCCATTCCCAAGTATCAACACAATCACCATTTATTTGTAGTGATGCTAATCCGTTGTCCATATCAATTAGAACATCAACTGACACACTACCTGGTTCATATTCCCAGACCTCAAATGATTGGGTTGTGTAACCTGTTCCATCATTATTGAAGTACACTTCAAACTCCCATTGCCAGTTAGATGTATTTCCAGAATTACCCATATTAAAATAAGCAGATCCACCATCTTGAATACCTAAATCAAAAGAAACTGTATATGATCCTTCATCAAATACTGGAGCTGTTGTTACAATATCTGAATTTGGAGTAATAGTTAACTCTCCATTATTAACATAAACATCAAATTGACCATCGCCTAACCAAGTATCAAATAAGTTTGACCCAGTTGTTATAGAACTTCCGTCTGCAAATCCATCAAAATTTTCTGTTACACAATAATTATCACAATCTTCAGCATACCAGCAGGAATCGTCATCTAGATTTGCTTCTGCATTAAAATTACATGCAGTTGCATCTGTACATCCAAGTGTAGGGCAACCTTCACCTAAACCTTCAGCGATAATTGAGCTCCAAAAACCACCCGTTCCGTCACTACTGTCAAATTCATTTTCTCCTATTGATAATGAAGCTGAACCATATCCTCCACCTGCTGCACTCGATAAAGATATAGTATAACAACCATTTACTAAATCAAAGCATCCTAAACCACTGTAGCTATTACCACCTTGCACAATTGTATTACCTTCATAATCAGTTACTACAAAACCGAAGTCTGTTCCTTCACCATTATTCACTGTAACATCTAAAACATCTGGTAAATCACATTCAAAAGGACAATATCCATATTCAGTGCTTCCTGATGTTCCAGCAAAAAGAGTAATCTCAGTATCTCCCCCTATTGTTAAAATATTTCCATTCCAACCATCACCATAAGCATCTGCCATATTAATTGTATAACATCCGTCTGGATCTAAGCATGTCCATGTGTCAACAATACCAGGGTTTGCAAAATCATATCCACCACCAGCTGCATAATCTACATCACCAGCTGAAAATAATATGTTACCATCTGCATCTTCGATATTCCAAGCTACTTCATATTGATATGAACCACCTTCACATACTAATGTGACAGATTCCCAGTTTTCACCAAATGAAGAACAATCATATACACAAGACCCATCATCATTCGTATTAATTACATCATAATTAGAAGCTGCTGGATCAGTACAGCCAAAGAAAACACCACATTCTGATGCATCTACACCTGCAACAAGTATTGCTTCGGCCTCTGCTCCTTCTTCTAGTTCAAAAGACATATCACCAATAGTTAGAATATTTCCATTCCAGCCATCTCCATAGCTATCATACATATTAATAGTATAACAGCCAGGTGCTAAACATATACCTGTACTTGTTGGAGCACCGCCAGTAGCAGCAATTGTTCCGTCAGCATCAACCACTTCCCAAGTTACTTCATATTGGAAAGTTCCGCCATCGCAACTTACTAAATATGCATCTAAACCATCTTCACAAGTATATTCACAAGAAGAATCATCAGAATTTGCAGTTGAATCATAATTTGCAGCATTTGGATCAGTACATCCGTAATAAATACAAGGATTTGCTGAATCAGCTGGAGATGTTTCATTTACTGTTGCATCTGGATTAAAGTTATCTGCTAATTCATCCATACATCCATAAATTGGACATCCGCCACCAACAACTTCATAGTGATAGGCATACCAAAAGCTAAATCCTGTCCAGCTGTAATCCGTGTCTCCAACAGTTAGTGTAACACCTTCGTCACCCATACCATCAGCACTTGCTAAATTAACATCATAGCAGTCGTCCGGATCTAAACAAAGTTGTCCATCAAAACTATTTCCACCACTGACTACAACATCCCCTGCACTATTAGTGATAGAGAAGCCAAAAGAGGTGCCACTACCGTTGTTTACAAAGACAGGTATTTCAGTAAAGTTACATTCATAAACACAGTTATATGTATCGTTTCCACTAGAACCTGCATAAAGACTCATTTCAGTCCCTCCAATGTTTAAAACATTACCATTCCAACCGTCTCCAAATGAATCTTGCATTTCAACAGTATAACACATATCATCCATTAAGCAAATTTCATTAGAATATGGAGCTCCACCAGAAGCTATTAAGGCTCCAGTATCATCGTATATTTGCCAAGAAACTTCACCTTGCCATGTTCCTCCATCACAACTTATAGAAGTAGATACTTGTCCCGCATCTTCGTCACATGTGTATGTACAAGATCCATCATTTTCAGTTGCAGTTGTGTCATAATTATCAGCATTTGGATCAGTACATCCAGGTACAGGATTTTCTACACATGTACAATCATAGCCATAACCTTCCATCATTTCAACAGTATATTCATATGTATTATATACCCATACATACCAATAGCAAGTAAATTCTTCTTCTGTATCTAACCATGTTTCACAATCGTATTCACAAGATCCATCATCCATATTTGCATCTGGATTATAATTTTCAGCAGTACTATCCATACATCCTTCTGTAACACAACTATCATCATTGACTCCAAATGCAGCACTTCCTCCATCGCCTTCAGCAGTAATATCAACATCGATACCTTCTCCAACAATTGTTAAATCATTTCCATTCCATCCATCCCCGTATGAGTCGGTCATTTCAATTGTATAGCATCCATCAAGCAGACATGTTCCTTCGTCAAAAAATGGAGCACCTCCACTTATAATTACTGCACCATTAGCATCATATATTGTCCAGCTTACTTCGCCTTGAAATGTTCCTCCATCGCATTCAATTGTAACAGCAGTACCTCCATCTATGCAAGAATATTCACAAGAGCCATCGTCAACAGTGTTTATTTCATTATAATTATCAGCTTCTACATCCATACATCCAAAATATATCCCGCAAGCTGTAGGGTCACCTGTTGCAAATGTTCCAGAAGCAGATGTACCATTTGGATAAGGGTCTGCAGGTCCATCAAATGACCAAGTAAATCCACTACCAGTTTGTAATGTCATTACATTACCATTCCATCCGTCACCGAATGAATCAGTCATTTCAATTGTATAACATCCGATAGGTAGACATGTTACATCATTATAAGGAGCACCAGCAGACATTAAAACAGTACCTTCACTATCAATAATTTCCCAACCAATTTCACCTTGCCAAGATCCACCATCTACAGTTATTTCAACCGATTCATATGGTGTGTCATTATCATCTGTGTAAAATGAACAATCATACTCACAGGAACCATCATCTTGGATAGCTGCTTCGCTATAATTTGTTGCAGCAGAATCCATACATCCTAAATAATCACCACAACCTCCTTCACCGACTTCAAAAAGAGAAGATGCATCAGTTCCAAAATCAATTGTAAACTCTAAATCTTCACCGATTTCTAGTTCGTTACCGTTCCAGCCGTCTCCATATGTATCAGTCATAACAACTTGATAACACCCTGGCTCTAAACATAGACCGTACTCACTAAAATCATTACTGTCAAATGGAGCACCGCCAGAGATTACTTCAAATCCATCCACTGTTTGGATTGTCCATCCTACTTCTCCTTGCCAAGATCCACCGCCACAAGTAATTGTAAATGCTTGGTAAGAATTATCATCAGCTATCCCATCTCCGTCTGTATCCCCACATACATAGTAGCATGGTTCTTGACCATCATTATCACTGTTTGCTTCTGGGTTATAGTTTGAAGCCCATTCGTCCATACAACCATATACATAAGGGATAGTAAATGATATAGTTTGATAATTATTTTCATAATAAGTTTCACCAAACTCTGGACTAACCCCTAGTGGTTGCTCAGCACCGCCATTAACCCATAAAGTAATACTATGATCACCAGGCCCTAATTCCGCAGCAGATGTTAATTCGGATAAGTCATATGAAAAATCATAACAAGTTCCCCAGTAGTAACCATCAGATGTTACCTCGTCACCTAGAGGATTAATTGCTACCATTTGTGAGGGTGAATCAGAAATTTCAGCAAATCCATCAATTAATATCCATGTTGTTCCTGCAGTTTCTATTCCATCTGAGTTTGTAGTTGTTTCATTACCAAAGTTACATACTTCAGAAGTTAAGATACCATCTTCAAAATTCATATTATTAATACCAATGTCGTAGAAGTCAAAGCCAGCATCAGTAGTGTCAGCTGTACAAGCAGAGCCACTTGTTTCATCAAATGGAGTTGATCCTGTTAGAGCAAAAACAGAAATTTCTGCATTTTGTATTTGCCATGCAATTGCATTTGGATCACCATCATCTACTACAAGATTATAACACCCGTCTAATAAATCATCTGGTGCACAAAAGTTAACAACATAACCAAAATTTCCAACATAATTTTCATTTAAAGGACATTCTAAACAATCATCATGATTAATTAATCCATCAGGTAATTGACCTCCGAAGTTTACATTTGGAGTTACTCCATCATCTAAAAATTCATTATTATCAATTAAACCACAACAGTCCTCTGTAGGTAAAGGAGGTAATTCATACATAATTTCTGCTGTAGGCGAGAAGTAAAATACAGTGTCACCTACATCGTAAATATATGAATCTTCCCATATATTTGTTACAAGCATAGATGAACCTTGCCAACCTACATTGTTTCCACTAATGTCCATAAATGTTCCAACTAACATCAATGTATTATCTGGGTTACCACACCCCCAATATGCACATTCTCCTGGCTGATTAGCCAATGGTTCATAATCATCAGCAGCTATACCTGGGAATGGAGACCAATCTTGAAGACCATCATCCATGCAGCCCACAACATCATAATCGGAGCAACCATCATTAAAATTAGATAAACACCATTCTTCTGGAGACATACATGCTTGACATGCAAGGCATTCAGGTGTTAATGCTTCGCAGCATAAGTCGTTATATAAGCATGAGCCATCTTCAATATTAGCGATGGGATCAAAATTACATGCTGATTCATCCATACATCCAGGGTATTCTCCCTCAGGAGTAACAATAATAGTACCAATCATACCTGAAGCAGCATGTGTGCCTACAGAGCAATCATAATAGTATGTGCCCTCTTCAGTAAATGTCCATGAGCCTATTTCTACTGGACTATCTGATCCTGCTGAGTATACAGCAGCGATAGAAAATGATTCTGGATTACCAAAAGTATCGCCAGTAATAGAATTAGTTTCAAAATTAACATCGTGAAAGCCACCAACATTTATCCATGTTACTGTAGAACCAACTTCAATAGTTAATTCCATTGGTGAATAGTAAAAAGCACCAGCTTCAACTTCATAGAAACCTGGTTGAGCCCAAGAAAATTGAAGGCTAAATACAGAGGCTAAAACAGCCATTAAAAAGTTTAACTTTTTCATAATTTTTTAAATTTTTAATTGATTTAGGGGTATACTTAATATATCTAATTAAGTAAATTTTAACATATAAATATAATGAAATGAATTGAGAAATCAAAACACTTCATATAATAGATTGTAGATAAAGTCTATTTTTTAGTTGATTTTGTCACCATTAACATAATTACCCTCGTTGATTAAAACCCCGTCCTTAGAGAACTCTTGAGTGGGTCCATTTAATTGACCATTTTCGTATGTAAAAACAATATTTTTTTGACCGTTGTCGTAGTACCATATAATTTCCCCATCTTTTTTGTCATTTTTATAATTTCCTGTTTCTTGAATTTTACCATTTTTATAGTAGATGGTATATGAGCCGCTTTTTTTACCATTAATATATGTTATACTCTTGTTAATCTTACCTGTATTATGAATTGTAAGCTGGTTATTATGTAGTTGATTATTTAGATAATTTTCTTGAGCTTGAAGTTTACCTTTTGAATCTAAATACAGAAATTGACCTTCTTTTTTTCCATTTTTAAAATTACCGATTACTGTTATTAATCCATCTTTATTTTTTTCAATGTATTGACCGTCCATTGTTGAAAGTATTTCATTTTGAGCTGTTTGATTACATCCAATAGCTAAAAAATAACATATAAAAATAATTTTTAAATAATTCATTTTCATTTTTTTTTAAATGTTAAAATAAATAAAATATTATAATTAATCTATAATATGATAAATGTATTCATCATTATCATCATTATCATCATTATCATCATCATCCCAATCATATTTTTTTCTTTGAGGTCCTTTTTTTAAAAAAATAATTGACAGAAAAAATCCTACTATAGAACCACTTAAATGTGCTTCCCATGAGATGCCTTTTTTCACAGTTTCAGGAAAAATACCCCATACCATACTTCCATATAAAAATGTTATTAATAGAGAGAATGCTAATAATTGTGTATTTCTTCTCAAGATACCACTAAAAAACATAAATGATGCTAATCCATATACAATACCGCTAGCACCTATATGAAAAACTTCTCTACCAATAAACCATAAAATTAAGCCACTAATTATGTGTATCAAAACATATATGATATAAGCCATTTTATCATAAAAATGAATCATAGCAGATAAAAGAAAAAATAAAGGTATTGAGTTATTAAATAAATGTTTTACAGATCCGTGTATAAAAGGTGATAGTATAATACCCTTTAGTCCACTTATGTTTTTCGGATATACTCCAAAATCTCCAAAAAAAACTTCATATTTTAATTCTATTATTTTCACACTAGTAATAATTATTATTAATAATGCTGGAAAGAAAAAAATATCAATACTTATCTTTTTATTTTCTATATCTTGATTATCCATTTTTCAAAAATACGTATTTTTATCTCAGATTATGAATTTAAATAATAACACAGAATACTGGGGTTTTAATTATACATTATTAATTACATTAATTGTTTTTCTTGTTTTTGGCTTAGTACAATCTTTGACAGTTTTTCTATTGCATAAATTCAATTATGCAATAGATATTGAAACTGTTGCTTTTTCTTACTTAGGATTAATTTCATTATTATCTTCTATAATAGGTTCTATTTGTTTATTTACTTTCATTAAAGTAAAAAGAATGGATATTGTTAAGTATCTTAATCTTACGAAACCAAACAGAACTCAATTATTTTTGTTTATTATTTCGTCTTTATTTTTAATGTTTTTAATGGAATTAATTTCAAATAATTATCCTGAGCTTTTTAACACAGATTTTGTAATTGAAAGTTATAAAAATGCAAATAGCATTTTTTTACTTTATTTGGGGGTTGGTATTTGTGGACCTATCTTTGAGGAGCTTTTGTTTAGAGGATTTTTATTTAAAGGACTTGAAAATTCTTTTTTAGGAGGTAAGGGAGCAGTAATTATTTCATCAATTTTATTTTCTATTGTTCATATGCAATATGGATTGTTAGTTATTATTTTAATGATATTTCCAATGGCAGTTTTACTTGGTTATGCAAGGTTGAAATCAGGTAGTTTATTAATACCAATTATATTACATGTAGTTAATAATATCCTTGCATGTCTAGTTACTCACTTTGAAATTTATTAAATTTTTTACTACCCTTATATAGTTCATATTTAACTAATTTGCATTCAAGGGCACCATTGAATAGTTTTATTTTTTTAGATGGTTTAAGTCCAATTTTTTTTAATTGTTCTAATTCGCTACTTATTATCCAAGCATCTGTATTAATATAATTTTGTTTTAAGGTGTCTCCAAGTTGTTTGTAATAATCTTGTTTTAAAGCTATCCTTTTCCCATAAGGTGGATTAATTAGTATAATTGAATTTTCTTCCCCATTAGATTTGAAAAAGTTTTTTCCTTGAATTTTAATAATATCGTTTAGTTTTATGCTTTCAACAGATTGTCTTGCCATTGCAATTGCAGATGCTGAAATATCAAAACCAACTATATTATTTTGGAATTCAACTTCACGATTTCTAATGTCAATTTTTAAATTATTAAATAATATGTTATCGTAATCGTTCCAATTTTGGAAGCTAAAATTATTTCGAAAGATATTGGGAGCTCTATTTTTTGCAATTAATCCAGCTTCAATTATCAGTGTTCCTGAACCACACATAGGGTTAATTAAATTTTGTTGTTTATTCCAGCCACTTAGAAGAACCATTCCAGCTGCTAGAACTTCATTCATTGGAGCTGTAAATCTATTTGTTCTGTAACCTCTTTTATGTAGCGATTTACCTGAACTATTTAATGATATATTACAATTATTATTAGATATGTGTATGTGAATATTAAAATCAGGATTTTTTAAATCTACAGACGGCCGTTTATTATATTTTTTTCTAAATTGATCAACAATGGCATCTTTGGTAACTAATGAAACATAATTGCTATGGGAAAAGTATTTCGAATTTACAGTTGATGTGACACTAAAAGTTTGGGAGGTTGTCATTATTTTATCCCACTTAATTCTATTTATATTTTTGTATAGTTCGTGTTCATTCTTTGATTTGAATATTGATATTTCTTTTAATATTTTTAATGCAGTCCTTAATTGGATATTAGCTCTATACATTAATTCATTATTGCCAGTGAAATAAACACATCTATTTCCAATTTGGATTTTTTTTGCATTTATCTTTTCTAATTCATCTTTTAATAATGGCTCTAACCCAAACAAGGTAGTTGCTATCATTTTATATTGCTGTTCCAAACCTTATGTATTTTTGTATAAAGATAGATTTTATTTAAATTAAAAAAGGGAATGAGCAAACATTCCCTTTTTTATTACTAAGATAATTATTATGATTAACTAAATATTTTTAGGCATATAAATTAATCCATTTATTGATATCAATTTTTTTCCA
>CEQM01036809.1_pt1 | contig 10560 bp, 7 predicted proteins | sample 531111 | NCBI WGS metagenome assembly CEQM01 (sample SAMEA2621278, study PRJEB7988) | marine metagenome | biome: marine biome (ENVO:00000447); feature: deep chlorophyll maximum layer (ENVO:xxxxxxxx); material: "saline water (ENVO:00002010), including plankton (ENVO:xxxxxxxx)" | depth 120 m
CTAATGTTTTATTTGATGTATTATCACCAAATATTGCTGTAGACCCAAATACAAATGCTTTGCAAATTATTCCAGGTCCTGTTGTTGGTTCTTCGTTGATAAAAGATACATCTAAGGTTAATTCTTATTTAAATGATGCGGATGTGTTAGCACTTATTCCCAATGAATTAAGAAATGCAAAGTTCTTGTGGGAAGCTAAGCCATTTGATGAGAATAATGAACGATTAAGATTAATAGCTATTAAATCTAATAGAGAAGATAAGGCAAAATTATCAGGTGATGTTATTGTGGATGCTAATCAAGATATTGATCAGTTTGGTAATCCGCAGATTAGTATGCGAATGAATCGAAGTGGTTCTAGATTATGGCAAAAAATTACTAGAGAGAATATTGGGAGTTCAGTTGCTGTGGTATTAGATGATTATGTGTATTCTTTTCCTGTTGTAAATGCAGAAATTTCTGGAGGAAGTTCTGTTATATCAGGTAATTTTACTTTAGATGAAGCACAAGATTTAGCTAACATTTTAAAGGCAGGAAAGTTACCAGCACCTGCTAGAATTATACAATCAGAAATTGTCGGACCTTCATTAGGTGCTGAAGCTATTTCTTCCGGATATAAATCGTTTTTAATAGCTCTTGGATTTGTTCTGCTATATATGATTTTCTATTATATGCATGCTGGAATGGCTTCTAATGCTGCATTAATAATTAATATGTTTTTTATTTTTGGCGCCTTATCTGGATTAGGCGGTGTATTAACATTACCAGGTATTGCAGGTATTGTTCTAACTATTGGAATGGCTGTTGATGCTAATGTTCTAATTTATGAAAGAATCCGTGAAGAAATTGCTCAAGGTAAAGGATTAACATTAGCAATACGTGATGGTTATCAGCAAGCTTATAGTTCTATCATAGATGCAAATATTACGACTTTATTAACGGGAGTTGTTTTGTTTTACTTTGGTTCGGGCCCTATTAAAGGTTTTGCGACAACATTGATAATAGGTATTTTAACTTCTCTGTTTTGTGCTATTTTTATCACTAGACTTATTTTTGAGTCTAGAATAAACTCAAAAAGAAAAATCACATTTTCAAATTTTATTACTAGAGGTGCGTTTAAAAATTTAAATATCGCATTTATCCCTAACAGAAAACGTTATTATTTTTTATCCTCTATTATTATTGTTGTTGGAGTATTCTCCTTATTTACAAAAGGGTTGAATCAAGGGGTTGATTTTCAAGGAGGTAGAACTTATGTAGTTCGTTTTGATCAACCTGTTGTAACTAATGATTTGAGATCTGTTTTAGGCGATGTTTTCGTTACTGAGAATAATTTAAACATGTTTCCAGAGGTCAAAACATTTGGAGACGTGAATCAAGTTAAAATCACCACTAATTATCTGATTAATGATTTAGATGCAGATGATTTGGTGGAAGCAAAATTAAATACAGGATTATCTTCATTTAATGATGGTAATTATGAAATTATGAGTTCTCAATTAGTTGGACCAACTATTGCTGATGATATTAAGAAATCAGCAGTTTGGTCAATCTTATTTTCTCTAATATTAATTTTTATATATATATTAATTAGGTTTAAAAAATGGCAATACAGTTTAGGTGCTGTATTAGCAGTGTTTCATGATGTAATGATATTATTATCTATTTTTTCACTTTTTTATGGTGTTTTACCTTTTTCATTAGAAATAGATCAAGCATTTATAGCTGCTGTGTTAACTGTAATAGGTTATTCATTAAATGATACAGTTGTAGTTTTTGATAGAATTAGAGAATATGTTGCTGTTAAAGTAGGAGATAGTAGTGATGTAATTAATCGAGCACTAAATAGCACGTTAAGTAGAACTATCAATACTTCTTTAACTACATTTTTTGTATTATTAGTTATATTTCTTTTTGGTGGAGAGATTATCAGAGGTTTTATGTTTGCAATTATGACAGGAGTCATTGTTGGAACTTACTCATCCTTATTCATTGCTTCTCCAATTATGTATGATACAACTAAATAAATAATATACAAGCCAAGCCGTATATGTATTTTTTTTTATTAAACTTAGGATTTGGAGAAATTATTTTAATTTTTTTAGTCTATTTAATTTTTTTTGGATCTAAAAACTTCCCAGTTTTAATGAGGGATTTGGGGAGAGTGTTTTATAAAATTAAAAGCTCTATAGATGATTTGTATAAGGATTTCAATTCCGATTACAACAAATAAATTTTGCTTGCAATAAATCTTTTCTGTTAATAACATTCTCGTTATGTTAATAAAAAAAGCTAATTAATTTCAAATATATTTTATATATACAATAAATTTATTACCAATCTTAGTTAACCTAATTAGTTTATTAATATTTTTTAAAATTATTTTCCCAATGACTCCCTTTAAATTTGAATATATCTGGTTAGATGGTTATCAGCCAGAAGCTAATCTTAGAAGCAAAACCAAAGTTCTTAAATTCTCTGATTTTGACGAGAAAATTTCTAGTTTACCTGAATGGTCTTTTGATGGTAGTTCAACCCAGCAAGCTGAAGGAAATTTTTCAGATTGTGTTTTAAAACCTGTTACAATGTACCGAGACCCAGCAAGACTTAATGCTTATTTAGTCTTATGTGAAGTCCTGAATCCAGACGGAACAGCGCATTTTTCAAATACAAGAGCTCAAATTAAACAGGGGTTTGATGACTATTGGTTTGGTTTTGAGCAAGAATATACATTAATGGATGGTGTTAGGCCTTTGGGTTTTCCTGAACAAGGTTTTCCAAATCCACAAGGAATGTATTATTGTTCTGTAGGAAACAAAAATGTAGCAGGTAGAGAGATTGTAGAGGCACATTTAGACTTGTGTCTTGAGGCTGGTTTAAATATAACAGGGATTAATGCTGAAGTATTGTTAGGTCAATGGGAATTTCAGGTTTTGGGTACTGATCCATATTCTGCAGGTGATGATTTGTGGATGGCACGATATTTACTACATCGAGTAACTGAAGAATATGGAGTTGGTCTTGAATTTCATCCAAAGCCTGTGCAGGGTGACTGGAACGGTTCCGGGATGCATTGTAATTTTTCAAATCAAAAAATGAGAGATGTAGGAGGTAAAGATTATATTGATTTGATTTGCGAGGCTCTAGGTAAAAAACATAAGGAACATATATCTGTTTATGGTTCTTCAAATGAACAGCGTCTAACAGGACTGCATGAAACTCAATCAATTGATAAGTTTAGTTATGGGGTTTCTGATCGAGGTGCATCAATTAGAATTCCAATTTCTTTACCCGCTAATAATTGGAAGGGGTATCTTGAAGATAGAAGGCCTGCATCTAATGCAGATCCATATCGAATAGTTTCTATGATGATTAATACTGTTAGTGCGGTGTAATGATTTTTTCTAAATTCCTGTTTTTTTTTCCTTGTATGAAATTAATTGTTAAATTGCGAACATAGTTGTATCATTATTATAAAAAAAATGTATATGAAATTTCAAAAATATCTTCTCTCATTCTTCATTATTTTATCATCTTTTTCTTATGCTCAGTCGGGTGATTTTAAAAAAGGCAATAAGGCTTTTGAGAAAGGTGAGTATGGTAAAGCGGAAAATATTTTCAAAAACGCCTATCAACGTTCAAACGATAGGACTGAAAAAAATGAAATTGGATTTAAGTTAGCTCAATGTTATTTCTTTTTAGGTGATTTTAAAAAAGCAGAAACAAACTTTAGAAGAACAATAAAGATGAGATATAATAATCCGTTAGTTCATTATTATTTAGCAGAGTGTTATAAGGGTATGGAAAAGTTTGATAAAGCACAGGCAGAATATGAAAAATTTGTAAAAATGGATCCAGATAATCCAAAAGGACCTTTTGCTCTAGAATCACTTGATTTAACTCAAGAATGGATTCAAGATGGTAGTAAATATAGAGTGGTGAATGCAGGTAGTGATGTAAATTCGAAGGGAGATGATTTTTCTCCAGTTATTAAGGGTAAGAAAAATGATGAATTATACTTTACATCATCTAGGGAAGGTGTTTTAGGGCGAAGTATCAATCAAATTACAGGCCAGTATTTTACAGATATTTTTTTAATTAGAAAGCCAGAAAAAGATAGAGGTAGAAAAAAAAGATCAAGTAAAACAATTACTCCTCCTGATTGGGATGAAACTACTTTGAGTAATATTACTGATGGTTTAGCGGATGTTGTAAATTTAAAAAACTCGGAAGAAGGGGTTATTTCTTTTAATAAACGAGGTAATAAAATGTTTTTTACTCGATCTATATTTTCAAAAAACAGATATCAAGGTAGAAGGATATATTCAGCAACATTCAGAGGTAAAAAATTTCGAGATGTAACCATGGAAGTAATTCCAGTAGATACGTTAGTTGATGTTCATGGTCCTTCTGTTACTCCTGATGAGAAAACCATGTTTTTTGCTGCTAATATAGAGGGAGGTTATGGTGGGTCTGACCTTTATGTTTGTCGTTATGATCGAAGAAAAAAATCTTGGGGAGAGCCAGAAAACTTAGGGCCTAATATTAATAGTGCAGGGAATGAAGGTTTTCCTGTTTTTAATGGTTCAACAAAAAATTTATATTTCTCATCTAATGGCAGGCCTGGTATGGGAGGTTTAGATATATATAAAGCGGAACACAATATTGAATCGGATGGTTCAGCTAAAACCATGTTTAATGAAGCTGAAAACTTACAATATCCTGTTAATACTTGTTTTGATGATTTCGGTATAACTTTTCAAAAGTATAGTGAACCTGGATTGGAGCCAGAGTTAAAAGGTTATTTCTCTTCAAACAGAATTGGTTCTAAATGGAAAAGTAAAGGTAAAGTAGATATTTATTATTTTGATAAACAGCAAATTTTCTTTAATCTTTCAGGTCAGGTGGTTGATGTTGAAGATGGATCTCCAATTGCAGGTGCACAGATTGAATTAATAGGACCAACTTCAAGTAAAATAGCTCAAACAGATGGTTTTGGTAATTTTTCATTTGATGAGTGTAATTTTGGAGAAAAGGAAGATTACAGGCTGGTTGTTAATAAAGATTGGTTTTTTCAACAAGTAGACACAACAGTTAATACACATAATATTAAGAATAGGGATTGTGAATACATTACAAGAGAGATGGAGGAGGAGAAAGGGCCAAATGTATGTAGCTATAAAGAGGGACACTTAGAATACTCAATGTATCGAAAATTTGAAATGAAAACAATGAGACGTCCTTTAGATTTAAAGAGTGTGCTTTTTGATTTAGGTAAATCTGATTTGAGAGAAGCTTCAAAAGAAGAATTAGACTCATTAGTTTCTTTACTTTCTTTAGACTGGCCGAATGTAGTGATAGAATTGAGATCGCATACTGATTTAAGAGGTAGCGATACATTGAACACGAGATTATCTTTTGATCGAGCTCAAAGTTGTGTTGATTATTTAGTTTCCCAAGGAATAAATCCTGACAGATTAGTAGCAGTAGGGATGGCTTCTACAGAGCCAAAGATATTAGAAGAGTCAGAAGATGGATTACCTGCAGGAGAATTAAATAAACAATATATATCTAATCTTAAATCTAAAAAATTACGAGAATTAGCTCATCAGAAAAACAGAAGGACTGATTTTAAAGTTTTAAGTGGTGATTTTAAAGAATGGCTAGACAAGAATCCAAACTTAGGAAATGATGAAAGAACGATTCAACGTGCTTTGATTGATCAGAAAGGACAGGTTATACCAACGGACTCTAAAGGTAATTTTATACAACAAATTAATTGATTTCAAATATAAAATATAAGTAGTCATATATAATAAAGAGTATCCTGAAGGGTACTCTTTTTATTTATAAATTTATGGAAGATAAATATTTACAAAGAGGCGTTTCTTCTGGTAAAGAAGATGTTCATGCTGCAATCAAAAATATAGATAAAGGGTTGTTCCCAAGTGCATTTTGTAAAGTTATTCCTGATTATTTGTCAGGTGATCCAAATTATGCATTAATTATGCATGCTGATGGTGCTGGAACCAAGTCATCATTAGCATATGTTTATTGGAAAACAACTAATGACTTATCTGTTTGGGAAGGTGTTGCGCAAGATTCATTAGTTATGAATATTGATGATTTGCTATGTGTAGGAGCAGTTGATAACTTTATGCTTTCCTCAACCATTGGTCGTAATAAACATTTAATTCCAGGCTCTGTAATTTCAACTATTATTAATGCAAGTGATAAATTAATAACAAAATATAAAGAATGGGGAATAAATATTGTCTCTTGTGGAGGGGAAACTGCTGATGTTGGAGATCTTGTTCGTACGATTATAGTTGATAATACTATAGTGACTAGAATTCGCAAAAAAGATATTATTGATAATTCGAATATTCAAGATGGTAATGTTATTATTGGTCTTGCTTCATATGGTCAAACAACATATGAGTCAGAGTACAATTCAGGGATTGGTAGTAATGGTTTAACATCTGCTCGACATGATATTTTTAATTATCAACTAGCAAAGGATTTTCCAGAAAGTTTTGATCCTTTGTTGAATAAGAGTTTAGCTTATAGTGGTAGCCATTCATTATTGGATAAACTAAATAATATAGAGTTAGGCAAGTTAGTATTATCACCAACTAGAACTTATGCTCCAGTAATTAAAGAAATATTTTCTAAGTATAGAGATGCTATATCAGGGATGGTGCATTGTACTGGCGGTGGACAAACCAAAGTCTTGCATTTTGTGGAAGATGTACATATTTATAAAAATAATATGTTTAGTGTTCCTCCTGTTTTTGAATTAATAAAAAAAGAATCTCAGACAAATTGGAGAGAAATGTATAAAGTTTTTAATATGGGTCATCGAATGGAATTATATGTTCAACAAGAGTTTTCGAATGATATTTTAGACATTGCTAAACAATTTAATTTAGATGCCCAAATTATTGGTTATGTTGAAAAATCAAATGGTAAAAAATTAACTATTGAATCACCTGAGGGTTCAATTACATATTGATATGTTAGAAAAATTACATGCAATAAAAGATCGATTTAATGATGTTTCAGAATTAATTATTAATCCTGAAATTATCGCTGATATGCCTAAATACATTAAGCTAAATAAAGAGTATAAAGAATTGGAGCCTATAGTTAAGGCTATTGACAGTTATGTTAAAGTAGTTCGAGATATTGATGAAGCTAAATCTATTTTAAAAAATGAAAAAGATATAGAGTTGAAAGAATTAGCAAAGTTAGATTTAGAAGAGTCTTCTGTTTTAAAAGAAAAGTTAGATGATGAGCTTAAAGTACTATTAATACCTAAAGATCCAGATGATTCAAGAAATGCTGTAGTAGAGATTAGAGCTGGGGCTGGTGGTGATGAAGCCAGTATATTTGCTGGCGATTTATTCCGTATGTATACTAAATTTATTGATTCTAAAAAATGGACACAAGAATTAATGGATGTGAGTGAAGGTGTCTCAGGGGGGTTTAAAGAAATTATATTTTCTGTCACTGGAACTGATGTTTATGGTATTCTCAAATATGAGTCTGGTGTGCATAGGGTGCAAAGAGTTCCTCAAACAGAGACTCAAGGTAGAGTACATACTTCTGCTGCTAGTGTGGTTGTGTTACCGGAGGTTGAAGATTTTGATATTGAGTTAAAAGAAAGTGATATTAAAAAAGAGACTTATTGTTCATCTGGTCCTGGTGGACAATCTGTAAATACAACTTATTCAGCGGTTCGGTTAACTCATATTCCAACTGGTGTTGTGGCTCAATGTCAAGATCAGAAATCACAAATTAAGAATTATGCAAAAGCATTAAAAGTTTTAAGATCAAGAATTTATGATATAGAGCTAAAGAAACGTAATGAGGAGATAGATGGGCAGAGAAAGACTATGGTTAAAACAGGTGATCGTTCAGATAAAATTAGAACTTACAATTATCCTCAAGGTCGTGTTACTGATCACAGAATAGGTTTAACACTATATTCATTAAATGAAATTGTTAATGGAGATATCGATAAATTAGTAGAGGAATTGAAAATTGCAGAAAATGCAGAAAAATTAAAAATGGGCTAGATGGATTTAATTAATATTGTTAAAAATATTCGTGCTAAAAAATCATTTTTATGTGTTGGTTTAGATCCAGATTTAAATCTATTACCAAAACATTTATTAAATTGTGAAGACCCGATTTATGAATTTAATAAATCCATAATTGATGTAACGTCAGATTTTTGCGTTGCATATAAGCCTAATTTAGCGTTTTATGAAAAATTAGGCCCTTCAGGTCTAATCAGTCTAGATAAGACATTAAAGTATATCTCTGATAATCATTTTGTTATTGCAGATGCAAAAAGGTCCGATATCTTTAATTCTGCTAAAATGTATGCAGACACATTTTATGATTATTTTAATTGTGATGCAGTTACTTTATCTCCATACATGGGTTTTGATGCAGTTAAGCCATTTTTAAGAAAAGGCAAGTGGGGTGTTTTACTAATTGCTACATCTAATCCTAGTGCATCATCTATTCAAAATATTGTCACACATAATGGAAACCCTTTATATTTAGATATTGTAAATGAATCACATAGGTGGTCTAATGAAGCAAACATGATGTTTGTAGTTGGGGCTACTCGAACAAAGGAAATGTTTCATATTCGATCAAAAGCACCTAATCACTTTTTCTTGGTTCCGGGTGTTGGTGCACAAGGAGGTAATTTGTCCGAAGTGTGTAATGCAGCATTTAATGATCATTGCGGTTTGTTAATTAATGTTTCTAGATCTATTATTTATGCAGGTGCAGGAGAGAAATTTAAGGATGATATTTATAAATCTTGTTTTAAGATACAGCAAGAGATGGAGTTGATTTTAAAGAACCGAAAATTTATTTCTTAATTTATATGCAATCCAGTATTATTAACTCAATGAAATAAAATACTAAATCGAATTTAAATGTCAATTATACGCGATAATATTTTAATTACAGGTGGAAATGGTTTACTGGGTCAAGAATTGAGAGTGTTATTGGAAAGGTGTAATTTTAATATAATTGCTACGGGTATAGGTGTGGATAGGTTGTTAAGTCATAATCATATTTATGTTGAGTTAGATGTTTCATCATCGAATAGATGTGAGTATATATTGAATAAATATAGTCCCTCAATTATCATTAATACTGCTGCTTGCACCAACGTTGATCAATGTGAAAAACACAAGAATAATTGTACAGCTATTAATGTTAACAGTATTAATAATTTTCTTCCATATGTCACAAAACACCATACTCATTTTATACATATATCAACAGATTTTGTTTTTGATGGTGTGTTAGGAAATTATAAAGAAAACGATGATTGTAATCCATTGAATTTTTATGGTTTGTCTAAATTAAAAGGTGAACAAATCTTAACAAATCAATGTTGGACTTCGACTATTATTAGAACATCGCTTATTTATGGTCCTACTGGTTCTAATTTTTTAACTTGGGTAAAAAATAAATTAGAACATGATGTAGAGTTAAATATAGTTTGTGATCAATATAGAACGCCAACATATGTTATTGATCTTTCTTTAGTTATTTTAAGGATGATTGAATTAAAAAAATATGGTTTATATCACATTTCAAGTGGAGAAAGGTTATCAATTTTTAAGATTGTTTGTAATATTGCAGAATACTTGAAACAAGATGTTTCAAAAATAAATAGAATTAAATCGGCAGAACTAAATCAAGTTGCTAGAAGACCTTTAGATTCAAGTCTTAATATTGAAAAGGCTGTGAAAGATTTTGATTTTACTCCGACAACATTAAATAATGTATTAAATAACATATTATGAGAAGTATTTTTTTTCACTTTTTTTCACTTTTTTTCATCCTTATTCAATTTGCAATTCTTGCAGAGAATGATCAGGAAGTATTTATTCAAAAAGAGTACTCCTATGAGTCTATTGTAGGTTTAGATTTAGAAATTAATCCAACAGATTTTTTGATTTTATATCAAAATGGCGTATTTGAATATGAAGTAGATGCTATAAAAGCTAATGGAACTTGGTCTTTGATTCAAGATGTTCTTCAGTTTCATTATAATGCTCCAATTGATACAATTAGAAATTTTGAAATTATTGAATTGTCTCGGAATTCAATTACTTTATTGGAGGGTGATGTTCAGTTTGAGCTGAGGCATCGATTTTCTAACAAGGTTAATATGTTTTCTAAACGTATTAATGCTTCTTTTTCTCCAATTGTTTCAAGTATAGGAAGTGTTATATTTTATGATATAACAAAACTATTTGGTGCACATAAAAATATTCCATTTATAGTAGTTTGGCTTGTGTTCGGAGCTTTATTTTTTACTATAAAAATGAATTTTATTAATTTCAGAGGTTTTCAGCATTCCATTGATTTAGTAAGGGGTGATTATAGTGACCCAAATAATAAGGGGGAAGTTTCGCATTTTCAAGCACTAACAACAGCGCTTTCGGGAACTGTTGGTTTAGGTAATATTGCGGGTGTTGCAATTGCAATTAGTCTAGGTGGTCCAGGCGCTACCTTTTG
>CEQM01016670.1_pt1 | contig 10546 bp, 10 predicted proteins | sample 531111 | NCBI WGS metagenome assembly CEQM01 (sample SAMEA2621278, study PRJEB7988) | marine metagenome | biome: marine biome (ENVO:00000447); feature: deep chlorophyll maximum layer (ENVO:xxxxxxxx); material: "saline water (ENVO:00002010), including plankton (ENVO:xxxxxxxx)" | depth 120 m
TTGTTTTTTTAGCTGTTGTTTTTTTAGCTGTTGTTTTTTTAGCTGTTCCTCCAATAGATATTGAATCTATTTTAATTTTAGTTAACATTTGACGATGGCCATTTTTCACTTTATAACCTTTTCTTCTATTTTTTTTAAAAACAATTACTTTATCATCTTTTGTTTGTTCTATAATGGACACACCAATCTCTGCATTATCCACGAGAGGATTTCCTATTGAAACAGATTTGTCATTTTTAATTAATGAAACAGTATTAAAAGTTAATTTATCTCCTTTTTTACCAGAGATTCTACTTATATAAAGTTCCTGGTTTTCTTCCACTTTTAATTGTCTTCCATCAATATTAAGTACAGCAATCATCGTATAAAACTATTTTTTTAGGAATGCAAATATAGTAAAACAAAATATTTATACAATAAATTTACTTATTCTAATTTTTTATAGTTCATTACTAATACACCAATCAGAATGATTAGGATACCCATTATTTCATGATTATGAATTATCTCATTATCAATAATTCCCCAAATAATTGCAAAAACAGGTATTAGATATGTGGTAGATGATCCAAAGATAGCAGAGGTCTTTTGAATCAGGTAGTTAAATAATATAATAGCAAAAGATGTACATATTATACCTAGTATTATTATATAAAGAAAAGAAAGAAGATGATTATAAACTTTATCCATTGTAATTACAAATCCATTATGGATAACATATATAATTGGTATTATAAAGGAAAAGCATGATGATATGACTGCAATATCTATCGGTTTTAATCCCTTTAATTTATCTTTTATAGTATTAATACTGATTGCATAACATATGGTAGCTACAATCACTACTATACTATATTTTGTGTTAATTATATTTAACTTAGATGGAAGTAGTAATATATAACTACCTAATAAACCAATTATAATTCCGATAATTGCTGTATAATACCATTTTTTTTGAAAAAAAATAATTCCTATAATCAATGTAAAAATAGGTGTTAATGCATTTAACATCCCTGTATTAGCAGAATCTAAATACATTTGAGCACGAGCAAATAAAATAGCAGGAATGACAGTGCCAATAATACTTACTATAAGTATAGGCAGTATATAAATTCGTTTCATTTGTCTAAAGCTCGATATTGCAAAAGGTGATAGAACAAAAAATGCAATTATTAATCGGAAAAATGCAACTTCTAAATAATTAAAAGAAACAAGACTTTTTTTCATCAAAATAAATGAAGAACCCCAAATTATTGATAAAATTAATAGTATTACCCAATTTTCTATATTACTTTTGTACATATATTATTTACATAAAAAAAACAAATTTATGATTAAAAAGCTGATAAAATTATTTTTATGTTGTGCAATTAGTATATCTTTTGCACAAGATAATAAATATATAAACTTAAATATTGATGGTTTGCATTGTGCAGCTGGTTGTGCTAGATATGTTCAAACTGAATTAAATAAAAATGAGGGCATTGTAGCATTAGTTAATTTTGCTAATAAACAAGCAATTGTAGAGTATGATGCTAATGTTTATTCAGATAACAAGATTATATCTATGATTAATAGTTACCAAGGTGGTAAAAAGTACACTGCATCATTAGTAACTAACAATACTCATACATGTTCTAAAGGGGCAAATTGTTGTCAAAAAACGGGAAAGGCTAATCCATCTTGTGATAATAGTGCTAAAGGTTGTTGTTCTTCTGCTAAATGTTCTAAAAAGAAGAGTAAGAAATAAATTGAAGCAATACATTGAATTATCTACAGCTATATAATAGTCTGTGTAAAACAACTATTTTTGTTGTTTTTTTAGTTATATGTGCTGGCGGTTTTGTTCGAATGACAGGGTCTGGTATGGGTTGCCCTGACTGGCCTAAATGTTTCGGTTCCTGGATTCCACCTACAGACATATCAGATTTACCCATAAATTATAAAGAGATTTACTCAGATAGGGGATATGATACACTTGATTTCAATGCTTTTAATACTTGGACAGAATATGTGAATAGATTGTTAGGTTTAATTGCAGGTTTTTTTTGTGTTAGTTTATTATTAGTATCATGTTTTATTAGTGATAAGTTTTTAATTGCAATTAATTTACTATTAGTTTCCCTTATGGGATTTCAGGGTTGGATGGGAGCTGTGGTGGTGTATTCAGTTTTAGCACCATTTAAAATCACTATTCATATGTTAATAGCATTATTAATAGTATCAGTATTATTATTCTTAAATAGAATTACAGTAACGACCCCATTCTCAGCCTATCATGGACCTAATCGATGGATTTGGCTAGCTCTTATTATTTCCATTATTCAGATTATTATTGGCACACAGGTCAGAGAAAATGTGGATATTTTAATGGGTAATTTAGATCGTGAATATATAATTAATGCATTACCTTTTGTTTTTGAAACTCATAGAATAGTAGCATGGTTAGTTATTGCGGTAAATATTATGCTTGTTATATATTATAGAAAATGGATATTAGTTTATTTTGAGATACGCGGAATTATATTTGCTCTTAGTTTCCTTTTGTTGACGGGATTGCTTATGACATATTATGAATTGCAAGGTTTGTTCCAGTTTGTGCATTTAATATCAGCAGTTATATTATTTATATTGCAGACTTCGATTCTGATGAAGAAGTTAAATTTTTCCACTGTAAAGTTTCCATAATACGAATAATGTCATATCGGATATAGTCTATCACGGGTTGTAAAGAGTCTGGATTAGGGTTAGATTCGAAATAGAGAGCACCTCTGATAAAATTCTTCAGACTATCAGTTACATGAAATTGAACCGAAGAAGCTACCGGCCCTTTTATATCATACATGGTGCCATATGTTTTATTTAGATGATTTAAGTAAGTTTTTTCATTAATTGCATCGGCTTTAATGGTATGTTTATAGACCATATCTCTAGACTCTTCCAATAACTCAATTAAATTATTGTCAACCTTTTTATAAGTTAGATGAATTGTCGTATTGTGTTTTTTATATTTTAAATCAAGCCAGCAATTATTTTTTTGTTCTACTGAGAAGTAATCCGAGGTTGTAAAATAAAAAGGACAGTAATTGAAACTAAATAGTGTATCTTTTTTTGGAGGTAGGTCAATTCGAAGATATCCTTTAGGTTTTGGCGTAAATCGTTGTTTACAGCTAGTAATTCCAAGAGCAATAATAATGAAATATAAATAGAAAATTCTCATATATTAACTATTGTTATTTTAATGGAGACAATTCTTTTCTTATTAATTTTTTCTATAGTAAAAGTAAAATTTTCGAAATTCAATGTGTGTCCTTCTTCTGGTATTTTTTCAATTTTTTCTAATACAAATCCAGCAATGGTATCTGAATCACCTTTTGTTTGTTCAAAAAGATCGCCGTCAATATTTAGAATTCTATAAAAATCATTTAATGAAGTTTTTCCATCAAAAATATATGTATTTTCATCTATTTTAGAGTAAATAATATCTTCTTGATCAAATTCATCACTAATATCTCCTACAATCTCTTCAATAATATCTTCTAATGTGACTATCCCTGATGTTCCACCATATTCATCAACGACGACTACCAAATGCATTTTCCTTTCTTTAATTTCTTTTAATAAGTCATCAATTTTTTTGCTTTCGGGGACAAAAAATGGCTCTCTAATAGTGCTTTGCCAATCATAATTAGAAATATCAAAATAAGGTAATAAATCTTTTATATATAATATCCCTTTAATTTGGTCGATCGTTTTATTGTACACAGGGATACGTGAATAGCCAGAATTTAAAATGGTACTAATTACTTCTTCAAATGAATTATTTATATCTAATGAAACAATATCTATTCTTGCTTTCATAATTTGTTTAACATCAGTTTGTCCAAATTGAATAATTCCTTCAAAAAATTTTTTTTCCTCCTCTTTTGTGTCAGAAGTAATATGTATCGCTTTCGATAATTTTTTTGCTGACAATGAAGATTGTTTACGCACATTATCATTAATCATATTAGTAGATTTAACAAGAATACGAGATATAGGAGATAGTATTTTTTGTAAAAAAAGAAGAGGGATTGCCATTATTTCAGCTACTAATAAGGGTTTTTGATTTGCATATGTTTTAGGAATAACCTCTCCAAATAATAGAATTAAAAATGTTGTTAAGAATATTTGAAATATAAAATTTAGAATATAGCTATTGAAATGGATATAATTAGTAAAGATTAATGATGATATAATAATTATAGCAATATTAATGATGTTATTGGAAATTAAAATTGTTGCTAATAACATTTTAGGAGAATCTATAAGCTTTAGAATAATTTTATGATTTTTCAAGTTAGATTCTTTTAAATGATTCTTATTCGAAGGAGATAAGGCAAAAAATGCAATTTCAGAGCCTGAAATTAAACCGGAGCCAATTAATAATAATAGGCATGAAAAAAGGGGGGTTAAAAAATTATAACTAAAAAGATCTGGATCCAAAATAAAAAATTAAAATGGTGTTTTATTTTCTTCAAATGGTAAATTATCTATAGAGTCATTGTCTTCATTTGAGCCTCCATTTGTCATTGAATTTATATTGTTTGTAGCTGCATTTTCTTTAGCAGGTGGAGGAGTATAGCTGTTTTCAGAGTTATTTGTGTCACGCTTAGAACCTAACATTGTCATACTATCACCTTGAACATCAGTTGCATATTTTTTAACACCATTTTCATCTTCCCATGATCGTGTTTTCAATTTCCCTTCAATACATACAGAATCACCCTTTTTTAAGTATTTTTCAGCTATTTCAGCTGTTCTTCTCCAAAGTACGATATTATGCCAGTCAGTATTAGAAACGGGCTGACCTTCTCTATTTGTGTATTTTTCTGTTGTCGCTATAGAAAATTTCGCCATTTTAGTACCATCCCCCATTTCTCTTACTTCAGGGTCTGCTCCCAGATTCCCTATTAGTATTACTTTATTTAATGATCCTGCCATATTTGATATATACTTGTTATTAGGTAAATATATAAATTAAATTTTATTGTTTTAATAATTTAAATGTGCTTTGTCAAAATACTTTTGTAATGGTTTTGGAAATGGATACTTTTTCATATCTATTTTTTTAATGCGGATTCCCGTTGTAATTAATTCAAGCCTATTAGTTTTAACTTGCCAAAATGAAATTATTAATTTTTGATGTGATAAAATATGAATAGTATTATAGTCATGTTGCACCTCTAATATGTTAAATTGTTCAAAACAACTATTTTGACCTACTAATTTCCTATTCATGGGTATTTCAGATTCAATTAATGGCAGCTGATATAATTTGCTCCAAATATCATTAATGCCTCGTTGTTCAATTATAAAATACTCATCATCTGTAATAAAAAAATAATTAAAGTGTCGAGTTTTTAATTTTTTACTAAATTTTTTAACAGGGAGATTACATATATTGTTTAATTTGAATCCTTTACAATTATTTTTTAGTGGGCATATATTACATTTCGGATTATTTTTTTTGCAATGTGTTGACCCAAAATCCATAATAGCTTGATTATATGTGCCTGGATTTTGATCAGGAATTAATTTATCTGCAATTTTTTGAAACTTCTTTTGACCAATATGCGTGTTTATGGGCGTTTTAATATTATAAAATCGACTTAACACTCTATACACATTTCCATCTACAACGGCTCTTTTTTCATTATAGCAAATTGAACTTATTGCTGCAGCTGTATATGCTCCTATACCTTTCAGTTTAATTAATTCATTATATTCAACAGGAAACACATTATTATAATCACGTACTATTGCCTTTGCTGTATGCAACATATTTAAAGCTCTTTTATAATAGCCTAATCCTTCCCAGATTTTGAGGACCTCTATTTCTGTTGCAAGAGACAGAGACTTTACATTAGGAAAGACTGTAATAAATTTATTATAATACTTGATGCCAGTTTTTATTTGAGTTTGTTGTAGAATAATTTCAGAGACCCATATTTTATATGGATCAGATGTTCCCCTCCAGGGCAATTCTCTTTTATGTTGCCCATACCATGTTAATAATTGGTTTATCAATTTTTTAATTTGGAATAATTAGTCTAAAATTTAATAAAAATATTATATTTGGTCGCAAATAATAAAAATTTATTTGCAATGATTAAAGCAGATCTAGTTTCGCAGTTATCTTTGAAAACCGGTGTTGAAAGGAAAGTTGTGCAGATTATTTTAGAGAGTTTTATGGATACAGTTAAAAATTCATTAGAAAAAGGTGAAAATGTTTATTTGAGAGAATTTGGGACGTTTGCTGTGAAAACGAAAGCTGCAAAAAAGGCTAGAAATATTGTAAAACATGAAGATGGATATATTACTACTACTATTACAGTTCCAGCACATGTAGTGCCAGCCTTTAAACCTGCAAAAAAATTTATTAATAGAGTAAAAGAAAGTAATCAAGTCTGATTATTTAGTAATTAATTTAGGAAATAAAAATCGAGCATATGCCAAGTGGTAAAAAAAGAAAACGACATAAGATGGCGACTCATAAGCGTAAGAAACGTTTGAGAAAAAATAGACATAAAAAGAAATAGTTTATAATCACTATAAATTAATTTATTTTATCGCTTAATATCTTGGTTAGTGTTTTTTATTTCTTCTAAACATTAGAGTGTGGTGAATACTGAATTAGTAATTCAATCTGCAAAGGAGAGTATAAATATTGTTATTTTGAAGGATGGTAGATTGATGGAGCTTCATCAGTTACCTTTGAATAAAAACATTTGTTCTGTTTTTGATATATATTTAGCTCGTGTTAGACGTGTTGCATCTTCATTAAATGCGGCATTTTTAGATATGGGTCAGGATAAAGATGCGTTTTTGCATTATCATGATCTTGGTGCTCATTTTAATGATTGTCAAGAATATGTCAGTAATACGATACAAAAAAAATCTACACGTTGGAATCATTTAAAAACCAATTCTAAAGAACCATTAGCTAAAGATGGTTTGATAGAAAATGTTCTTAAAAAAGATGATATAGTTCTTGTACAGGTTTCAAAGGAGCCAATATCTACAAAGGGTCCTAGGGTTGTTGCAGAGATATCTTTAGCTGGCCGATTCTTAGTTTTAGTTCCCTTTTCTAATAGAATTTCTATTTCACAAAAAATAAAGGATGAAAAAGAAAAGAAAAGATTAGGTAGGTTAATAAAAAGTATTGTCCCAGATGGGTTTGGCGTTGTTATTAGAACGGTTGCAAAAAATAAGAAAGTTGTAGATTTAGATACAGATTTAAGAAATTTAATTCGGAGATGGATAGAGGTTCATAAAAAACTTAAAGGTTCTGAGCCACCTAAATTAATTTCAGTAGAGCGAAGCAAGGTGTTGTCATTACTGCGAGATGTATTAAATGATCAGTTTACTAAAATAAGTGTTGATAATAAATCTATTTTTGAAGAAGTACAGTTATATCTTCAAAAGTTTGTCCCAGAAAAAGAAGACATTCTGAGTCTTCATAGTTCTAAAAAATCACTTTTTGCATCATATAATGTTGAGAAACAAATCAAATCATCATTTGGTAAATCAGTTTCTATGAAAAAGGGGGCTTATTTAGTAATAGAACATACGGAAGCTATGCATGTTATTGATGTTAATAGTGGAAATAGGACAAATAAGCATGACACTCAAGAACAAAATGCTTTGGAAGTTAATCTTCAAGCTGCAGTAGAAGTAGCTCGTCAATTGAGACTGAGAGACATGGGAGGTATTATAGTAGTAGATTTTATTGATATGCATGTAGCTGAAAACAGGAAGAAATTGACAGAAGTTTTAAGAGAATGTATGAAAGAGGATAGAGCAAAACATAAGATATTACCACCTAGTCGTTTTGGTCTTATTGAAATCACACGACAAAGAGTTCGTCCTCAGATTACTATTAAAACAAGAGAACAATGTCCATCATGCAAAGGTTCAGGGGAAATTGAAGCACCAATCGTTCTAATTGATCAGATTAAAGAGAAGTTACAATTAATACATAATCAAAAATCATTAAATCAAATTACAATTAAGGCACACCCTTTTATAATTGCATATTTAAAAAATGGATTTCCCTCATTTCAAATGACATGGTCCATTCGTAATAGAGCAATTTTATCCTTACAGGAAGATCATTCATATTCTTTATTGGAGTATAAATTTCTTAATAATTCTAAAAAAGAAATTTCAATTTAATTTACTTTGGATTAGCTGTATTAATGGAATAGAAAATATAATTAATATATAAATCCCTATCTTATAGCCAATTATTACATGATTCTCTTCAGAGAACCAATTCATGGAAAAAATGAGTATTAAAATAGCCCGGATTAACGTATTTATACAATTAAAAATAGTGCTTGTTCTTCCCATTAAATAATTAGGTATTTCTTCAAAAAAGTAACTCATACGTGTAATTCGAGCACTTGCATTTGTTAATCCAATAATCAGGGTTGTTACAAGGAAAACAGTAATTTCAGGAAACTTTATCATTACCAAAAATGAATAACCGGTTAGTATAATTAAACAAAGAGTAAAAGAAACTTTATCAATGTATTGTAATATTTTGATAGTGATAAAACCAGCGACTATTGCACCTAATCCATATATAACATCTGCTAATGAGAATACAATTATATTTTCATTTAAACAATTCTTCACAAATAATGGAAGCAAACAAAATAATTCTACAATCAGAAATGCAAAAATAATTTGAGAACAGATACCATAAATTAAAATAGATTTTTTTTCAATTAAAAAGTGGCTTGCCTTTTTAATTTCTTGAAAAGTTGAAAAAATATCAGTTGCATTTAGAGATTTTTCATAGTCATAATTAATAAAATAGAGTAGCATGAATGTAATTGAATATAATAGAGAGTTTAATATAAAAATTTCACTAATTTTCCACCGATCAAATTGAAAAATTGTCCAATTTAAATCATCGAATAATACATCACTACCAGATAATAATAGCCCACAAACTATAGCGGCACTAATGCTAGTTGTTTGAAAAAAAATTTCAATCCAGGAATTTATTTTTACGTATTCTTTCTTTTTTGTTAATTCTTGTGCTAATGCATATAAATTAGGAAAGAATATTATATAATAAAAGGTGCATGTTGCAAAACCTGAAAAAATAAAAATCGGATGTAAAGTGTTGAGAAAATGCATACAGCAACCAATTATTCCAAATATTAAAGCACTAATACAATTTATATATAATAGAATTTTTTTTCTATTAAAAGTGTCAATTATCACACCAGAGTATAAGCTCCAAAATAAACCAATGATAGTGATAATTCCATAGAATAACGAAAATTCAGAACTTAACTTAAGTTGATCAGTAAAATACCAAGGTATTGCAATAATAGTTAATCCTTGTGCAAGACCACATGTTATAATTGAGATTAATAAGAAAGTAATACTTTTAAGATTTATTTTCATATTATGTAGACTAAGCGGGATGTACATTTTTAAATAACTAATTTAAATTAATTATATTCATTATAAACTTTATTCTTTTAATTTTAACCAATATGATTTTAAGCGATGAAATTAAGGATTTTCAAAAAAGATTAGGTGATTTATTTTATCATCTAAAAATAGAAGAGAAAATTTTGTTAGTTAATCAGGAAGAGCTGAAAACTCAGCAAAATGATTTTTGGAATGATTCAAAATCTGCAGAGTTAGTCATGAAAAGAATAAAAAAAGAAAAAATATGGATTGATGGATATAATAAGGCTAAAAATTCGATAGAGGATTTAATAACTATGTATGAGTTTTTTGTGGAGGGTGAAGTGTCAGAAGAAGAATTGCACATCAATTTCGAAGAAGTTAAAAATATATTAGAAGAAATAGAATTTAAAAACATGCTTAGTAGTGATGAAGATAATATGCCTGCTATTTTAACAATCAACCCTGGGGCGGGAGGAACTGAAAGTCAAGATTGGGCATCGATGTTAATGCGTATGTATATAATGTGGGGTGGTAAGCAAAAATATAATATTAATGAATTAAATCTTCATGTTGGAGATGTGGCTGGAATTAAATCAGTAACATTAGAGTTTAAGGGTGACTTTGCTTATGGATATTTAAAAGGTGAAACAGGTGTGCATCGTTTAGTAAGAATATCTCCATTTGATTCAAATGCTAAAAGACACACTTCTTTTGCATCAGTTTTCGTTTATCCTTTAGTTGATGATAGCATTGAAATTGATATTAATCCAGCTGATTTAAGTTGGGAGACTTTCAGGGCTGGCGGTCCAGGAGGACAGGCAGTAAATAAAATTGAAACAGCAGTAAGACTACGACATGAGCCTTCTGGTATTATTATCGAAAATTCAGAGTCAGCATCACAATTAGATAATAAGAAAAAAGCATTACTACTATTAAAGTCACAATTATATCAAATTGAATTAGAAAGAAGACAGGCTGAGAAAATGAAAATGGAAAGTAATAAAAAGAAAATAGAATGGGGCTCTCAAATTAGAAATTATGTTCTACATCCTTATAAATTAATAAAAGA
>CEQM01026212.1_pt1 | contig 10543 bp, 7 predicted proteins | sample 531111 | NCBI WGS metagenome assembly CEQM01 (sample SAMEA2621278, study PRJEB7988) | marine metagenome | biome: marine biome (ENVO:00000447); feature: deep chlorophyll maximum layer (ENVO:xxxxxxxx); material: "saline water (ENVO:00002010), including plankton (ENVO:xxxxxxxx)" | depth 120 m
TGAGTAATGAAATAATCAACTAATTGCTTAACATTTAACAACATTGGTCTACCATTCACTAAAGCAATATTGTTAACACTAAATGATGTTTGCAACTGAGTATATTTATATAATTGATTTAAGACAATATTTGGAATAGCATCTCTTTTTAGCATGTAGACAATTCGCATACCATTCCTATCTGACTCATCTCTTATATCAGATATGCCTTCTATTTTTTTAGAATTAACTAAATCCGCTGTTTTAGCAATCATATCAGCTTTATTTACTTGATATGGTAATTCTGTAACAATAATAACCTCCCTTCCATTTTTTTCTTCAAAAGACACTTTGGCTCTCATAACCACTCTACCTCTACCTGTTTCTAATGCATCTTTCACCCCAGAATAACCATAAATTATACCCCCAGTAGGAAAGTCTGGAGCTTTTATTAATTGTATTAATTCTGAAACTGATATTTCTGGATTATCAATACAAGCACACACACCATCTATAACCTCACTTAAATTATGTGGCGGCATATTTGTAGCCATACCAACAGCAATACCTGAAGCACCATTGATTAATAAATTAGGAATACGTGTTGGGAGGACCGTAGGCTCCTTTAAAGTATCATCAAAATTTAACTGAAAATCAACTGTATCTTTATCAATATCTGCTAACATTTCTTCACTAACCTTTCTTAATCTTGCTTCAGTATATCGCATTGCTGCAGCACTATCACCATCGATAGATCCAAAATTACCTTGACCATCGACAAGTTGATACCTTAAGGACCAGTCTTGAGCCATACGCACCATGGAATCATAAACAGAGGTGTCTCCATGAGGATGATATTTACCTAAAACCTCTCCTACTATTCTAGCTGATTTTTTATATGCTCGATTAGACATAACTCCTAATTCATACATTCCAAACAAAACCCTTCTATGTACTGGCTTAAAACCATCTCGAACATCAGGTAAAGCTCTTGAAACAATAACACTCATGGAATAATCAATGTAAGAAGATTTCATTTCTTCTTCAATATTGATTTTTATAATTTTTTCTCTGTCAGACATATTATAAAGATGTATTTTTTAGTTATATACAAGATAATGTTATTATATGTATTTTTATACATAAATAATGAAGTTTTTTTAAAAAAATAATAATGGTGTACATTCACAAAAAAAGAAAATAATATTATTTATATTTGACACTATACAGAGCAATTAAGATTATGGAAGAAAATTTTTCTGCTAACATAAAAGATGTAATTGGTTTTAGTCGAGATGAAGCCTTAAGATTATCTAATAACTATATCGGTACTGAACATTTTATGTTAGGGATAATTAAATTAAAAAACTCTGGAGCTATAAATTTATTATCATCCTTAGGGATTAAAATTACGGAACTACAAAAAGAGATTGAAACATTTGCAATAAGTAAATCAAATAATAGTAGTAGTATTTCAAAAACTCAAATACCCTTAAAAAAGGATGCTGAAAAAGCTTTAAAGACAACTTTCTTAGAAGCTCGGGTTTTTAATTCTGGTATGATTGGTACAACACATCTTTTGTTATGTATATTGAGAAATGATGATGATCCAACCACTAAGTTTTTAAATAAATATAATATTACATATGAACGAATTAAAGAAGCTTTCTTAATACAAGAAGATTCTGATAATAACTCTGAATTCACAGATGCATCAAATAGCGAAGAAAGAAGTCGCCCACATGCTTCTATTTCAGATTCTGATGAAGACCCATCTAGTGCTAGATCTGGAAGTAAATATACTAGAGAAAGTGGTTCTAAAAAACCTAAATCAAACACCCCTGTTTTAGATAATTTTGGTCGTGACTTAACAAAATATGCAGAAGAAGGCAAGTTGGATCCTGTTATTGGTCGAGCTAAAGAAATTGAAAGAGTATCACAAATCTTATCAAGAAGAAAGAAAAATAACCCATTATTAATAGGAGAGCCTGGAGTCGGTAAATCAGCAATAGCAGAAGGTCTTGCATCACGAATCATACAAAAGAAAGTGTCAAGAGTTTTGTTTAATAAAAGAGTAATTGCTCTGGATGTAGCATCTTTAGTTGCAGGAACAAAATATCGAGGACAATTTGAAGAAAGGATGAAAGCTGTTATGAATGAGTTAGAAAAAAATACAGACATAATACTTTTTATTGATGAAATTCATACTATTGTTGGTGCTGGCGGATCTACTGGTTCTTTAGACGCTTCTAACATGTTCAAACCGGCATTAGCAAGAGGAGATTTGCAATGTATTGGAGCTACCACTTTAGATGAATACCGACAACATATTGAAAAAGATGGAGCGTTAGAAAGACGTTTTCAAAAAGTAATTATAGAGCCTACATCTCCTGAAGAAACAATTCAGATATTAAATAATATTAAAGAACGATATGAAGAACATCATAACGTGAGTTATTCTGATAATGCTATCAAAGCGTGTGTTACATTAACAAATAGATATATTACTGATAGATTTTTACCAGACAAAGCTATTGATGCTTTAGATGAAGCTGGATCAAGAGTACATATTACTAATATTAATGTACCTAAAACAATTACAGAATTAGAAAATAAATTACAATCTATACAAAATGAAAAAAAACAGGTTGTGCAAAAACAAAAATACGAGGAAGCAGCAAAATTAAGAGATAATGAAAAAGAAACAGAATCGATATTAATAGATGAACAGTTAAAGTGGGAGCAAAACATGAAGGAGAACAGAGAAAAGGTAACAGAAGAAAATGTTTCGGAAGTAATCTCTATGATGACTGGTATTCCTGTACAAAGAATTGCTCAAACTGAAAGTGTGCGATTGTCTAGGATGGCAAGTGATTTAAAAACTAAAATTATCGGTCAAGATGAGGCAGTAACAAAAATTGTAAAAGCAATTCAACGAAATCGAGCTGGATTAAAAGACCCAAATAAACCAATTGGATCATTTATCTTTTTAGGTCCAACTGGAGTCGGTAAAACACAACTTGCTAAAGAGTTAGCAATTTACTTGTTTGATTCTGAGAATAGTTTAATCAGGGTGGACATGAGTGAGTACATGGAGAAGTTTTCTATATCTAGGCTAGTAGGTGCACCACCAGGATATGTAGGTTATGAAGAAGGAGGTCAACTAACAGAAAAGGTTAGAAGAAAACCATACTCGATTATATTATTAGATGAAATTGAAAAAGCACATCCTGATGTTTTTAACTTATTATTACAAGCGATGGATGATGGAATTATGACAGATGGTCTTGGAAGAAAAATTGATTTCAAAAATACTATTATTATTATGACTTCTAATGTAGGAACCAAAAAGCTAAAAGATTTAGGGAAAGGGTTAGGTTTTAGCACTAATGCAAGAAAAGAAAATCTTGGTAATCAAACAAAAAGTGTTATTGATGCTTCACTACAACGCACTTTTGCACCAGAATTTTTAAATAGATTGGATGATGTTATATTATTTAATCATCTGAATAAAGCTAACATATATGATATTATCGAAATTGAATTAAAAAAAGTTATAAATAGAATAAAAGACCTTAATTATAATATTACTCTAACAAAAAAAGTAAAAGAATATCTGTGTGAAAAAGGATTTGATGATAAATTTGGAGCACGACCTTTAAAAAGAGTAATTCAAAAGTATATAGAAGATGTTTTAGCAGAAGAAATTATTACAAATAATCTAAAAGAGGGTGACCACATTAATTTAGATATAAAAAAAGGTGAAATTTCTATAAAAAAGCGTGCTAAGTAAAATAAAAAATCTTTATTATTTCTTATTGGAAAAGGAATCAATGACATCTTGTGAAACTCCTGTGCTTGAAAAACCTCCATCATGAAATAAATTTTGCATAGTAACTAATTTTGTGTAATCTGAAAATAAGGTTATACAGTATTTTGCACAATCTTCAGCACTTGCATTTCCAAGAGGGGATAATTTATTCGCATATGTAAAAAAAGCATCAAATCCCTCAACACCACTACCAGCCGTAGTTAATGTTGGAGATTGAGAAATTGTATTAATTCGCACATTATTATGCTTACCATAATGATAACCGAAACTCCTTGCAACAGACTCTAAATAAGCCTTGTTTTCAGCCATATCATTGTAATCAGGAAAAGTTCTTTGTGCTGCTATATAAGTTAATGCTAACACAGATCCCCAATTACTCATTGCATCAAGCTTAAAAGCAACTTGTAACATTTTATGAAAAGACACAGCTGAAACATCTAATCCTTTCATTACAAAGTCATAATTTAAATCTGTATACTGTCGCTTTTTTCTCACATTCACAGACATACCAATAGAGTGAAGAACAAAATCTATTTGACCACCAAAATAATCCATAGATTTAGAAAGTAAATTTTCCAAATCTTCTACGGAAGTTGCATCTGCAGCAATAATCTTACTATTACATTTTTCAGCTAATTCATTAATTGAACCCATTCTTAAAGCAATTGGTGCATTTGTTAAAATAATATCAGCACCATTAGCTACTGCCTCCAATGCTACTTTCCATGCAATAGACTGACTATCTAATGCACCAAATATGATACCTTTTTTTCCTTTCAATAAATGATTTGACATAATTCTCAATTTATTTTCAAATATCTATCATTTTTTTTGCATTAGCAATAGCCTCTTCATTTACTTCATCACCACTTAGCATTCTAGCAATCTCATGAATTCTATCATTAAAATTTAATTTTTTAATACTTGTCAAGGCCATATTATTAATATCACCTTTGAAGACTTTATAATGCTGACTACCTAATGAAGCAATCTGCGGAAGATGAGTAATACAAATAACTTGTCCTTGTGTTGATATATTTTGTAGTATACGCCCCATTTTTCTTCCGATTTCTCCAGAAACACCAGAATCAATTTCATCAAAAATAATTGTTGAAAATGAACTGATACTAAATAGATTTTTTTTAACACATAACATTAAACGAGAAATTTCTCCACCTGACGCCACATTTACCAAAGGTTTTGGATCATAGCCCTTATTAGATGAAAACAATAAGTCAATTTTATCATTACCAGTATGTAGTAGATTATCTGTTTTTAAAAAAGTAAACTCAATATTAGGATTATCTATACCTAAATGAGATAAGTCCGTTTTAAGTAAATCAATTAAATCAAATGCACTTCTCTTCCTTAATAATGTTAATTCATCAGCTAACGCAAATAATTTATTTTCAATACTTACTTTATCTTTTTCAAGTTGATTAATCTCTGACTCAATCGAATCCAAAGATGCTAATTCATCCTTCATCAATTGCGTTTTTGATTGTATTTCTTCAATAGTAGAAACATTTAATTTCTTTTCTAAAATATTAATACTGTTAATTCTATCCTCAATGAAGCTTAATTGATTTGAGTCTAAATTAAGATTATGATTAATAGTATGAATATCCATAACAATATCATTAATGTCTATTGCATTTTGCTTTAAACGATTTAATAAATTATTGACTTCTGTATCATATTCTGAAATGTCTGATAATTTGGATATAACTGAATTTAAATTTACCCTAATAGCAGACTCTGAATCTTCACATAAAAAAAGACTTTCTGAAAGATTTTGCTTGATAAGATGGATGTTATTAAGTTTTTTATAATCTGCATCTAATATCTCTTTTTCACCTAATTCAAGATTTAAATTGTCTACTTCGAAAATAATTTTTCTTTGAAATTCTATATCTAAAGCTGTATGTGACAAGCGTCTTTTTTTAGAGTCAAGATTTAATATTAATGTATTTAAATCTTTAAAAAGACTCTGAAAATTTGAGAAAATTTGAGAAAATTGAGGAAGAGTATTTTCTGCAAACTTATCTATTAAATTAATCTGAAAATTTTCATTATTAATTAACAAGTTTTCATGCTGCGAATGTATATCAATCAAATATAAACTTAAATTCTTAAGTAAATCCAACTTAACAGGGGTGTCATTAATAAATGATCTGGATTTTCCTTCAAAAGAAAACTCTCGTCTTATAATTAAGATAGAATCATTATCAATATCATTGTCTAAAAAAAAAGACTGTAGTTTTAAATGAGAAACATTAAAAATAGCCTCAATAATTGATTTTTTTGATTTATCCTTAAAATTAACAGAGTCAAACCTATTTCCTAATAAAAGGTTAAGCGCTCCGAGTATAATAGATTTACCAGCACCTGTCTCCCCTGTTATTGTAGTTAAGCCTGTTGTAAAATCTATTTCAAGATTATCTATAATTGCATAATTAATTATGGAAAGTCTATCTATCATAAACTACTGACTACTTAATATTTTTCTCCATTTATCAATATCATTAGGAGACATTTCACTCAACAAGTTCACTAATTCATCTGCTTGCATTAAGTTTCCTTGAGAAAAAATATTAACAATCTCATCTGTTTTTGTGTCAAAAAAAACTTGAAAAAAATAACCTCTTTGACGTTGATTCCATGATTCTCTCAATGAAATAAGAGATTGAGCAATATGTTCTCTAACAAAATCTGGTTTCTCAGTAAAATTATCTAAACCTTCTCTATGATATGCATAATAAAAAGTACGCATATTTTCAAAATCTGAACTTAATAAGTTTTCTATTAACCAATAACGATTATCCAAACCTTCAAAAGATTTCCAACCGGTTGCATTATTGTCATTTTGTGCATTAGCAACAATTTTTTCAGCTTTTTTAAAAAATAAATCTCCACCTTTAGATGAAAAAGTGTCATAATCCATTCCAATAATTAAATAAGCATAATATGCTAACACAGATGTTAGATTTGAAACATGAGTATTTTCATTAAATTCAAGTGGTTGAAATTCAACATATCGAAATCTAAATTGATTATCAAAAATATTAAGGATTGAACTATTATACAGCGTTTTAAAGATTGGTCTAGAAGATTGTACAGAGATAGAACCTGAATACTCATCCGTAGAAAGTTGCTGATCTAATCTTATAAGAATTGTGCAATCTATACGCTCCTCATTACTAAATAAATCATTTGTCCAAGTCGTATTATTCATAAATTCATAAATACTTTGACGCATAGAATTAAACATTTCCTTATTTGGACTTGGAATACTACTATAATTAATACTGACTTTGCAATTTAATTCTTGGCTAATTAATATGAATGGGAAGACCAAAAAGACAAATACTAACTTCATTCTAAAACTTTTTTTATTGATGAATAATAATTTTTCTTAAATAATATTTCGTCTAAAATCAATTTTGCTAATTCCGATTTTAACATCAAAGGAAATTCTTTAATAGATAAATCTGTATCTATTATTTTAATTTTATTTGTATCATACCCAAAACAAGCATTACTATCTTTTAAAGAATTCAAGATAATTAAGTCCATATTCTTTTTCTTCAACTTAACAATTGCATTTTTCTCTTCATTTTCTATTTCCAATGCAAATCCAACTAAAAACTGGTTTTCTTTTTTCTGACCTAATGTTTTGATAATATCTTTGTTCGGTTTTGTGTTGATGGTGATTGTTTTTTTCTTAATCTTTTTATCTATAAATTCTATTGGTTTAAAATCTGAAACTGCAGAAGCGCAAATAACAACATCACACTCTGAAAATTTTGCATGACATAATTCAAACATTTCATCACAAGTTTCAATATTAAAAACATTAATCAATGGGTGGTTTATCTTCTCCGATGATGGACCAAGAATTAACTCAACAGAAGCTCCATAGGAAGCGGCTTGTTTAGCTAACTCACACCCCATTTTTCCGCTAGAAAAATTACCAATAAAACGAACAGAATCTATCTTTTCGTATGTAGGTCCTGCAGTAATTAGGATTTTTCTTCCAAAAAACGGCATTGATTTAGAAAGAGAAATTTCAAGATTAGAAATAATATTATAAATATCACACATTCTACCTAACCCATATAATCCACTAGCTAATTCTCCTTTTTCAACATCAAATATGGTAACACCACGTTTTTTAAGAATATTTATATTCTGTAATGTGGCTCGATTTAAATACATGTCACGATCCATAGCTGGAGCACAAATAACAGGTGATGTACAAGATAAAAATGTGGCTAGTAAAATATTATCACATAAGCCGTTAGCCATTTTCGCAATAGTATTTGCAGTAGCTGGAGCTATTAAAAAAATATCTGCCCAAAGACCTAATTTAACATGATTATTCCATTTAATTTTCGAATCATCTAAAAAATCTACAACTACATCATTTTTTGATACTGTGGAAAGTGTTAAGGGTGTTACAAAATTATGAGCATCCTTAGTCATAACAATTTTCACTTCCGCACCTTCTTTGATTAGTAATCTAATTAATTCAGGGACTTTATATGCAGCAATACTGCCAGAAATTCCAATTAATATCTTTTTTCCAAATAAAACTGATTGAGATTCATTTTTTTTCATACGATTATGATTCTTAAATCGAAATTTAAGCAAATCCGATTTAATCCAAAAATGTTAATTATTAAAATAATATATTAATTATGTTTAATCAGCCTATGAGGTTGCATTTGATTCATTATCTTCTACTGTCTTTTCTTCAGTAGAACCCTCTTCCACATCATCAAGTTCAGTATCTTCTAAATCTAATGCATCAATTTCTTCATTTAAATCAAGGTTCTCTTCCTTTACCTTTTCTCGAATATATATATTGTCTTCAAGTAGCTCTTGGATAGCTATTAAAGTTGGTTTTGGTAACCTTTCATAAAATCTAGATATTTCTGTTTGTTCTTGATTTTCAAAAACTTCTTCTAATGTATCAGATGGAGTAGCAAACTCATCAAGTTTCGCAATCAATTCTTCTTTAATTTCAACACCTATCTGATTTGCTCTTGATTGCAAGATCGAAATTAATTCATAAACGTTACCACCAACACTGTCAGCTAATTCTCTTAAATCACGAGATATGGTAGTTCTCGCAGCATTTGTTTTTTTATAATCCATTTTGTATTTCTTTTAATTCTTGATACATAGCCTTCACTTCTTGTTTGTAATTGCCTGAAGAAAAAGCTAATAAAAAATTATCCGACGCAAATATAGCTTCTTTTATTCGTTGCTCCTTCTTTTCTTCTACACTATTTTTAGCTAATTCATAATATGCTTTTATTTGAATAAAACTTAATTCATGTATACGTTGTGTCTCGGGAAAGCGATTAATAAATTCATCAATCGCATAAATAGCTGATTGAAAATTACCTGTGTAATAATAAGAAGTAGCAATCTCAAAATCCTTTTTTTCAAGCTTATCATTTAAATTTAATATGAGTTCACTAGCGCGAGCTACCCTATCACTATTCTCATAATTTGAAATAAATAATTGTAATTTATCTATTGCTATATACGTGTTTTCTTGATCTAAGTTATAGCGAGGTGATTGTAAATAGTAACAATATGCACCCATAAATGACATTTCTTCTTTCTTTTCAGATACTGGAAATTTTACATTAAAATTATTAAAATGATAAGCTGAAGAAACATAATCTCTGATGTAAAAAGTACTATACACATAGTGATAATAAATATTTTCTAATGTCTCTCTATCATTAAAACTTGTTAATATTTGTTCAAATAAAGATAGTGACCTTGAATAATCTTCATCGTTATAATATTCAAGCGCTTGAATATACTTTAATTCAGCATCGTCACTTTTTAATATTTTTTGATATTCACTACAAGAAAATAAGAAGAAAAGTGGTGTCAATATGATAATTAATCTCATAGGGCAAATATAATATAAATAGCTAATAGTATTAATTAATAACTCAATTATTATTAAAATCGTATTTTTGCAATTATTCAATCAAATTTCTGTATGGATTTATTTGAAAAACTAAAAAAAAACAGAGGTCCTTTGGGTCAACATGCTAAAGACGCTCATGGTTATTTTACATTTCCAAAGTTAGAAGGTGAAATTTCAAGTAAAATGACATTCAACAACAAAGAAGTGATTTGCTGGAGTATTAATAATTATCTTGGTCTATCCAACCATCCTGAAGTAAGAAAAGCTGATGCAGACGCTTCTAGTCAATTTGGATTAGGAACACCTATGGGGTCACGTATGATGTCTGGAGACACTGCTTATCACGAAAAATTAGAAAAGGAATTATCTGATTTTTCACAAAAAGAAGATACAATACTATTAAACTTTGGGTATCAAGGAATGCATTCAGCTATTGATGCTTTGGTTGATAGACAGGATGTTATAGTTTATGATTCTGAGTCACACGCATGCATATTAGATGGTGTAAGGCTTCATCTTGGAAAAAGATACCAATACCCTCATAATAATATTGAAAAGCTTAAAAAGCAACTTGAAAGAGCAACTTCTATTATTAATGAGACTGGTGGATCTATACTTGTAATTACAGAAGGTGTATTTGGTATGGCAGGTGATTTAGGTAAATTAAAAGAAATTACCGAACTCAAAAAACAATTTTCATTTAGGCTATTTGTTGATGATGCACATGGCATTGGAACAATGGGTGAAAATGGTGTTGGAACAGGGGAACATCTAGA
>CEQM01135694.1_pt1 | contig 10533 bp, 10 predicted proteins | sample 531111 | NCBI WGS metagenome assembly CEQM01 (sample SAMEA2621278, study PRJEB7988) | marine metagenome | biome: marine biome (ENVO:00000447); feature: deep chlorophyll maximum layer (ENVO:xxxxxxxx); material: "saline water (ENVO:00002010), including plankton (ENVO:xxxxxxxx)" | depth 120 m
ATCGCCGTGGTGGTCATCGCCGTGGTGGTCATCGTGATGATGCTCATCGCCGTGGTGGTCATCGTGATGATGCTCATCGCCGTGGTGGTGATCTTGATCTTCGGGTTTGAATTCAAAAATAGTCATAAAAAAAATCGGATTAAAAACTTATATACCTAAGTTGAAAATCATAAATCGATATATTAAAAAATTAACTAAATTAATTCGTTTTTTTAGGCTTTTTTACCATTTTTACCAATCCAAAAATAGAACCAATGATAAAAAAAAGAAAAGAGTCCTTTTGGACAATTAAATTTTTATAAAATATCATCAAAAAAGCTGCAAGAAAAAAATGCAAAAATGATATTGTCCTCAAAAGCTTTTGGTTAATGTTTTTGATATTATTTTTAACAAAAAAACTTACAGGGACCCATGAATAAAAAATCAAAAAACCCAATAAACCAGAAAATATTTTTGGTCTATAAAGATCCAATAATGAATCTTGAGTAACGGTTTCAAAAAAAAGAATTTCCATGAATCAAGAATTCAATCTTTTATGCACTTTTAAAACTAGCCTGCATGCCGCTCCTAATCCAATTAAAAAACCGATCAGCGTCCCCAAAGGCTCAGAATCATTATTCTTATCGTACATTTGACCAAAATATAATCCGATCCCAACAGCTACTGCGATTGACCATCCAAGGCTTGAATCTTCAATTACTTGTGAATACTTACCAGCTTTTCTAATTACTGATTTCTCCACCAATTAAGCAAATCCTCTAGAGTTTGATCTAAAGATATTTTAGGTTCCCAGGATGTTTGATTTTTAAATTTACTGCAATCACCAAGCAATAAAGGTACATCACTTGGCCTATCTAAATCTGGGTCCTTTATCACTTCAGGCTTAATGGAAGATAAATCAATTAACTTTTCCAATAATGTAGAAATGGAAATTGCAGTTCCGGTGCATATGTTATAAACTTCACCTGGCTTGCCTTTCTCAACAGCCACTTTATATGCAGAAACCACATCCCTTACGTCCGTAAAATCTCTTTCGGCATCAAGGTTTCCAACCTTTATAACAGCTGGAGCTCCCCTTTCGATATTTACAATCTGTCGTGCAAATGCGCTAGCAACAAACTCTTCGCCTCGTCTTGGTCCAGTGTGATTAAAAGCTCTTGTCCTGATGATTTTCATACCATAAGATTGATAATACTGGTAACCTAGAAAATCCTGGGCAACCTTACTTACAGCATAAGGGGAAAGCGGCCTTAAAGGATTGTCTTCTTTTATGGGAGTTTCATTTGGATGAACAAGACCATACTCTTCCGAGGAGCATGCAATCTGTATGGTTGGAGAAAGCGATAAATCACGAACAGCTTCAAAAAGATTAACCTGTCCGGTAATGTTGGTATTGATAGTGTCTGCAGGTGCTCTCCAAGAGGTTGGAACAAATGATTGAGCAGCAAGATGAAAAATCCAGTCTGGCTTGGCTTCTCTCAATATTGTTCTTAAACTTGTTGAATCCTGCAGGTCTCCTTCAACAAGATTGATTGAATCCTGAATTGAATTCAAATGATGCAATGGAGATCTTCGTCTTATAAGTCCAAAAACTTCAACTTGTTCATTTAGCAAAAATTCTGCTAGATGACTTCCCGCAAAACCACTAATACCTGTTATTAAAGCCTTCATTATCTAAATCTTACTCCTATATTCTTAAATTTCAAATCCTTATAGTCCGAAGCAATGGCGATTAGTCTGTTATATTTTGATGTTCTTTCTCCCCTTGCAGGTGCACCTGTTTTAATGAATCGAGAACCTGTTCCAACCGCAAGATCTGCAATAAAATCATCTTCAGTTTCGCCGGATCTATGGCTTACTGACCAATCCCAACCTGCTAATCTAACTTTCTTTATCGCGTCAATAGTTTCAGTAACCGTGCCAACTTGATTCAATTTAACGAGTAAAGTGTTACATAGGTTGTTTTCTATAGCATGATTAATTTTTGCTACCTGCGTTACAAGCAAATCATCTCCAATAATATTAATTTTTTTTCCTAATTTTTCATTTAATGATGACCATGCTTCATCGTGTGATTCATCCATTCCATCCTCTATCGACACTATAGGGTATCTGTAAGCCCAATCAACATAAACATCAACTAAATCTTTAAAAGTGACTGATGAACCTTCCCATTGATAATAATCATTTTTAAACAATTCTGAACTTGCAACATCTAAAGCCAAAAACACATCCTTACCAAGACTGTATCTTGAATTAGAAATTGATTCATTAAGTAAATCTAATGCTGCTAAATTATTTTTTAAATCAGGAGCAAAACCACCTTCATCACCTAATGATGTTGACATTTGCTTATTGTTGATTGTAGATTTTAATTCATGGTATATCTCAACACCTGCTCTAAGAGAATTCAAAAAATCTCCAGCCAACCAAGGAACAATCATGAATTCTTGGACATCTAAGTTGTTATTTGCATGAACTCCCCCATTCAAAACATTCATGGTTGGTATAGGTAAAGATGGTTTGGATTCACTTAAGCAAGATATCCATTGAAAGAGTTCTTGATTTTCAGCCACAGCGCCAGCTCTACAAACTGCCATAGATAATGGCAATAAACAATTAGCACCAAGTTTTGATTTTTGGGCTGTGCCATCTAGCTGAAGAAGAATTTTGTCTACCTTGTCCTGTTTTCTTGGATCAATATTTAAAATTTCAGGAATAACATTTTTATTAAGATCATTCAGAACATCGCTTACGCCTTTTCCGCACCAAGAAGAACCTCCGTCCCTACGCTCTAAAGCTTCATACGCTCCTGTAGATGCTCCAGAGGGGGCGTTAGAGCCAACAGTAATTCCATTATCTAATGTCAAATCTACCCGCACAGAAGGAAAACCTCTACTATCTAAAATCAATCTTGCCTTATAGCTTTTTATTTTATTGACCATTTTATTTTTACACCTCTTGAAATTGCCTCAATTGCTTTTTCTTTATACATGGGATTTGATGCTTTGTGTTGTATTAAGGCACTACGACAATATTGATATGCATAAGTTTCTGGAATCTTCTCAGGAGAAGAAACTTTGGTTCCTTTCGCCCATTCACTCCACATAAAATCAAGAACCTCTTTATTATTATCACACCATCTTTTAATTTCAACATCATTTACACCGAGGTAAAGGTCCATAATATTCTCATAGGTAATTTTTCTTTGAAAGTGAATCACTATATCTGGCCAAGAAAAATTATTCCTGCTTAAAAAAGAAATCAATTCAGCGTTATCGTTAAAATTCAAATTAGCCCAATTGATAGCTGCTGATTCAGAAACACTATAACCAGTTTGAATATTTCTTAAAAAAGCTTCTCTAAGAGTAAGGTTTTCTATAAAAAAATATTCAATAAGATTTTGAAATTCCTGGTCGCCAGCATTGTTTTCCTTCAGTAGGGCAAAATCAGGCCGTCTAGAAATTTCTGATTGAGTAAAAGCTTGATCGTTTATACTGAATAGATGATTACTTTCCTTATGTGCACAATTTGAAAGCAATAGACAAAATGCTATCAGGTTGTAAATCTTCAAAACAAAATTTCTTGCTAAACTGTTCCTGGCAAAGCTTCAACTGGTCTGTCTTCAGGACTCATCAAAAATTCCTCAACTTCACCAGATCTCAATACTACGAAACCTAAAGTGTCTTGAGGGTGACTGTCACGAATTAAGCCAGCTAGCTCCAAAGGAGTTGAAACAATTTCTTCACTTGTGTTTTCTTCACCGTTGTAAAGTCGCCTTACTCTTGTCATTCCAAGAATAATGTCACCTCTTGATAAGCCTTGTCTTGAAGCGGGTGAGTTGGGATCAACATCCTGAATCATCACTCCTGACTTTCCTAAATACTCTTCAGGAATATTTGCATAAATCGCTAATGTGTCATCTAAAGGTCTTAAGCCAAGCCCAACCCAGGGGTGAAAAACTTCCTCACCTTGCATCATCTTATACACAGATTCCCAAACAATATTGGATGGTGTTGCAAAATTCAAATCCAAAACACTTGTTGATAAGTATTGAGGTGTACCTTGATTTTCTTGAACTGAAAAAGACATAAGACCTATTATTTTTCCTGTTAAATCTATTAAAGGTCCGCCTCTATTGAAAGTGAAATTATGAGCATCAGTCTGAATCATATTGGGCATTAGATAACCATTAGGTAAAAAGTAGTCTCTTAAAGCTGACACTATACCTCTTGTTGCTGCTTGCTGATTAGGCAAAGGCCTTCCAACAGCTATTACAGTTTGACCTTGCGTCAACTTGTCAGAATCAGCAAAGGAAGCGGCTTCAAACAAAGTATCTGGATTATTAACTTTCAATAACGCAACATCGTTGAATTTATCAGAACCAACTAAAGATGCAGTGTATCTTTTATTTTCAATAATCACATTGATCCTCAGTGCATCCTCCATGTTTTTAGCTGTAGTGACAACAAATCCATCAGGAGAAATAACAACACCGGGGAAACCATTAATCCCTACAGTTCTAGTGAAGGTTCCAGACATGCTGATTCCGTATCTATTTTCAACAACCTCTATTGAAGCCAATGATGGATCAATAACCTCAAGAGCTTTAACAGTTGGTAGTTGTGAGGTGTCTAAATCGAAAGTAGGAACCTCTTTTGCAAAAAGAGAACCTGTAAAAGAAAAAAATAGGGTTAGAAAAACTAAGAAAGTTACAGTTTTGTCGTTTTTGGAGAGATTTATCTTTTTCATAAAGTTCCTCCTGCAAATTGGCCTTCACCTGGTTGTTCGCCTAAAACAACAGGAACATTGAAAACTTGTCCATTCCTTTCAACTGAAAGAATTATTTTCACATTCTTGTCTAAGCCACGAATCCAAAACCTTGCTTCAAAAGCATCTTTTGGCATTTTCATTTCGCTCTTTGTGATTTTTCCATCTTCATTCATGTCCCAAGCAATTTCAAGAATTTTATCTCCTTGGCGAAGTCCTGCTTTATAGGAAGGACTTTCTGGATAAACATCAAAAACCTCAAAAGGAGTTTTAACCTTGTTTCTAGCTTGTCTAGTAAAGGTGTCTGAAGCTCTGTCCCAAGCTTCCCTTCCACCAAATGCTCCCATTCCTCCGCCTAATGGATTTCTTCCTTGTATGCCTATCTCATCAGACCACTCAAGAGTCATTCTGTCTATAAAGACGTAAAGACCCAACCATGGGTATATAACTCGACCATGGTCAATCGTGTCAAATAAAGTTTTCTTTGCATCATTTGAAACTATAGCCATATTTTGGCCTTCAAGCATGGAGGATCCTGCGAAATTAACACCTACCTGAAAACCATTTTCATCAAACAAGGGACCTCCTGAATTACCACCATTGATAGTTGCATCGGTGTCAAAAGTATGTGAGAGCTCTGTACCATAATCCCAAACAGTTGACGTGCCACCTATTGCTCCATTTCCGCCCAACATACGATTAACCAACTGTGGAGAAAGAACCCTATCCCTAACAGAACCAGCAGTTACTGTGTTTTTAAGCAAGAAGTCTTTATACATTGTGAAGTTGGAGCTATCTCCAGGGTTTCCTATTGCATAAACTTGCTCTCCTGCAACAACCTCATCAGAATCTCCAAATTTGACATAAGGGAAAACTTTGCCTTCTTCACCTGGTTCAGGAACGATTTGAAGAATAGCTACATCAATCTTACAATTATTAAATAAAAGTTTAGCATCCTCTACAGAACCATCATTTAACCTTATAAAAGCCCATCTTTGCTTGCCCCAACCCATAACATGACAATTTGTAACAATGTGACCTTCAGGAGTAACAATTGAGCCTGAACCTCCACCTAAAACAAAACCGGACTTATCTCCAGCATAATCGCCACCGCCAGCTGTAACAGTTACAGTTGACTGAACACTTGTGTTAACATTTTCTACCCACTTAGGGTCATCCTCACCAAAAACAAATGCAAAAAATGAAACTGCAAACAAAACAAATAAACTACTTTTAAAATTCATATTATTACCCCTTTAAAAAAAATTCCTTTCATCAAACTCTATAATTCGTCTGACGACCCTAAAATCAAAATCTAAGAAAGTACCATTTCTGTAAACAGTAACAGTATGGCCTTTCATAGAAAAATTATCTTTATCTATCCAAGATCCAAAAATCGACCAAAAATCATCATGCACAGCTAAAGGCTTGCCATCTAATGCTGTAATAACATCTCCCGTTCTCAGTCCAGTTCTCCAACCGGAACCGGTTTCAGAAAGACCCGGCACATAAAGACCTTCCCCAAGGTAGCCTGTCTTTAGCCTAATCTCTTCAGGTATGGCTACAGGATCTAGACCCCAATCGACATGCAAGTATCTTCCATTTTCTATCAATTCGGGCAAGATGATATTGATAATGTCAACAGGAAGAGCAAAATTCAAAAATAAGTTTTCACTATTTCTTTGTTTTAGTGTAGGCATTCCAATAACTTCACCCCTCAAAGAAAGCAATGCCCCTCCTTGTTGGCCTCCGTTTAAAGCTGCATCAAATTGAAAAAATGTAGATAAACTACCCCCTAATTTATTGCCAGATAAAGTTGTAGCAGAAACAATTCCTTTGGAGGTATTGCAGCAGATGCCTTCAGGATTTGGAGACATTACCATCAAAGATTCACCAACAGAATAAGAATTTTGAGATAGTTTCAAAGATGGGATATGAGGCCTTTTGATCTTTAATTCTAAAACTGCTAAATCTGTAGGTACATCATAACCAACCACTTTAGCCTCTACTGATCTTCCATCGTTAAAGAGAACTCCGACATGTTTGGCATCTCTTACATTTGAAGCTGTTGTTAGTATTAAACCTTCTTCGGAATCATAAACAAAACCACTACCTATTTCTGTTTGGCTAACATCTCCATAAACAGAAGGAGACATTTTTGATTTAACAACCTTTATTCCAACTATACTATTTCTTGAATTTCTATAAATTTCCTCAAACCTACCTCTTTCAAAATCACCTAAATCAACATCTGAAAAAGATATCACAAATAAACAAAACAATATTTTTAAAATTTTCATAAAACTCTCCCTGGTCCTCCTGGTGGAATTATTGGCGGGATACCAGGATGGCCACCACCTGGTAAACCTGGATCAATAGGGTCTCTTGAGTCATCATCATCCTCTTCGACTTCATCATTTTCATCATCATCTAAACCAAATCCAACAAATTCACATACCTCAGTAGCGTCTCTTGGACCAATAATTTCAAGCCTATTCACAACATCTCTAATTTCAGGAACCAAACTTGCCAACCTTTCCGCCTCTCTCTTTTGCCCAATAGTTTCTATTGTTCCTTCAAGTATTGCAACTCTATTTTCGACGCGTGGCTTTATTACTCCATGATTGCCATTATCTTTATCGTTAAGTTGGAGCTGTAAGCAAACATCAGATGCCAACTGCACTAATAGAGCCGCTTCTAGGGTTTTATCAATAGCTTCTTTTGTTTTTTCTAATGGAGCAATTTTTGTTTGTTCTGCAACTGTTTTACCCACACCCAAATTCAACAAGCAAGCTTGAAGAGAGAGCAAAGAAAAAATCAATATAAAAAACTTCATATCCCGTAACCTAAAGATTATAAATTAATTCTTATATAAAATTCTATGAATTTTAGGATATTAGCTAACCAATGAGTAATCTAAAACGATAGATTGCTCATATGCGGGCATAACCATTTCTGTTGAAAAGCCATAAATTATGCCTCCAACACACAAAACCCAGATGAATCTTGAAAATATGATAGCAGTATATGCTTGAGAATTAGATAACCTATAAAGTTGACTGAAACCCAAAACAGAAATCCTAAAAAGCATAAATGCAGCAAAACCAATTAATGTCACTCCAAGATATAAAGAAAAACCCTGAGTGAAAAAAGCCAACAAACAACCTAAACCAAGAATACAACTATAAGGGGCCAGCAAACTAGAAGCAAAAAATGTTGTACCAAATCTCAAATCGCTCTTAACAATCAAAGAACCAAGATAGTTTGATAATGCATTTACAAACCACAAAACAATAACTATTGCAGGAAACCACTGTATAAACATGTCTATGTGCTGTCTAAAAAAATTAATTAGATTTTGAGCCAAGCCAGCTAATACGATATAACCTTTTTCAGGATCATTTTGAACATTTGAGAAAACTGAAGATTTCATCATCTCCAAATACATATAAACAACATTTCCATTAATCCAAGATAAAAGCATCCCTTTTAAAGATGAAGCGAATCCAACAAAAAGAAAAGAAGAACACAAAACCAACGCAAAAGGATAAAAGAACGTTTCCCCTTTACCAAAATCTGAAAAAAGCTCACCCGGCTCATTAAAAGATCTAACAAAGTCATCTACACCTTTCTTTCCCAAAGTTAAAAGTAAAACAATGCCTATAAAAAAGAAAGTTAATGCTGTTGCAGACCTTTCTGTTAAAACAACAGGTCCTAAATTAAAGATTACAGGATAAACAGAAACAAAAAACATATTTTCAAATTCTCTAATTTGTTTTTCATCCATTGCAGCACCATCTGGCATCCATAATCTATGTAACGTAGAGGACTCTTGGCTATAAACTATCCACCAAGCTCCTGACTTTTGATTTTGATCTTTGTAATTTAATCTAACCACATAATGAGCATCAGAGTAAACTGTTTTTGAACTAACCTCAAAACCAAGATTTTCTTGCAGGTGCCTTTCTAGCAATCTTGCTTTAAGCACTGTAGTGGAAACCTGTCCTGATGAAACACCTAAAGGTGTAGATCTCACGTCTAAAACTTTACTTGAACCAGATTTGCAAATAAATCGATCACCCACTTCTTCAATCTTCAACCAACCATTCTTGAATTTTTTACCAGAAGAATATTCAGTATCAGGAACAACAACCTCCCAAGAATCCTCCTGAGTAGAGCTACATGTCCAAGATGAAGGTAAATTGAGCCTTATGCCAGTTGATTCATCAATAGTTTTCGCATTCAATAAAAACGAAAAATCCGAGAATGCAACAAAGCATAAAAATAGTATTATTTTTTTCAGCATAACTAGATTTTATTTTAAATAAGGCGGGGGTGAACAATTTCACCCCCGTTTCCTTAAATTAAAATCCGCCCATTCCAGGCATTCCCCCACCTGGAGGAGGTCCACCCATCGGTTGTTCTTTTTCTTCAGGAAGATCTGTAACCATAACTTCAGTAGTCAAAACCATTGATGCAATACTAGCAGCATTCCTTAAAGCACTTCTCGTAACAACAAGAGGATCTATGACTCCAACTTTAAGCAAGTCACAATACTCTCCGGTTAATGCGTTAAACCCATTTGAACCTTTTTGTTCTTGAACTTTTTCAACAACTACGGAACCTTCGTAACCAGCATTTTCAGCAACTCTTCTCATTGGTTCTGTCAAAGCGTTTCTAACAACATTTATACCCCAATTTATAGAAACATCCTCATCGTTCAATTTCTTTATTTTGTCAACACATCTTAACAAAGTAACACCACCACCAGGAACAACACCTTCTTCGACAGCAGCTCTTGTAGCTGACAAAGCATCTTCAAACCTGTGTTTCTTTTCCTTCATTTCAACTTCTGTTGGAGCACCTACTTTTATTTCAGCAACACCACCAGCTAGCTTTGCTAGTCTTTCTTGAAGTTTCTCTCTTTCCCAATCACTGTCAGTACCATCGATTTCAGATCTTATTTGCTCTATTCTCCCCAAAACAGCAGGAGAGCCTGAATTTGAACTAACTATTGTTGTGTTATTTTTATCAATTATGACTTTTTGAGCAACTCCCATCTGATCTACATCAACATTTTCAAGCTTGATTCCAAGATCCTTACTGATAAATTCACCACCAGTCAAAATAGCTATATCTTGCATCATTGCTTTTCTTCTGTCGCCATAACCAGGAGCCTTAACTGCACATACATTCAAAGTACCACGCAGCTTATTCAAAACAAGTGTTGATAAAACATCATTCTCAACCTCTTCAGAAATGATCAAAAAAGGTCTACCGTCTTGAGCAACTTTTTCAAGTATTGGTAAAAATTCTTGTGCATTGCTAATCTTTGATTCATATATAAGAATCAAAACACCTCTCTCATCACCGCCTACTTCACATTTTTGCATTTCTTTATCATTTGCAAAATAAGGACTTTGAAAACCTCTATCAAATTGCATTCCCTCAACAAAATCAGGACCAGTGGTTAAGCCTGTTTTGGATTCTTCAATCGTAATAACTCCATCATTACCGACTTTTTCTATTGCCTCAGCGATTAATCTACCAATCTCTGAATCATTGTTTCCAGATATTGTTGCAACACGTTCAATATCCTGTCTACCTTTAATTGGTTTTGCTGTTTTTTGCAAATTATCGACAACAGCGTCAACAGCAGACTGAATGCCTCTCTTCAAAAGCATTGGGTTAGCTCCAGCAGCTACAGCTTTTAAACCTTCTTGAACCATTTTTTCAGTCAAGATAATAGCGGTAGTTGTTCCG
>CEQM01021724.1_pt1 | contig 10500 bp, 9 predicted proteins | sample 531111 | NCBI WGS metagenome assembly CEQM01 (sample SAMEA2621278, study PRJEB7988) | marine metagenome | biome: marine biome (ENVO:00000447); feature: deep chlorophyll maximum layer (ENVO:xxxxxxxx); material: "saline water (ENVO:00002010), including plankton (ENVO:xxxxxxxx)" | depth 120 m
TTTGAGCAACCTGACATTTTTAACAATCATCTTAAATTGTTCCTATCTAACTGTATTAAATAAACCTGATAACGTCATCTGAGCCCAAATAGTTACCCTAACACACCCCCTAAATATAGAATAATTATGGAGGACAAGATGGATAAACTGATAGACCTTTTCCACGAATTGGATGTTTCAGAAAGCACTCTCTTGGATATAATCTCGGATGAAAAACAGAGCATTGATATTACCTTGGCAGCGTTAATAAGCTTGCTGCTATGGGTAGGAGATGTGACAAGTGAAGACTTTTACGAATATACAGGTGTAGCATTCGACACTCTTTTAACTCACATGTCCCAATACTCTAACTCCGATGCGCCCGAGGTAGTCAAGAATAACCTATACAGAGGAATCTTGAAGCACGCCGCAGAAAACCTAAATACCATATATAGCGATGATCTTGAAGGTATTCAAGGTGACCTTAGAGCGTTTTTTAATGCTTATGCTGACGCTGTCAAACCTAAAATTGCAGCAGCAGGGGAAGGTATACAGGGAGCCACCTCAGAAAAGAATACCTCCACAGATTTGATCGAAAGTGACTTGCTTGAAGTTCTAGAATCCCTCGGTTTGGATGAGGACCAAAGGGTGGAGGTATTCTTTGAGGTAGATAACTTTCTAATCGTAAACCAAGACAAGGAAGCAGACACAGAATGGGCCTGGCCACCTAATTTGAATTATGATGCTGTTCCAAATCCCAACGCAAACCCTAACTCTACAGACTGGAAACAAGAATCCGTGTTAAAAATACACGGTTACACAGTCGGAAAGAGTAGGGACGCTTGGCATAAAGACAAACGCCAAAGGCTCTTGGATGACGTTATGCGAAAACAATTGCCTTCCTACGTCACAGATCTTTTTGGAGACGAATACGGTGAACCGATGACCGCGAAACGCCTACAAAAGCTCGCCTGGCTTCTTCATCACAATGCTCAACGGTTCCTACAACAGAGGAATTCTGAACGCTACGCGGTAGCAATCGAAGATTATGAAGAAGATCTAGAATTCCTGTTTCAAACATTCTACGAGGAGGAGGAATTAAAGTTTCAATCTCCCCATCTCTCTTGGCCATGGGGGTAATCCAGCAATTTTACCAATCGTGAATTGACGTATTGATATATGAATCTAGTTTCGTTTTTTATTACCGAGTATAAACATTATTGGGTTTAGTCCAATTAAGAAATCAGTTAAGGAGCGGTCGTCCCTAGGCCCCATCCGTAAGGTATATTAACTAGACCTTCATCAAGAGCTTTAACATCGGATTGCCCCGTGTACGACATGGCTCGATCAACTTCTTCTCGTAAACATTCAAGAACGCCATGAACTCCTTCGGCTCCTTTCACCGCTAATCCCCAGTATAATGGCCGACCAATACCAACCGCAGTTGCGCCTAAGGCTAATGCTTTAAGAACATCGGTTCCTCGTCGTATACCTGAATCCAAATAGACTTCTGCTTTACCATTCACGGCACTAACAATTTCTGGCAGAGTTTCAATGGCACTCATGGTCGCATCCATCTGACGGCCTCCATGATTAGAAACCAAAATACCATCAACTCCACACTCAACAGCCATTTTCGCATCTTCTCCAGTTCTCAATCCCTTTAACACCAATGGTAATGATGTCAAACCTCTCAGCCAATCTAGTTCTTTCCAAGTGAGTGGAGCGACACGCGACACCTGCCAACCGGGTGTCTCATCAGTACCACTAATCTCTTCTCTATCTTTATCCAGTCCCCTGAAGTTTCCCAGTTCGAGTTCCCTAGAATAATGGTTCTTTAGGTCTCGTTCTTTAGGACTAGGAGAGGGCACATCCACAGTCAGTGCTATGGCTTTATATCCCGCCTCTTCTGCACGTTTAACCAGCATTTCTGTCAGATCATATCCTCTATGATAGAGCTGAAACCACAAAGGACCTGTAGCCGCAGCCGCAATCTCTTCCAGACTATTGTTGCTGCTAGTAGAACACATCATTAATGTGTCAGACATGCCTGCACCTCTTGCTGTTTCGCATTCAGCATTAGGGTGGGCTATACCGTGACCACCTGTTGGGCAAATCATTACGGGTAAACTAATCGGAGTCCCTAACACAGATGTGCTTATTGAACGTTCCGTAATGTCTCTCAAGAATCTAGGTCTCAAGCCCAACGCGTCCAAGGCGCTTCTGTTTTTCTGAGTGGTTAGTTCGTCCATAGCTCCAGCGGCTATGAAATCCCAGTTATCATGAGGCAAAATCAATTCTGCACGTTTCTCATATTCGTACAGATTTATTGGGTTTAAATTTAAGTTGTTTTCCATAGTAGTGATACCATCCTTCCACAATTTGCATCAAACTTCAGCAAGTCTACTACAAAAACTTCTATGTGGTCCAATTCATTAAAGATAGACTATTGAAATCTACATTAATTGCTCATATCATTGCTACTTAAGCTTCAAAATTAATCCAAGGAGCATTATGTCAACTGAAACTCAGTCAAAACCAGGCGGTAGCAACTTTACACTGGTATCCCTTACTGTAGGACATTTCCTGCAACACTGGCTGGTCAACGCCCTCCTTGTATTACTTCCCACTGTGGTAGCTTCCTTAGGCGGAGGATTAGCATTCTATTCAATCCTTCAATTCATAAGATATATATCTGGTGGTGTTATCACATGTTTAGCTGGATTCATTGTGGACGGACCCGGTAATAGATGGGGCGTTATCCTAACGGGCTGTATGATACTGGGAGCAATACTATTTATATTATTGGCCATTACTCCAGTTGCCGGCTTCCTAATAATAATTGCAATACTATTACCAATTCCTGGTCAGGTATGGCATATACCGGCTATAGCAGCTATTTCTCAGCAGTACTCTTCTAACAGAGGCTTTGGGCTTACTGTCCACGGCGTAGGAGCCCAAGTCGGCGCATTAGTGGGCCCAATTGTTACTGGAGCTATTCCCATTGCGTTAGGGTTGTGGCTTGGAATGGAATTATGGAGAGCAATATCTATAGTCTATATTATCCCTACGCTTATCACTGCCATTCTCGTATGGTTAGCGTTAAAAAACCTGAAAAGCGTAGTCAAATCAAGTGCCGAAACTAATGGATTAGGATACCACCTTAGCAACGCCAAAGGACTTCTTAGCAATCCAGTAATATTAGCTTTAATAGCAATCGTATTTCTACGACAAACCGGATTCAATGCTTTAGAAGCATGGGTACCTTATTATCTGACAGCAGATGAATCTGAAGGAGGCTTTGGAGCAAATGCATTATCCCAAGGGATAGGGCTAGGTATTGTAACTAGTTTAGGATTCTTCATGGCCCCGGTATTAGGGTTCTTATCTGACAAGATAGGGAGAAAACCCATATTGGTACCTAGCATGTTGATAGTAGGCATACTATCATTCCTGATTATGTATATGACCAGCATAGTATTCCTGCTGCTTATACTTGGAGTGATTGGATTGTTTTCATATACTCTGGGGCAACTTTTACAAGCGTTGGTTTTAGATCAAGTAGATACTGGCATCGAAGGGACAACAATGGGGCTTGTTTTGGGCATAAATCAACTGCTTGGATCCTTCTCTCCATTAATCGCAATTTGGGTAAGTCAAACCTGGGGTTTGAGCGGAGTATTCGGCTTCGCCTCCATCCTTTGGCTTGCTCCAGCAGTGGTGTTATTTTTGACCCCTGTGAAAAAAGTGAATTCTAACTAGATATCAGGAGTAATCATGGCACGAAACATTGGATCAGGCGAAGCAATAGTAGACATCTTACAGCAGGAACAAGTCACCCACCTTTTCGGGATTGTGGGATCATCTTTCCTAGATATCTTAGACTCTTTGTACGACAAACAAACAATTGAATTCGTTGGCACAAGGCACGAACAAGGAGCAGCATTAATGGCGGACGGGTACGCTAGAGTTACAGGGAAACCCGCAGTCTGCATAGCAACAAATGGTCCAGGAGTTCTCAACCTGAGTTATGGAGTAGGTTCAGCATTTGTAGCACACTCTCCTGTGGTATACATAGCGCCATCTGCATCCAGAGATCATCAGAACCGAGATTCGACACAAGAATTTGATCAAGTGAGTCTATTCAAACCTATCACAAAAGCGGCCTATTCTGTCAACAAAGTTGAAAGAATCCCAGATGCCATCAGGCAGGCATTTAGAATAGCTACCTCAGGTAAAATGGGACCTGTGTTAGTGGACATTCCTAGAGATGTTATTGCAGGAACAAGTTTAGATATCGATGATCTTTCAGTAGACCAATATCGGCCTAATTCAAACCGAACCAGAGGAGATAGAGAACTCGTTTCCAACGCAATTAAGCAAATACAGCAATCAAAGCAACCTGTCATTGTAGCCGGAGGAGGAGTTAACTGGAGTTTAGCAGCAGATCAGGTAATGCAACTAGCAGAGTTAACCGGGGCAGCAATAGTAACTTCGTATGGCAGAGCCGACGCTGTTCCTAATGACCATCCCCAGTTTCTAGGACACTTAGGTCGACTCGGGGCTGATGAAGCCATATCAGCGATCCAGCAGTCAGACTTGATAATCGCTGCAGGTACCAGACTAGGACAATCCACAACCTTCTATGACAACAGATTCATACCAGAAGGAGCGAAAATAATTCAAATTGAAATTGATCCTAAGGAACTTGGCAGAAACTACCCTATCACTGTCGGAATTGAAGGAGACGTAAAATCAGTATTAGAAGACATCTTAGAGGGACTACAAGGTTCAGGAGAATTGAATTTAGACTGGAAGACAACCGTACTCTCCCAACATGTTGCCAGAAACACCCGCCTGGATACCGAACTCTCTATCGATAGCTACCCAATGAAACCTCAAAGAGTATATGCTGAACTTAGAAAAGTTATGCCAAGAGATGCTATTATCGCCCTAGATGCGGGACTAGCTCCCAATTTCGGACAAGATCGATTGGTATTCAACGAACCTAGAACATTAATAAGTCCGCTAGATCTTGGAGGTCTTGGGTTTAGTTTTCCAACCGCTATAGGAGCTGCCTTCGGGGCTCCTGAGCGTCACGTGGTCAATTTTAACGGAGACGGAGGATTCCTTTTCAATGCCCAAGAATTTGAAACAGCTGTAAGGTATAACCTAAACTTGATTTCCGTAGTAATGAACAATGACTGCTGGGGATCAGAAAAGGCCTATCAAAAGTATGCGTTCAACGAGCGTTATGTAGGGGCTGACACAATCAATCCCAGATATGACAAATATGCTGAGCTCTTTGGAGGCAAAGGATATTATGTCGACAAAATCGAAGACATCGCTGATGTTTTCCAAGACGCTCTTCGTGTTGGCAAACCTTCCATCATCGAAATACCCACGGATCCAGACGAAATGCCTAGACCTGCTAGATTAGCAGAAGTACAGTCTAATTCTTAACATGGAGCATCGACCGACACAATGACTTCTTACATAGCTAAGGAAATACGGATCGAACAAGAATACATCCAAGTATTTTGGGAAGACGGGCACAGAAGCCCTCTTCCTCACAGATACGTAAGGCTTAGATGCAGATGTGCCCAATGCGTTGATGAAATGACAGGAAAAGAGTTATTAGATCCTGATAGTGTAGAGGAGGATGTAGTTGCAATAGACTACTTTACCGTAGGAAATTATGGAGCCCAGTTCTTGTGGTCAGATACTCATCACACTGGCATATACACCTATAATTTTTTGAGGTCAATTTGTGTTTGCATAGAATGCAAAGAGAAGGCGTCCTCTATATAGCTATTTCTTAGGATTGTCTCTCATGGGCTGAGAATTAGTGGAACGAAGTTTAGGTGCTGTAAAAGTATCTGATTTAAACGAAAACATGGTCAGCACTCTAGTAGTGGTGGCTCCACACAATTTACACACGGCTTCATCATCTGCCTTCGAAACAGATCTGATGTACTCCGATTCGACCCTACACTCTTCACATAAATACTGGTATATTGGCATGTAAAACTCCTAGAAACTTTACCTTAAGATATCTTAACCCAAAATACAAGGAGAAAAAATGAGCGATTATGTTAACACAGTCATTATAGGCGGAGGTATTGCGGGATGCTCTACTGCTTATTTCTTAGGAAAGTCCGGAATCCCTAGCCTAATTTTAGAGAACGAAGGTATCGCATCTGGAGCCTCGGGTTACTCTGCGGGAGGACTAAATCCCTTAGTAGGGCATGGAATTCCTGGACTTCTAGGCCCAATGGCTATGTATTCTTATGAAAAACACTTGTCAATATGGCCCGAACTTGCTCAAGAGACGGGAATTGATTTTGATGGCCGAATCATCGATCTATTAAGGGTTTCATTCAACGAACAAGATTCATTAGCTTTGGCAGACACTTATGAAACATTCAATGCCTGTAATCATCCTAATTTTAAGGCAACAATGATGCAAACAGCGGATGTGCTTTCTCAATTTCCTTTAGTTTCTGACAAAATACAAAATGCTGTGCTTGCAACAGGAAATGCAGCATGTGACAGTTACAAATTAACTCTTGCATTTGCCAACGCTGCGGAAAAAAGCGGAGCAATTTTCCGAAGTGATGAGGCAATAGGCCTTATAAGAGAAGGAGATAAGGTCACTGGAGTCCAAACTCGTGGTGGAATAATTCACTGCGACTCGGTAGTACTTGCAATGGGGCCTTGGTCAATAAACGCTTCAGAATGGATAGGCATGAATATTCCTGTAACACCATTAAAAGGCCAAATTATTCGCTTAAACTATCCTGAAATACAAGATTATCCGGATCTGGAGGCACCTTCTTTGCCAGAAGCATCAATCCACCCTAAGCCTGATGGACTGATCTGGTGCGGCGCAACGAAAATGGAGGAAATGGACGAACCATTCTCTTCAAAATCACCTACGGATCACGCAAGAAATACCATAATGAACAAAATCATGAAAGTGATTCCTTCGTTGGTAAATTCAGAACTAGTGCTACAAACCGTTTGTTTCCGACCTGTAACAGAAGATTGGTTGCCAATACTCGGTCAGGTTCCCAATATCTCCAATTGTTATCTTGCTACAGGAGGTGGTGAGAAAGGGGTAATGCTTTCAAGTGCTATCGGCGAAGCAATAGCTGACCTAATCACTAAAGGGACTACATCAGTGCCTATCGATGACGCTTGCGTAGAAAGACTCCCGATGTTACTAGAAGAATCTAAGAGGATCTAATGGATCTGACCATTGAATTTAAAAATCAAGCATTTACAATTAATGCACTACTTAACCAAACAGAAACTGCTAAGTCTTTTGTAGATATACTGCCGATAAATTCTCCCATTAATCTATGGGGAGAAGAAATTTATTTTCCTGTGGATTTATACTTGGATAATGAGCTTCCACAAGAAACAGTAGACATCGGAGACATTGCTTATTGGCCGCCTGGAAATGCGTTCTGTATATTTTTTGGTGAAACCCCTGCATCTGTAGATGGAAATATCAAACCAGCTAGTGCGGTCACGGTCATAGGGAAACTTGAATCAGATCCAGAGGTTCTAAAAAGAGTTAAGTCTGGAGAAAACATCATAATCAGGAGAGACAAATGAGAGAACTAGACAAACAAGGAGCTCTAAAAGACATTAAGATTGTTGAATTCGGGCAGTATATCCCAGGCCCCCTATTAGGAATGCTTCTATCGGACCAGGGAGCCTCTGTCATTAAAGTGGAACGTCCTGGAGGTGACCCAGGAAGAGCATCTGACGCGTTTGCTACATGGAACAGAGGTAAGCAATCCGTAGTGATAGATCTCAAAACCCCAGAAGGCGTGATCCAAGCTCAAAATTTGTGTGCTGACGCAGACATCATCATAGAGAACTTCAGACCAGGCGTCGCCGCTCGTTTAGGGGTCGGATATGAAGATATTTTGTTGAATAATAATAAAATTATTTATTGTTCTCTACCTGGATTTGGGGAAGGAAGCCCTTATCGAGACGCGAAAGGATGGGACCAGACTATCTCAGCTCTGACTGGAGTTTATAACCATGTGGGTGGAGATGATGGACCTCTATACACTCCATTACCATTACCCAGCACATTCGCGGCCATAGTAGCAGCCGTAGCAGTCACGATGGCAGTAGTAGAACGAGACTCCTCCGGGCTGGGACAGCACATAGAAGTTCCATTACACAGCGCTATGTTTACAGCGATCGGCAGAAATTTGGTAAATTTTTACGATAACCCTCCTGTGCACATGCGAGATGAATATACCCTTCCGATGGTGAACCAATATCAATGCTCAGATGGCAGATGGGTAATGAACCATGGAAACTACAAAAGATTCGTTGGGCAATTGATGGAAGCAGCCAATCACCCCGAATGGGAACAGGACGCTATTGATGCGTTTGGTAAAGTGATAGACAAACAAACCTACGATATGTGGCTAGAACGATTCACTAATCTCTTCCAATCAAGAAGTTCACAAGATTGGGAAGATTCTATCGCAGCAGCAGGAGGGGCTTGTACAATCTGCAAAACTATAGATGAATGGCTGGTACACCCTCATCCGATACAAGGTGAAATGATAGTACCGATCAACGACCCTGCCTTAGGAAACATGAAACAACCAGGAATCCAAGTCAAACTAAGAGGAACACCGGGTAAAATATCAAGCCCTGCGCCGACCCTTAACCAAGATTCAGAAATACTTAGCCAATCACCAATAAAGTCACAAAGTTCTACCACGACAGGAAAAAGTACTATGGAAATCTTAAAAGGGGTCAAAGTACTAGATTTATGTATCGTATTAGCGGGCCCAACTTGCGGGCGCACATTGGCGGAATATGGAGCTGATGTTATTAAAGTAGATGACCCAAGCAGGCCTTATGATCCCACAGGCAATATCGACGTTAATCGAGGTAAGAAAAGCGTACTCTTAAATCTCAAATCAGAAGAAGGAATGTCCATTTTCAAAGAGATGGTGAAAGATGCTGACGTTTTGGTTCAGAATTACCGTAAAGACAGCTTGACTAGACAAGGATTGGGCTACGAAGACTTGAAAAAAATAAATCCTAGGTTGATATACGCTTCACTAAATGCCTACGGCTTTGATGGACCTTGGGCGGACAGGCCAGGTTGGGAGCAAATTGCGCAAGCAACAAGTGGTATCCAAATAAGAAGAGGAGGACGAGGAGAAAGGCCTGCTCTGTTGCCATACCCAGCTAACGACTATGGGACAGGTATGATGGGGGCTTATGCCGTAGCATTGGCACTACATGAGCGAAATAAAACAGGCTTTGGCCAGACCGTCGACACAGGGTTGTGCCTCACTGCAGGTCTACTGCAGTCTCCTTTCATGTTGGAATACGACGGAATGGTTCGGAATGAATTAGAAGGATTAGGCTTAAGAGGAGAAGGTGCTCATTCAAGATTGTATCCAACTCAAGATGGATGGATGTATGTCAGAGCTGAGACGAAATCTACATTCGTAAAAACCTTAGCAACCCTAAAGGACTTCAGTGCGCTTTCTGCCGCTGAAAAGATCACAGAGCCCTCCTTAGATGAGATTCAAAACGACCTAGAAAAGATATTCCAATCAAAAACCACTGCCAATTGGATAGAATTGATAAGTAGTGATGAGATCATGGTGGTACCCAATATTAGTCTTGGCGAGTTAAAAACCACCGAATGGATTAGAGACTTAGGACTTATTGTTAATCGATCTCACCCAGGAAGAGGGTCCGTAGACCATCTAGGAAGCACCGCTACTTTATCGCGAACCCCCATGAGTATTGGTAGGCCTACTCCCATTCTAGGTTCAGAGTCTGTGGAAGTCTTAACTAGCCTAGGGTACGACTCAAATCAAATTGATAGCTTCATTAAAAACGGAGTGCTAGTGACTGAAGAAAACTCTCCTATAGCTCAAGGTTGAGGCTCCATAACCAGTTGCTATGTGTGTATAATATAAATCACCGGGAGATTTGTAGTGCTCAAAATACTTAACACATTATCTAAAACCATAGAGGAAATTGTCCCGCTTAGCCCCGGACAAATCGGCATGTATACATGTGGTCCTACTGTATATCGCTACGCTCATATAGGTAACATGCGCACCTACATGATGGCAGATTTTATTAGAAGACTACTCGAATACCGGGGACTAGAAATCACGCACATAAAAAACATTACCGACGTAGGGCACATGAGGCAGGAACTGCTAGAAACGGGAGGAGATAAGATGATCCTAGCCGCTCTAGCAGAAGGGAAAACTATTGGAGAGATCGCCCAGTTTTATGCAGCCCAATTTCATCAAGATGAGTCCATTTTAAACATCCTCCCCGCAACTACATATCCTTGGGCTACCGACCATATTCCCGAGATGCTAAAGATGGTAGGTGTTCTTTTGGAGAACGACCGAGCTTACATCGCGGAAGGGAATATATATTACGACGTAGCCAAATTCCCAGAATATGGCAAATTATCCAGAAACGTTGGGGGGAATCTACTCG
>CEQM01044910.1_pt1 | contig 10497 bp, 9 predicted proteins | sample 531111 | NCBI WGS metagenome assembly CEQM01 (sample SAMEA2621278, study PRJEB7988) | marine metagenome | biome: marine biome (ENVO:00000447); feature: deep chlorophyll maximum layer (ENVO:xxxxxxxx); material: "saline water (ENVO:00002010), including plankton (ENVO:xxxxxxxx)" | depth 120 m
GAGATGCCAGGGTTACAGTGGTATGGTTCGCGACCGGCACTGATGTCGTTCCTCTACTTCTCTAACAATGAACTAGATGTCGATCCTATATGGCAGGATCTTCGATTCCGCCGAGCGACATCGTTAGCTCAGGACCGAGATGCTCTTACAGAGCTCGGTTATGAGGTTGAAGCGATGGAGAAGGCTGGAGTTGGGTCGCGCGCTGATCTGTTGCGTTGGAACAACTTGATACCGGCTGGTTTCGAGAAGTGGTGGTTGAATCCAACGGACCCCAAAATGGGTGCTGCTGGTGATGACTTTAAGTACAACCCTGCTGAGGCAAAGAAACTTCTTGACGCAGCAGGCTATGACGGTTCGAACATCAAATTCCAATACTACCCATATGGCGGTACTGGTGGAACGTTCAACAAGCTTGGCGAAGCGATTCAGGCGTACCTGACTGGTTCAGGAATCACGAGTGAAATTGAGCACCAGGATTATTCTTCGCAGTACATTACTCAAACATTCACTGGTAACTTCAGTGGTATTGCTTGGGGTTATGAGACTCCATTCCCCGAGGTTGGTGGATATTTCCCACGAATGTTCGGTGATAATGAGCGTAACCACGGACGTATTAAAGACATGCGTATTCGTGAGCTTGACGCTTTGCAGGCAGCTGAGGCTGACTATGAGAAGCGACGGGAGTACATCTACGAAATCCAGAGGATTAACGCAGAAAATATGTACTATGTTCCGAGTCAGGCTGGAGCAGGTGTTGGCTGGACAGGTGCCAATGAGAAACTGCGCGGTTATCGCGTGTGGAAGTCTTACGGGATGGGTACTGAAAACTCGCCGTGGCTGTGGTTGGACGTCTAGTTCAATCAGGAATTCATTGCTTCTTGTAAGCAACGAACTTAAAAAGGAGCATCTCTACGGAGATGCTCCTTTCTTTATGCTATTTTATTCTCGGATGGTTATGAGCGGTCGATAGCAGAGGGGGAAAAATGTCATCTGAAAAGAGATTTAGTGGACAAGTTGCGGTTGTAACTGGTGCTTCGGGCGGCATTGGCTCAGCCACTGCTCATCGATTTGCCGAGGACGGGGCAAATTTAGTACTTGTTGACTTGGATGGGACTTCCTTGGAGGAAGTTGCAGCACGCGTGGAGCGAGCAGGTGCGAACGTCATGATGATTGCTGCAGACGTGAGTAAATCTGACGAAGTTGAACGATATGTGTCACAAGGAATGGACAAATTCGGACGGATCGACTCCTTTTTCAACAACGCGGGTATTTTAGGGCCATGGAATAATCTCTTTGAGTATCAAGAAGAAGATTTTGATCGCGTCTTGTCTGTGAATGTTAAAGGTGTATGGCTCGGGATGAAGTTCGTTGCTCAGGCTATGATGCAGAGCGGGGCGGGGGCAATAGTTAACACCGCCTCTGTGGCTGGACTGAGCGGAACTCCTCCTGTGTTCGCCTACGGAGCAAGTAAACACGCTGTTGTGGGGATGACGAAATCTGCAGCCATCAGCCTTGGCCCACATGACATACGAGTTAATGCCGTATGTCCGGCTGTGATCGATACCCCGATGGGTGAAGCAGTATTACGGGGAGGCAATCCTGACGATATCGAGGCAGCCAAAGATCGTCTATCCGAAGTCTATCCACTTGGTCGGATTGGTCAGCCGGAGGATGTTGCCGGTCTGGTGACTTATTTATGCTCGAGCGATGCGGGGTTTGTGACTGGCGGCATTTATCCAGTCGATGGTGGCAGTCGGGCTCGCTAATTCGCCCTAGTTTTGAGGACTTGAAGAAGTCGTTCAGGCGCGATGATTGTGACTGTGGATTTACCTGATTCGGTGACTATTTCTAGTTGTTCAGTTAATTGGTTAGTGGGTATATAAGCAAACCCAATACTTACTTGTCCCTGGGAGGAATATATCCCAGCAACGCACGCCGCAATTGGTTGTTCAGTTGACGAGTTTACTAACGGATCTCCTTTTTTTGCCAGTCCTTTATCTCCCAAGACTAAAGCTCGGAGTAGCCTTTCAGGTCCAGCACTGGTGTCAGAGATACGAAGCGAATTTGAGCCGATAAAGTCACGTTTTATTCCATTAGATGCCACAAAGTCCACGAGGTAGTTTAGTCCCGCATGGGCAGGAGTAGAGGGAGCGGGAGTTTCAGTGGGGGCCTCAAGTCGGTTTGCCTCGAGCCGCAGCGCATCTGAAGCAGCAAGACCTATTGGTTCAGTCCCTACAGATAACATTTGCTGCCAAATATGTTCGCCCACCTCAGGGGATGTCAATAAGTAGTAGCCATCTTCACCAGTATCGCTGTACCTGGCGACAAGCGCTCTATATCCACCCAAAAGGATTTCGTGAGCCTCCCCGGTTGGAACTGCCTCAGGAATCGTTGGGCCTAGTGCAGAAACCAAATCCTTTGCAGCTGTTGGTCCTGATACATGGAGCAAGACAGACTCCTCAATCCGGTCACGAATTACAATGTCACTATCCGGATCCACCGCTGCTTGGAGTGCAATTAATAGGGCTGTTTGGGTCCGCGGACCTGTGATAATGACCCATCTATTTGAGTCAAGCTTGGCCCATGCCACTATGTCAAAGATCGTCCCATCTTGATTACATGCGATCGCAGGGCCAATGTTTCCGATACTCATACGTCTTGGATCAGTCGCGAAAATTCTTTCTAACAGCGCTTCCGTATCTTCGCCAGTGACATAGAATCTGCCAAGATAGGAACGATCAGCGATAACGCTCTTTGTCCGTGCCGTCATCTGTTCGTCGTATGTTCCCCGATACCATAGAGGCAGGGTGAAGGAGTGAACCGGGGCGGGATGCCAATTCGCTTTCATATGAAGATGAGCCAGCGCTAGCACGTTGGTACGCAGGGCTCCGCCGATCGTGGGAATTATTGGCGTTCGAGAATTGTCCTGGTCAGTATTGTCATCCATTTCTAATATCCATTATCGCTAGTGTGAGTGGTCAGAGGAAGGCTCATCTATCCACTTGCGAAATCCACGTTCGTCCAATTTGAGGCGACCGACCCCTGGATAAGGTCCATGACAGAACATTATGAGTGCTTCAGCATCAATGCACTCTTCGGCGAGTCGCTTCTTCGTATCCATCGATACTAAGGGCAGAACATCTAATCCTGAGACCCAGGCGGTCCGTTCAAGTTGAGTCTGATGCTGAACCATGTCCCCTACATATACTCCCCACTCTTGGCCTGATTTTATGATGACCGCACTGTGGCCTTCCGTATGCCCTGGAGTCGGGGTAAGAATGACATTATCCGTAATTTTTAGTTCATCGGAGTATAGTTCCACATGATCCTCGATTGGATTTAGGTTTTTGCTTAGATAAGTAGCTCGGGTGCGTTCATTTGGGTTAGTGGCATCAGCCCATTCTTTTTCGGAAATGTAATATTTTGCGTTTGGAAACGTGACCAAAGGTTCGTCCTCATTTTCTCCGGGTGATGTATTCCATCCGCAATGATCAAAATGGAGATGCGTATTGACTACGATGTCGATATCCGTAGGGAGTATTCCCTGAGTCTCCAATGATGAGATTAGATTTCCATGTTCAAGTGGTGTTGCATTCGCCCGATCCCCCGGTTTTCCACCCACACCTGTATCTAGAAGGATATTTTTTCCCTGTGAGCGGAGAAGTATACAATTAAGACCAAGAGGTATGCGGTGTTGATCGTCTATCGTGTTTCCCACATTTCTTTCCCACATAACTCGTGGTACGACTCCGAAAATTGCGCCAGCATCATACATAAAGTGACCGTCGTTTACGACAGTGATAGGTATTGATCCGATATCGAAATTAGCGCCTGTAAGAAATGTGTCCGCATTCATTACCTTAGATTACCAACTGAACCGGTTTCGCAGGGATTGTCGTAGTTGTCTTTTATTTGAAGAACTGTTCTAAGGTAATCGCGTGGAGTTTTCAGATTGTGCAGAAAATTCTAACGATCTATCATTGCTTATCGACCCATTATATTTTTTTGGGGTTGGTAAAGGGGGGGGATCCATATGGCAAAGCAGATGGCCTATTTTGAAGGCGAGTTTGTGCCTATTGAGGAAGCCTCTCTGAATGTAATGACCCACGCATTTAACTACGGTACTGCTGTTTTTGAGGGTATTCGTGGTAATTGGAACTCGACACACGAAGAACTTTATCTGTTTAAGGTACAAGAGCACATTGAGCGTCTCGTCCAGAGTGCCCGAATTATCAGAATGAACGGCAAGTACGACGTACAAGAAATCTCTCGGCTTGTGGTTGAATTGGCCGAGCGATGTGATTATCGCGAAGATATTTATATTCGGCCTATGGTATACAAATCTGGTCTTGATATTGGACCGGCTATTCACTCGGTGGAAGATAAGCTATTACTTTATGTGAGGCCGCTTGGTGACTACCTTGACCCCGAGGCCGGTGCCACAGTAATGACTTCCTCTTGGCGCAGAGTTGACGATACTTCGATCCCGGCGAGGGCTAAGGTTTCAGGTTTATATGTCAACAATGGTTTGGCGACGAGTGAAGCAAAACAGAATGGCATGACGGAAGCAATTATGCTCAATCAAGATGGTCATGTTTCTGAAGGTGCAGGTGAAAACCTGGTAATGATCCGAAACGGCGTTTTAATTACTCCTCCACCCAGTGACAATATTCTAGAAGGTATCACTCTTGATACCGCATTATTTCTTGCTCAGGAAGAACTGGGATTAACCGTCGAACGAAGGACGATCGATCGGTCAGAACTATATATTGCTGAAGAGCTATTTATGACTGGGACTGCAGCGCATGTAACGCCAGTCACTGAGGTCGATCGAGTTGAGGTAGGAGATGGTAAGCCAGGGCCGATATCTCGTGAGTTACAGAAATTATTTTTCAATGCGATAACGGGAGAACTCGACAAATATCATGGCTGGTTAGATTCTGTATATAAGAAGTAGCTTTCCCCGGCATGAATGATTCTGCAACTTTCCGACTATCCTGGTCAAAAATTGCTCCTGTATACGCAGCATTGAGCCTAGTAATCGTAGCGTTCGCGCTGTGTTTACTTCTATACGCATCCTCACAGGAGTTAAGCACGCTCAGGACTGCCTGTCATACATTCAGCGGATTAGCCCTGATGTTGATTCCAGTCCTTACCTACCAGGCCCACGTTTTTCATACAATGAATTTTGAAGTATTTGAAGATGCTCTTAGGTTGAAACGAGGCCTTATCACATATGTAATTCCGCTACACCTGATTGAGAAAGTGGGGGTGAGAACTTTCTCCACAAGTTTCACAGCAAATCCGCTGTCGATGTTTGGTTTTTATAGCGTAGAGGGAAAATCAGTCAGTGGTCCCTCCACTGTGGACCAAAAAGATATCTATATTTTTTCCTGTTCAGGTGTGGGAAGAGATTTGTTCTATGTGGAGACAAATGATGCTGTTTTTGGATTAGATGTCACGGACGAGGTAGCTTTTTCTGCTTCTTTAGGGGAATATGGGTCTAGCAGGAGCCGTCAACAAGATCGTGGACTGACTATAGAGCATTCATACCACCACATAGTTAAGCTTTTCACTGATTATATTTGGTGGTATTTGGTGGCGTTGAGTATTCTTCTTACTGGTCTTATGTGGATATTTGTTGGATTGAGAGTGGATTCAATTCCAACGTATCTAGAGGGAGCATTTCCTTTGAGCAGTCCTGAACCTCGTTTTATCGAATTGTGGGATAGCAGACTCCTCTTTCAGATTCCAGAAATGATCAGTTGGTTCGTGGTGTCCAGTGTTTGCCTAGGCTTCCTTTGCCATTTCGGTAATAATCTGGTAGGTAGGGGACTCGTGTTACTAGCAAATATCTGGCCACTACTAGGAATCTTTTTGACGGAATCAGCTATTCGGATCTATTCTTAATTACTCAGTAATGACTATACATCTATACAGGTATAACCTTGATTTATGGGCAATATAGAGACAGAAGTACTTGTTGTCGGAGCCGGTCCTGCCGGTAGCATCGCGGCTCATCAAATTGCTAGTTCTGGCTTTGAAGTTACCTTACTGGATAGGGCTAAGTTTCCGCGTGACAAACCTTGCGGAGGTGGAGTCACTGTTCGGTGTGAGTCACTTCTTCCATTCTCAATTGATCCGGTGGTTGAGGATATTATCAGCTCGGCTGAAATCGCCTTGCGCGATGAGAAATCAATCTTTCGCGAGTCTTCGCAAACTTTAACCTACATGACACAAAGATCTAAACTTGATGCGTTCTTGGCAGAGAAAGCGCAGGAATCTGGTGCGGTATTCCGAGACAGTGAGTTGGTTCAGGATATAAGGTCTCTGGCTGGAGATGGTTTTTCTGTGACTACGAAGTCTGGCACGAGGATTCGGTCAAAAGTCGTATTAGGTGCTGATGGAGCAAATGGGATTACAGCAAATCGACTCGGCTACGATAGACATCTAGGAGGTGCAGTAGCACTCGAAGGGAATATTTATTTTCCTGAGGGTGTTCCAGAACGATTTGCTCACACGGTTGTTCTTAATTTTGGATATCTTACCGATGGGTACGGCTGGATTTTTCCTAAAAAGGATCACATTAATATAGGCGTGGGTGCTAGTCGTGATAGTGGTGGTAAGAGACTAAGTGCAGCCCTCACAAGATTGGCAGAAATATATGGGGTCGATTTAAGGAAAATAGAAAATCTTCGTGGCCACCATCTCCCAATGCGTCAGAGTTCCGCACCTTTAACGCGGGGAGGTTCGGCCCTCCTCGGTGATGCGGCGGGTTTAGTTGATCCACTGTCTGGTGAAGGTATTTTTGCTGCTCTTAGCTCCGGAATGGCTATCGCACCGGTAGTAGGGCAGTATCTGACAGGTCAGTCATCTTCCCTCGGGTCCTATGCTACCAAGCTAGAAAAAGACTTGATTCCCGAAATAGAAACATCACATGCCTTGATGGAAATACTACACGCTTATCCACGCCCATTTATATGGATGCTCCAGCATTTGGATCTTTTCTGGACCGGGGCGATTGATTTGATTCGTGGTGATTCCACCTACATAGACTTGACTGCTAAGTTTGGTGCGGTTGGCAGGAAACTTCTTACTCCTACTGCGATGGCGGGATCATTTATCTCCCGATGGCGCAGGAATCATCTTAGTTGACTTGACTCTTCCGCAAGATTAGCGGAGACTACGGGATACTATGAACGCGATGTATTCAGACACCAGGTTAATAACAGTGTGCACACACTTGTCGGTGTCCGTCGTGGTTACCGTGTCCTAGGGTGGCCTTCTGGCCGCCCGGACGCTCGCGTGTCGAGCCATGTTGCGAAAATCTTGCAAATCAAGTTTACGCTTTACCTAATTAAGTTAATAATTAAAGTTTAGGAACGTTATCTATCAAGACGCCTTGAGAATATTGATGAAATAGTCTCTTGGCTTTTCTTAAACACCGAAAAGAAAGAAAGCAAATATGTCAAAAATAAGTGGTGCCGACATTGTTTTAAGATGCTTGCAGGAGCTTGGAGTGGATACGCTATTCGGCTATCCCGGAGGGGTAGTTCTGCCTCTTTATGATCGCTTTCCACACTATCCTGATATAAATCATATTTTAGTGCGTCACGAGCAGGCAGCCGGACACGCAGCGGATGGATATGCCCGTGCCTCGGGGAAACTTGGTGTTGCATTGGCTACGTCAGGTCCAGGAGCCACAAATCTTGTGACTGCTATTACGAATGCCCACATGGATTCGGTACCCACATTGTTTATTACCGGAAATGTCACTCGTTCACTGTTGGGGAAAGACGGCTTTCAAGAAGCTGATATAACTGGTATTACGATGCCCACGGTTAAGCACAATTATTTGGTTATGCGACCCGATGATCTTGCGTATGCATTTAAAGAGGCAGCATATATTGCTACAACAGGTAGGCCGGGTGCGGTGCATATTGATATCCCGAAAGACGTATTCATTGAAGAGGCTGAATTCAGCTGGCCCGAGACGATAAATGTTCGAGGATATAATCCACCCTCAACCGCTGAACAGGATTCAATACAGCAAGCGGTGGAGATCATCGATCAGTCGGAGCGCCCGCTAATTTTCGCAGGCCATGGGATCATTTTATCTGATGCTGCTGATGACCTTAGAAAATTTGCAGAAAAATCCGGCACCCCTGTGGTGAATACCCTGCTTGGGCTGGGATCCATCGCACCTGACCATGTCCTTTCCTATGGAATGATGGGGATGCATGGTTCCTATTGGGCTAATCATGCTGCTTCAAATGCGGATGTAATCATTGGGCTTGGGATGCGGATGGACGACAGGGCCTTGGGAAGATTCGAGGACATGAACCCTACGGCAAAAATCATTCATGTAGATATTGATCCTGCCGAGCATCAAAAAAATCTCGAAACTCATGTTCCAATAGTTGGGAATGTCTGTGATGTACTCAAGCAATTAACAAATGCAGTGCAGAAAGCGACTCACCCAGACTGGCTTTCATGGATTGATGACTTGAGGATCGGGCATCGCACGTCAATGTCAGTACCCGAAGGCCCTGAACTTACTGCTCAGTACGCAATTTCCCGAATTGCTGACTACATTGGAACCGAATCAGTTCTTTGTACAGGCGTGGGTCAACATCAGATGTGGTCAGCACAGTTCGGTGCGATCTCTAGACCCCGTCAGTTCATAACATCAGGCGGACTTGGGACGATGGGCTTTGAAGTGCCTGCTGCTATGGGTGCTCAGGCAGCATGCCCAGATCGATCTGTTTGGACTATTTGTGGTGATGGTGGCTTTCAAATGACCTTCCAGGAAATCGGTACGATGGTAGACGCTAAACTCCCGGTGCGGATGGCAATAATGAATAACTGCTATCTCGGGATGGTTCGCCAGTGGCAAGAACTCTTCTACGATCAAAATCTAGTCGATGTAGATATTTCTCAACCAGATTTTCTCAAAATTGCAGAGGCTTATGGTATCAAGGGGATCAGGGTTGATAACCAGGAAGATGTGGATGCCGCCATCGAGGAAGCCGAAGCCACGGAGGGACCGGTACTCATAGATTTCCGCGTCGTTCAGCAGGACAATGTTTGGCCTATGGTGCCGGCCGGTGCTGCTCTAAGCGAGACGATAGAATCCGCCGAAGAGTCAGCTATGAGCTAGCATCTCGGATTTAAAATTGGACGAAATGATAAGGAAAATAGTATGAAGGTAAGTCGAAATGGCTCGCGACAGACTATCGCTGCTTTGGTTGAGGACCGTCCGGGTGTTTTGACCCGGGTAGCATCGCTGTTTCGCAGGCGCGGATACAACATCGAAAGCCTAGCGGTAGGCACAACTGACGAGCAGGGTGTTTCCCGGATGACGATTGTGGTCGAGGGTACCAGTGAGGTCGGTGATCAGGTAGCGAAGCAACTTGATAAGTTAATTGATGTCATAAATGCAGCCGTTCTTGATTCGACTGAATCGATAGATCGCGAGCTCGCACTTATCAAGGTCATGGCAAGACCTGACCAGCGGCGCGAGATATTGGATGTGGTCGAGATATTTAGAGCATCCGTTGTTGACCTTTCTGTCTCAAGTCTGATAATCCAGATCACAGCTGCAAATGAGACAATAGAGGCTTTAACGGATAATCTTCGGCCATATGGTATTTTGGAAATGGTGCGGACAGGGGCGATTGCTTTGGTAAGGGGTGAAGATACCACTCAGGTTGTTGAATTTGAGGATGACGAGCTCCGGAGATTCCATATGGAGTCTGGGAGAATACCTACTGGACAGCTGCCGCATTTAAGTGATTGAATCAACTGAATTCAGGATTAACAAAGGGGGACGGTTTTGGCCAAAGTATATTACGAGAACAATGCAGATCTTTCAGTACTAGACGACAAGAAAGTTGGGATAATTGGCTTTGGGTCACAAGGACATGCACACGCCCTTAACTTGCATGAATCAGGAGTGGATGTATCGGTTGGGCTGTATCCCGGTTCTAAATCTTGGGATGCAGTCAAGGAAGCCGGGCTAGCTGTAGGTACGGTGGACGAAGTAGCTCAGACTTGTGATGTCATAATGATCTTGGTTCCCGATCAGATACAGTTTCAAGTATACAAGGAACACATTGAGCCACATCTTGAGTCTGGTAAAACCCTTATGTTCGCGCACGGGTTTAATATCCATTTCGACGCGATCAATCCTCCACCAAATATTGATGTGTCCATGATCGCGCCCAAAGGACCAGGCCATTTGGTTCGTCGAGTGTTCCAAGAGGGTGGTGGAGTGCCTGCCCTTGTCGCAATTCATCAAGATGCTAGTGAATCAGCCCTCGCGGTTGCGCTGGCCTATGGAAAAGGCCTAGGTGCTACTAAAGCCGGAATTCTCGAGACAACTTTCAGAGAAGAAACCGAAACTGATCTGTTTGGAGAGCAAGCAGTTCTATGTGGAGGCATTGCGGAGATGGCTAAGGCAGGATTTGAAGTATTGATTGAAGCCGGATATCAGCC
>CEQM01135713.1_pt1 | contig 10485 bp, 7 predicted proteins | sample 531111 | NCBI WGS metagenome assembly CEQM01 (sample SAMEA2621278, study PRJEB7988) | marine metagenome | biome: marine biome (ENVO:00000447); feature: deep chlorophyll maximum layer (ENVO:xxxxxxxx); material: "saline water (ENVO:00002010), including plankton (ENVO:xxxxxxxx)" | depth 120 m
CTCACACAAATCTCTCTTAGTGCAGCTCGAATATGGGCACCTGCACTTGCAACATTACTTGTAGCAAGTCTTTTATTCGGATCAGCAGGAGCTTATTGTGTGATGGGTATACTCTTCACAATTGCCACAATTACATTGTTTTTCTTGCCGGCATCAATACCAGAAAGTTCCCACAAAGATAATTCTATTTTTGGAGATATGATCGAAGGAATCAAGTATGTAAAACAGCATTCAAGATTAAAATGGATGCTTACTCTTTTCTTCATAATGGTCATACTAGGTTTGTCATCGACGACTGTACTACCTGGTCTACTCGAAAATGAGCTCAATAAACCAGTCGAGCAATTAGGTACACTTCAAACTGTTAATGCAGTCGGAGGATTAATTGCAAGCCTACTCGTAGCCTCTTTCGCAGGATCAAAAAAAGCTCTCTTCATATACACATTAGGAGCTTTACTCAGTGGAATTGCACTAGTTATTACAGGCCTTAGTCCAACTTTTATCATCGTACTCATTCCAATGTTATTACTAGGGCTAGGTAATGGAGCATTCCAAACGCTTAATGGTGCAGTAATAGTATTAGAGGCAGATCCAGCTTTTTATGGACGCGTCATTTCAATTACACAACTAGCATTCTCAGGATTCATGCTTGCAGGTTTACCCATTGGACTAGCAGCTGATCACTGGGGCGAACGTAACACGCTCATAGCAATTGGTTTAACATTAATTTTAGCTGTGCTCGTACTTTCGCCTCTCATCGCAAGAGGATCACGATCGAATATCGTTAATAATTAGAATTCAGATCAAACTACTCTGATTCATCATGTCAAAATTGTATTTAAGAATCATATTCCATAGTTATATGTCTTGACGCTTAGACCAAATATTAGTACAAACTAATTCGATTTGTTATGCATACGAAAAAATAATAACAATGCAAACAATTAAAATAAATATGTGGGTATAATTTTATAGAAACATATCTACTGTTTTTATAGATATGCGCACAGAATAGAAGATTTTACTGGGAGAGTTAATGCAAACTCTTTTTAACTTCAGACAGCCGCGGGTAGACGATACACGCATAGTTCCGCGCCCTTCCATTGGAATTGCACGTCTATCCGTGGCTTTATTTATTTCATTTGCCATGATCGTTTTTTTATTTTTTTTCATTGATACAAATTTGTTCATTAATGGAATTCAGGAACTTATAAAACGACCATTCATTATTGGAACTGTTGGATTAATATATTTAAGTGCATTCATATTAAGAGCACTGGCTTGGCAATCGCTTCTTTCCTCCACAACAAAACCAAAAAAAATACATCTATTAGCAATTCTCCACGTAGCTCTCCTCGCTAATCATGCATTACCCATTAAAGCCGGAGAATTTATACGCCCATACTTAGGTCATAAAGCAGGCATAACGCATGGTGAAGCGCTCGTATCAACACTGCTAGCTCGCTTGCTTGATACTGCTGCCTTATTAGCAATAGCTGCGATGCTGTTACCACTTACTCTGGGTATAGATTTATCAACACCTATTATTTTTCCAGCAGTACTAATACTAATAACAACTGGATTTTTACTTTGGCTCAGAAAAACACATTTTGCACCTAATCAATCGCAAATGATTAATACTATTTGGATTTCAGCCCAAGAATCACTCAAGACTGTTTCCCTTAACAAAATCTTTATTGCAACTTGTCTGACTATCCCAAGTTGGATTTTGGAGGCAGCAGTTGTTTATGGAGCTGCAGAGGCATTAGGTTTTGATCTTTCAATACAAGGTGCAATAACAGTCACAGCTTGCACAATACTTTTCCAAATCATTCACCTCACACCAGGAGGAATTGGTATTTATGAAGCAAGTATGACATTAACATTGCAGTTATTAGGTATGCCATTCTCTGAAGCATTTACACTTGCAGTGCTAACGCACAGTTTGAAATTCATTTACGCTTTTCTTATAGGATTAAGTCCTCTAGGACTTCTTTATATCACTGGATTCCCTTCCTTAGGTTCATTACGTGGAAGTAAAGATGATGCCAAATCTGCCAGTAAATTCGAACTGATAGCGGCACGGTTATGGAATGTTTTAAATGAAGGCAAACCTTTTACACCTGTCTTTGCATTAGGAATATTATTCTTACTAAGCCTTTCAAATTTCTTTGATGCAAGTTATTGGACACATTTAGGTATTTCATTAATTTTGTTACTACCACTTGTGACAATGTTTTATCGTTTTGACTTTCCATTAAATTTACGTGCAGGTTTATGGCTATTTCTTATACCGGTCTTCTTTATTACAAATTCCATTGATTGGGTTGCGCTCACTTTCGTACTAAGTATTTATCTCTTTTTTACAGTCATTTTTTGGGGAAGTATTTATTATCACATTCGTATAGGTACAAAATTAACGAACTTCACTCGATTTTGGCGATTAGTAATTGAAAATCCTGATCCTACAAGTGGCAATTTTTTGGAACAAGTTCCAAAATTACTCATCCTCATTTTCCTGGCACGTTTTTTGACAACAGATCTATCACTTAATTCAGTACTAACAGTAGAGATTTATACTCTAATAATTACTGTAGCTGCAATACTTACTCACCAATGGTGGTTTACATGGAAACCTTTGGAACCTCTCACACCTACAAGATTAATAAATAATAAAAATGGTCGCATAAGTAACCGCATAATCTTAATTGTCATTGATGGCTGTAGACTTGATCGCTTTCATGAAGCAAAAACTCCTTTCTTCGACAAGTTGATAGCAGAAGGTACTGTTTGTACAGATATGCGTACTGTCTACCCAGCACGCACAGTGACAGCTTTTAGTTCAATGCTCACTGGAGCAGTGCCACATACCCATGGGATGACAAGTAATTTCGTTCCGTCACTTGGAGTAAAATGTGAATCCATCTTTGATGTACTCACAAAAAATAATATGGAAAATCGATTGGTTGGAATTGCACATTTAGTTGATGCCTTTGGAGAAGATACTGTCGAAACTGTCACAGCACTTACCCCAAATGAAGAAATTGACCCCGCATTAATAGCGCAAGCATGTCAGACAATGGAGGAACAGAATCCTGATTTTTTAGTTCTGCAGACTTTATCTGTTGATCAAACTGGGCATTCACGAGGGAGTTATTACCCTGAATACCTCGAAAAAATTGAAATCACTGATCAACTCCTTGAAGAATTCTTTAGTTGGTGTACTGAAAAAGGTTACCTAGAAAACACCACTGTTTTTATTACGTCAGATCACGGACAAGGTAAAGGAATCGGAGGACATGGACACCTCACAGAACCTGAAAAACGTGTACCTTTTATTGCTTGGGGGAAGGGAGTGCAAGCTGGAGATAAAATCACAGAAACACGAAGTTTATTAGATGTTGCACCGACGGTAGCTTATTACTTAGGAGTTAATCCGCCAGAAAATTCAGTAGGACAAGTGTTATTCACTCCTACAGGTCCTAATAACGAATCTAATGGACCACTTGCCATTGTCATCCCTGCTTACAATGAAGCGGCAACACTACCAATATTACTGACACGAATCTCTAAAGAAATAAAAGAAAAATCCGCAATCATAGTAGTTGATGATGGATCAAATGATAATACTGCAGAACTTGCACAAAAAAATGGTGCTGACTATATAGTCACGCACAAGACAAACCAAGGATTAGGTGCAGCATTAAGAAGTGGACTAGCAAAAGCCCGTGAGATAAATGCTTCTGCTGCTATATATATAGATGCAGACCTTGAATATGACCCTCAGGAAATACCTTTATTATTGGAACCTATTCAGTCCGGCGATGCAGAATATGTTTTGGGTTCTCGATTCCTTGGTAAAAGATCAGGCCATCCACTGTGGAGATCTATAGGAAATCGCTGTTTCACAGTTCTACTGAACATTATTGCAGGACGAAAAATTTCTGACGGACAAACTGGATTTAGAGCTTTTTCAAAGAATGCTCTTGAAGTGGCCGAAATTATTCATGATTACAACTATGCACAAGTATTGACGTTAAATCTCTTGGGAAAAGGCATTTCGATGAAAGAAGTTCCAATTACGTACAACCATCGTACGCAAGGACAATCTTTTATTAATACAAACTATCTTTGGCGAGTACCTCTTGGAATGGCCAGAGAAGTATTAAGTAAGTAAATAACAACTTGAAAGGAGTTGGAATGAAAATTACTAAATCTTCGTGGCACATGAAAATTTTTACAATTTTATGTGTCGCACTGCTCAGCTTTGCAGCTGCATGTAGTGATGATGATGGAGAGGATCGCCCAGGAACTGTTTCCGTTATTGGAGCCAGTGGATCTGGATCGGCCTCTGGATCAGCATCTGGATCGGCCTCTGCTTCAGCGTCTGGTACATCTGGATCAGCATCTGGATCAGCATCTGCTTCACATGCACACGACCACACAGCAATCGGTGGTTATGAACCAGCATCTGATGTTGTAAGTCACTCATTGGTAGTGGTAGATGTAGCAGAAATCAACGCACTGCTCGGTGCAGATAAAATTGATTTTGCAGCAGTAAAAGCGCTCTATGAAGATGGGAAAAATTCAGTTAAATCATCTGGAATTCGAACCATTGCAGGATTTGCACGTAGTGAACGTTCTGAGCGAATTTGGGACGATTATACTGCGTACTACAACGACCAAAATTGGTTAGACACCTATGTAACCCATGCTATTGATGGCACTGGACCATTCGAAGGTGAAGCTGATGGAGTTCGAAAGCAAGGTGTTCAAAAAGGTATTCAAAACCAAATTATGATTGCCTGGGCACTGCATGAAGTTGTAGCTGCTGAAGAAAAGGTCGCTGCAGGAAATATTGATGTAAATAAAGGTGCACCGCATAACTGGGATGAATGGTGGGCTTTCTACCATGGAGACAACGATGCAGCACCTAAAGGCTCGCCTTTTGCAACGGCTGATAAAAGAGGTGGGAACTTTGGAACAGGTTCTGCTGTGAACGATGCTTTATTGAAAGCAACTAACGAAGGACTTGAAGCAAGTAAGAGTGGAGATGCATCAGCTTTAGCTGCAGCATCTGACGAAATATTACGACAAGTAACCATTACTTATGTTCAGGCAACAATCCGTTACGGAAGTAAAATGCAAGCCGATCTTGAAGCTGGAGATGATGCAAAAGCTCGTATCCATCAAGCTGAGGGTTGGGCTTTCTTCCGTGTCATTGAGCCTCTCGTAGCTAAGGCAAATGCCTCCAGTGCGAAAGATCTTAATGCCATCTACAACTTAGAAAATCAACCTTCTAAGTCAGCTGCTAAGGTACTTAGTGCCATAGAAGCTGCATATAGTGGTTTGAACATCACTAAAGCAGAAGTAGGAACTTTACAATAATAAAGTTTCATTAGTTCTAGGGGGACGTATCGTCCCCCTAGAATCATATAAATGGAAAACAAAATGACAAAAATAACGATCGCAGGATATGGTTCAGTAGGTCATTATGTGGCGAAAATATTTGATGATTACAACCCTGTTATATATGACCCTCCACTTGGTTATAACGAACCGAACGATTTAATTGATACTGATTTTGTAATTGTATGTGTCCCTACAGCACGTCTTATTTCAGGTGCGTGTGATACGTCAATTGTTGAAGAAATAGTCAGGCTTGCGGATCCAAATGATGCGATTATTTGCCATAGCACAATTAGTGTGGGGACAACCGATAGATTAATTAAAGAAACAGGAAAACCATTAGTATTTATGCCAGAATATGCTGGAGAATCTGAAATACACCCTCTGAGAAATCCTGACAACCGTGAATTCTTAATATATGGAGGTTATGAACCTGCGGTTTCAAAAGTACAATCCCTCTACGAAAACGTATATACCAATAACAACATCCAACACTTCTCTACAGAACCAAAAACTGCAGAAATTGTGAAATACATGGAGAATGCTTTTTTGGCAACAAAAGTCGCCTTCTGTAATGAATTCTATGATCTCTGTGAAGCAACTGATGTTGATTATGAAGAAGTAAAATCACTCTGGCTTCAAGATAACCGAATCAATCAAAGTCATACTATCGTTACAAAAGAACGCGGATTTGGCGGACAATGTCTACCTAAAGATTTAGCTGCTATTTGTAATACTGCACGAAATATTGGCTCCCCTATGCACATACTGGAAGCAGTGGAAGAGGCAAACAATCATCATCGGCAAAAAGCACAAGGTGAAATTTAGATGAATCATCTGAAATTGCGGATTCGAAGTTTGCAGCCTGAATTATGTGAATGCAAACAACATGCTTGGGTTACCTTACACCCTGTCGATCACGGTAATCACGTTCGGTTGATTATCCAAAAAGAGTTAATTGACTTTTTGGACTTTAAAGATGAGAAAATCCTAAACCACACAGCCTATCTTTTATCTGGCTTTTTAGAGCTCTACCATGCAATAGGCTGCGAACCTGTAGCTATGCTCATTAACAAAAAAGGCATAAAAGCTCAAATTCGATTACGTTTTTCAAATGGACACACACAAACAGATGTAGCATGTGACACACTCATGGCATTATTAGTTGCACATGAATGCCAGTTACCAATTTTATTAACCCAAAAAGCTTCTTCAGTTAACAAACTGAAAGATGAAGTCGTTACACCGATACCTGATATATTCCATGACACATTAATAGAACTTAAATTAATGTCGGATACTAAGTAAAAACCCTTGAATCTAGTTAAGAATAGTTTTTGATCTGAACGTTAGAAAAATCGCTAAAGTTCCAAGTACAATCCAAATCAATGTTAAAAACCACGTCATGGAATTCCAAGATGTATATAGAGGAAAAAAATTGTTAGTGAATTGAAAAACAGGTGAACTTATTTCAAAAGGATCAACTGCAATTACAACCTGACGAGAGTGTCCTGCTACAGCAAGAGCTGTAGTAATTACTATTGAATAAATCCCACTAATAATCAAAGGCAATCTAAATCGAGAATAGAAATTAATTACAAAGAAACTTAATGGTATCGGCAATAATGGGAATATCGTCATCAATGTCCTTCCTGAAAACCACCAACCCATCATTGTAATAGCAACAAAAGTAGCGATTAATATTTGCATCACAATTAGACTAAAAATAAGACGATGCATAGCATTACCACGTATCGTAAGAGCCAGTCCAGGGATTATAAAGAGAAGAATCGGAGCCCACCTTGCAATCCCAAAATGTCTATCAATAAACAATCCCCATAATCTATAGAAGCGGTCGAAAAAATTGACATGTCGCTCCACAATCGAGACAGTAGAATCACCGGCATAAACAAGATTTACATAGTACGGTGTCAAAGAATCGTATGCAGCGAAATGAAATAGAATATATGTAGAAGTAAGTAATAATCCAAAGCCTATAAGAAATATTCGCGCAACTGATGTGCACTTCCAAAGAGTATACAAACCAACAAGTGCGGCTAAGGGAACATATTTTACAGCGAGCCATGGCAGCATAGATATACAAATTAATACTGCAAAAGCACGTACAACGTGTACTCGATCACATTTCACAAGAAATAGTAATGACAATACAAGGAAAAATGACGCCGGTATTTCAGGATATATTTCAGAAGAATAGATAAATGCTGAAGCACTGAGAGCAATGATTATCGTTACTAACCAAACAAACAGTGGTTTCAGAGACATCAGTTTCAATGCAAGAAGATAAGATAAAACCCAAGTAGAAGCAGATAGTAAAACCATTTGAATTTGTGTCCCAATAAGACCGCCCATGATGAAACCAGGAATCAACAATATAGTCAGCCCAATATTATGCGGGCTGACAAGTCTTCCATCTTCCAGAGGAACAGATTGTGTCCAAAGTCCATCAGGATGATCAAAAAAAGACCGATAAGAGTGGGTTTGGTATTGTGCACGCAAATCAATATTACTGTCTTGAATAAGACTTTGCGTCGTAATCAAATAAAAAGGTTCATCAGCTGTAATCGATGCCCCACGTGTTGCTCTAATATCAATAGAAAAAAAATATACTGAGATTAAGACTATAAACAACGTTAAAGAACCCAATATCTCTGGACGCTTCAAAATTTGAACATTTAGAGCCAAAAAATTCTCCGATACAAACTTATCTGGGCATCATTGTGTGAAGTCGTACCAATTCACTATCGGTTGGTGACGTTGAGGTTCAGTATTCTGATCTTTTTTTCCATACCCCATATAAATGAACCCAACAATGCGTTCAGTGTTTTCCAATCCTAAAAAATTGAATACACCTTTTTCATAAACTAATTTCCCTGTGCTCCATTTTGTATTTAATTCTTCTGCATGTGCTGCAAGAAGTAAATTTTGAATAGCACAAGCACAGGCAGCATAATCTTCGAGAATCCGATCAGAGTCATCGTCATGATGTGAAAATTGAGTCACTATTATCATCAAAGGAGAACGATAAAATTTTCTCTCAATAGTAGCTATTTGTTTAGTAATCTCTTCCTGAGGATAACCCTTAACACAATAGTCATCTTGAATAGCATGCAATAATTTCTCACGTGCTTTTCCTGCAATTACATGAAATCTCCAAGGTTCAGTACGTCGATGGTTAGGAGCCCAAGTTGCGGCTTCAATTATTTTCGAAATCAAAGCTTTAGATGGTATTGTTTCAATGTCCCATTCTGTTGCAGTCCTACGGTACTTTAATGCACTTAATACATCCATCTAAGATCCTTAATCTAAATCAGTCGCTACCCTTCGCGTAACGGAACAATCTCTGTGAGAACTCCACCTACACTACTTGGATGAAAAAATGCAGCAGTAGGACGACCATCAGCAGTCGCAGATAATTCAATTTGTCGCATACCTTGTGCGCGTAATCTTTCAACTTCTTCACTCACATCTCTTGCCGCAAAGCAAATATGGTGCAAACCTGGTCCATTTTTTGCCAAATATTTTGCAGTTCCACTAGTAGCATCTTCTGCAGGAATAAGAACTTCAATCTGCGTCTCGCCTTTTGCAATTTGGAAAAAATAATTAAATGTTTGTTCTGGTGCAAAAAAACTACCATCGGGCCAATTGGATTTTTTCTCATCAATATCCAATCCTAATTGGTCTCCCAAAATAGTTTTTGCTTCATCAATTGTGTAAGCTACAAGCCCCACATGATCTAATCTTACAAACATTGCACCCTCCAAATTTAACGATTACTTTGGTACTAACGTAAGTGAATTGCATTACGAATAACAACTAACCAAGTCAACACTGCTGACAAAATAACCAATAACAATGATGCCACTCCTGCATCAGCCAAAAATCCAGCTTCATTAAGAGCCCAAATATGAGTGGCCAGTGTCTTAAATCCTATTGGTGAGGCAAGTAATGTAGCAGGAAGTTCTTTCATAGTTGAGAGCATCACCAAACCTCCACCTGCTGCCAAAGCAGGTAACATTTGAGGAAGTTCAATTTTTATCAATAATAGCAATCGACCGGTACCAAGAGTACGTGCTACCTCACTGAGACGATTGTCAAGATTTAAAACTCCAACTTGAGCTGTTCGATATGCCTGTGCACCAAAATGGATAATATATGCAAGTAGTAATATCGGTAATGTTTGATAGAGAAAATAGAACCCTGTGACATTGATAGATAGAAAAACTATTGATAATGCAACCACTAAACCAGGTAAAGCGAAGCCTGACACGATTATCGCATTAATGGGAGTAATTAAAATACTGCGAAAACGTGTCACAAGAAAAGCAATTGGCAGTACTAAAAGTACAGTGGTTAAAGCTGCAGAAACGCTCATAACTACAGTATTAACTGTAGGTAAAGCAAGTGTCATCAAATCTGAAGTAGTCGCAAACCCAGCAGTTTGATTAATGAAACCTCTATATGCCCACCAAAAAAGAATAATAATTGGTGAAAATAATCCTGCGCCAAGTGTAATTACTATTGTAAACAATGCCATTGGTTGCCAACGTCCTAATTTAAGTTTAGTAGGACGAATAGAAGGATTGTCATTTACCAAATTTAATTCCTTACTGGAAAATCTTTCACCTAAAACAATTAACAATGCTACAAGTCCTAAAACCAAACCTAACGCCAAGGACAATTCAGTATCAGCCAAGCGTGTATTGAATATTCGAGTTGTCAGTGTAGAATATCCCATCAGTTGAACTACGCCGAAATCACTCACTACATACAAAAAAATCAATAGCGTCCCTGCACGTATAGTAGGAAAAATTTGAGGTAAAGTTACACGTTTAAAAGTGGCAAATGAGTTATAACCCAATAAACGAGCTGCTTCTTCAGTTGAAGATGGCAGTGTAGAAAAACGAGCAGCAACCGGTAAATAAACATAAGGAAACGTAATAAAAGTCAGCACGAGAAAAGAGCCAATATATCCATCAAGTCTAGGGAATTGTTCAATACCAACCCACAAGAATACAAACTCAAAAAAACCACCAGGAGAATAAGCAGAAATTA
>CEQM01028624.1_pt1 | contig 10462 bp, 8 predicted proteins | sample 531111 | NCBI WGS metagenome assembly CEQM01 (sample SAMEA2621278, study PRJEB7988) | marine metagenome | biome: marine biome (ENVO:00000447); feature: deep chlorophyll maximum layer (ENVO:xxxxxxxx); material: "saline water (ENVO:00002010), including plankton (ENVO:xxxxxxxx)" | depth 120 m
GGAAGCAAGTCATCAATAGCGGTAGCAAATACCTGCTCTTCACCAACGAACGCTTCTACCGCCTTGCGAGGCGCCTTGCCGGGTCGGAACCCTTTTATCTTGACTTGCTGAGAGATTTTTTTCACAGCTCGCTCGACTGATTTCTCTACACGCTCTGGCTCAACTTCAATTTCGAGTGACACTAACGAGTCTGGAAGACGTTCAGTGGTTATGGTTACCATAATTCTATCCAATTTCTACTTTCAAAATAAATCCGCCTACAAGGAGACGGGAATTTATCCTACCACAGGCAACTTCAACGGAATTCAGTCCCCTCGAAATGCATCGTTAATCGCATCGCCTAACAGTACAAAGCAAAACAACAGCAGGGTTACTACTGTCCCCGGCACCAACAGTAAGTGCGGATAGGCACGAACAGTTCGAGCACCACTACCTTCATAAAGTAGAGCTCCGAAGGAAGGCATCGGTGGTTGAACTCCGACTCCTACCCAGGTCAGAACGAGTTCGCTTCCTGCTATTCCAGCTAGTGTCGAAGAAATTCCCAGTATGACCAAGAACGCAACATTTGGGAAAATATGCTGACGCAAAATTCGAACAGGTGAAGCACCGAGTGCCTGGGCAGCAGTCACATAGTCAAGCTCCCGTATTGATAGAACTTGAGCTCTAATGAGCCTCATTGAACCTACCCAGAAAAACAGTGAAAGAGTCCCAAATACCAAGAAGTACGAATAGGCCCCTGTGGAAATAAGGCCATCTATACCAGACCAATCTTCAAATCTCCTCACAGCACCCCTAAGTCTGTCATCAAGTGTCGAGTTAATCAAAATCATCATCAGCAGAGCTGGGAGACTTGATAAAATCTCGCCTATCCTAGAAATAATCGTATCCAGCCAACGCCCGAAATAACCAGCAACAATTCCTAAAAACGGACCTAGGAAGAGACCTCCCGTTAGGACTGTAACCACGGTGATGATCACTGTTGTTCGAATCGAATACATCGTACGAGTGAGTAAGTCGCGGCCTAACCTGTCGGTGCCAAGTAGATAATCTTCGAAGCCAGGTCCACGAAGTGCATTGTTTAATTCTGTCTCTCGATAGTCGAACGGTGCGAGTACTGGCGCAAGAATACCTACACAGAATAAAATTATGATGATCCCAGCAGATATCATTCCTAATTTTTTAGCAACTAATCTCCGAAGGAATATCCCCGTCATGCTTGTTGAAGGTCGCTCGGTAGCCATAGTCTTTTGAAATACTGTCACTATGAATTACCCGTCTTAATGCGCGGATCCACGAGCGAGTAGGCCAAATCTGCTATCAAATTCATAATGATGAACGCGCTAGCATAAATAACGGTTAAGGCTTGTATTGCGTTGTAATCTCGACTGCCAATCGCCTGAAACAAAAATGAGCCAATTCCAGGTATACCCAATAAGGTTTCGGCGATGATCGATCCCTCTATTATGCCTGCTAACGAGAACGCAACGATTGTCACCAAGGGTAGAAGTGCATTTCTCAGAACGTGTCGTCTCTGTATTGTGAACTCGTCTAATCCCTTGGCCCGGGCAGTTCTGACATAGTCAGTGCGGTTGATTTCAAGTACACCAGCCCGAACCAATCTAGCTACACCAACAAACCCACCTATGGTGTAGGCCGCGAGAGGTATGTAGATATGGGGATCCGGAATAGGTACTGCAAGAATTCCGCCAACCCATATGATATCTATCCAGCCACCCCAACCTCCTACGGGTAGAATCGATAAATTCACGGCAAAAATCCACTGCAAAACGGCAATCACCAGTATCCCCGGGAGAGCCGCACCGAAGAGTAACGACAATGTGAGTAATGGATCTAACCAGCTACCTCTTAATCGTGCCCCCAGCAGTCCAGCAAAAATACCAACTGGAAAGATGACTGCCAGTGCTGCCAAGCCTAGTTGTCCTGTAACCCAAAGACGTGGAGCAATCACCTCCCAAGTGCTGAAACCCCTTCGAATGTAACTCTCCCCAAAATCTCCGCGTGCTGCGTCACCTAGCCATCGTACATATTGAACATATATCGGATCGTTTAGACCTTCCGATTCGCGGATCCTTTCAAGTACTTCAGGGTCTCTTATTTGTCCTGCGATGACCGAAATCGGATCCCCAGGCCCCCATCTAGTCAAATAAAAACTAGCGAACGTAATAATTAATAGTAAAAAGGGTACAATCAGGATTCGACGCAGTGTATATTGCAGCATCTAGGAACCCAATAAACTTTCTATTCCTCATTCAGCACCACGTACTGGAGGCGCGGTACCGTCATCGGTGGTTCAAACCACGTTTTCACCCTTTTACCCACCACCACGTGATTACTTCCAAAAAAAGTAGGTATCCACGGCACTGCTTGAATCAGTGCCAGTTCTGCTTCACGGTATTGATTCAAACGTTCTTCGATTAAAGGATTCGTACGAGCAATTTCTAATAATTCATTTATCGCAGGAGAAGAAAAATTTGTGTTGTTCTCCTGGCTTTCACCATGTAATTTGATGTCTAAGATGTTCTCAGGATCGGGATAATCCATCTGCCAACCTAGTGTCCACATCTGTAGGGATCTGGAATCGACCAAATCAAGGAAACTAGCCCAATCTGCCTGCTTCACTTCTATTTCCAGGCCAAGGATCGTTCGCCACTGTTCGATAAATGCCTGAGTTATAAGCCCTGCTTGCGCCCCACCCCCGGTCTCGGTGAATATTATCGGAGGCATATCATTTTTATATGGACTCAGCTCTAATTCCGCTCTTGCTGCATCTGGATCATATGCGTATGTCTTATCCTCATTCGTATATCCGTATACACCAGGAGGTAATATTCCGGTCGCTGCGATCGCCATTCCATTTAAAGTCACTTCAGCAATCGTTTTTCGATCGATAGATAAAGCCATTGCCCGTCTCACATGCTCACAATCAAATGGGGCTTGAGATACATTAAATGCTATATAACTGACTGACATTCCGGGCGAAGCCTGATAAAACTCGTACAGACTTGATGACGGATCTCGAGCTCGCTCAATATCATTCGTACTTATATAAGCGATATCCAGTTCTTCATTTTCGAAACGAGTCAGTGCACTCCCACCCGCGAGGTTATAAACAGCCCGGCCAACTGATCTAGGCCCTAGATATGAATGTGGATTCTCTTCCAGAACTATGTACTCACCTAACTTCCATTCTTGCAGAAAATATGGGCCAGTTGCGTTAGGAGATCTTACCCAATTTCGATTAGACTCAATTTGCTCTCTATCGACAACAAAAGCTGAGGGATAGGTTAATTTCGCGAGGAAATATGGTTTGGGGCTATCAATAGTTATTTGAATCGTTTTCTCGTCGATTGCTTGCACACCACTGAAGTTGGGCTTCAGACCGTAGTAATACTCACGCATACCTACGATATCTTTCAGATACTCCAAGGCCACTGTCGATCGTAGTTCAGGGGAAGCAGCCCTCTTGAGAGACCAAACGACGTCCTCTGATGTCACGGAAGTACCATCATGAAATTTGGCGTTCGGTCTCAGCACGAAAGTATAAATCATACCGTCAGGGCTTATTTGGATACTTTCCGCTAAATCCGGGATAACCTCAAGATTTTTATTCATCGTCACAAGGCCACTGTATATCTCAACAATATACTCACCTGATGTAGCGTCAGTAGCGAGGTGGGGGTCCATAGTTACAGGTTCGCCACCGATCAGTCTAATTTCTCGTGAAGCTGCGCCAGAGTTGCCATAAGCAGCTGTATCGGTATTTATCGTTTCTGACTGTGAATCAGTTGCTACAGTTTCGCTTTCACCTCCGCTATACAGCAGTACCGCGCTCAACCCACCGATCACTAAAACCAGAGCACCAACAACACCAAGAAGAACTCCAAGAATTTGCTTAGATGTCATGCTTGCCTCCTACAGCTAGTATCCACTCTATCTGCAGCACCGTTCCGTTATCAAGGCTCTAATGTGCAGTTCAATCATCTCCAACAGTCTCAATATAAACATCACTTAATTGTCGTTTACTAACTGCAGATGGTGCTCCCATCAACAGATCAGAAGCCGATTTCGTTTTCGGGAAGGCAATGACTTCTCGAATATCTTTTTCACCAGCGAAGAGAGCAACCAGACGGTCGATGCCGGGTGCAAATCCTCCATGTGGTGGAGTCCCGTATTCGAATGCATCCAACATGTGACCAAATTTATCCCGGGCCTCATCCATCGAAAGGCCTAGCGTCATCAATACTTTCTCCTGCAGTTCGCGGGAATGAATTCGAATCGAACCCGAGCTCAATTCCCAACCATTGGCGACCAGATCATAGGCTCTTGACCTCACCGCGCCTGGATCAGTATCGAGCAAATCTATATCTTCATTGAACGGAGCTGTAAATAAATGATGCATCGCAGACCATCTAGACTCTTCCTCATCCCACTCAAACATTGGGAACTCCGTAATAAAGGCAAAAACTATCTCATCTGCTGAGGCCAATTTACGCTGCTCCGCAATATGACGACGGAGGGCATCTAGTGTCTTAGAAGTGACTTTATCTTCCCCCACAGCAAGCAGAATCAAGTCTCCTCGCTGCCCCCCTGCTGTGTGAGCAATTGCGGTCAATTGTTCAAGATCAAAAAATTTGGCTACGGGCGATCTGACATCTTCTTTGGTGAGAGTGTTCAAGGCTCCTTCGCCATCAAAGCTCATCCAGATCAATCCGCCTGCACCGTTTTCTTTTGCCAAATCAACCATTTTATCTAAAGCTTTTCGTGGAGTATCGGACCCACCGTTTACAAGTATTCCTCTCAGTCTCCCGCCTTGCGCAACAGCCTCCTCAAACACTCTGAATCCACTATCCTTTGCGTGGTCTGTAAAATCTTGAATCTCGAGCCCGTAACGCAAATCCGGTTTATCGGTGCCAAAACGCTCCATCGATTCCGCATAAGTTATCCTCGGGAAACTATCATTAATCGAAAATTCCTCGCTTACCAACTCTGCTAATTTCAGAAACAATTTCTCCGTCAAGGTTAAAATGTCATCCTCATCAACAAAAGACATTTCAAAGTCGAGTTGGGTAAATTCAGGTTGGCGATCTGCGCGCAGGTCCTCATCTCGATAACATCGCGCGATCTGATAATAGCGATCAAAACCAGCGACCATTAATAATTGTTTCCACTGCTGTGGGCTCTGGGGAAGAGCGTAAAATTGTCCCTGGTGAACCCTGCTTGGGACCAAGTAGTCTCTGGCTCCTTCTGGAGTCGCTAGGCCAAGCACAGGGGTCTCAATTTCCACAAAGTCGTTAGCATCCATGTACGAACGTATTTCTTTGATCACATTGTGCCGTAATTTCAAATTGCGGTTCATTCTTTCTCTTCGGAGATCGAGGTAGCGGTACTGTAGTCGCAGTGACTCTTCAACGTTGTCTTCCTGATTGATAGGGAATGGGGGAGTTAACGATTTATTGAGGACAAGGATGGAATCTGCCTTCACTTCTATTGAACCAGTGGAAAGCGTCTCGTTTTCTGAACCTTCCTGTCGCTTAACAACAGTGCCAGTCACCTGAACAACATATTCCGCCCTTACTTCGTTAGCGATCTCATAAGCCTCCTGATTTTCATCGGGATTGAACACAATTTGGATCATCCCAGAAGAATCTCTGAGGTCGACAAACAATAAATGACCGTGATCTCGCCTCCTATTCACCCAGCCTACGACCGTTACTCTCGATTCCGAGTGACGTTCATTTAGATTTCCACACTGATGAGTTCGAAACGATGTTTCTTCCATAATTTGGCCTGCAAATTCTCCTACTGCTAGCTGACGTCAGGTTCCTTAATATCTAGAGTAATACCAGAGCTACTTTCAGGATTGGCGGAAATAGAAATTCGGCCTCTAAGCCAGTCCAGTACTAGTTCACCTACCAGCTCTCTGCGCCAACCCTGCAACAGTTTCAAATCGGGCTCCTCAGCATAATCGTTTAATAGATACCAGTGGATAAGCTTGTCAATATCCTTCCGTGTTGCAACAAATCGGGCCGCTATTCCAGCCTTTTTACATTCGACACCTATGATCGCTGAAACGATTGAACTGAGAGCTGGAGCATGCTGCGTTTTCGACGAATATTGCTCCGTCAAACGCAATGGTTGTTCCTTACCTATATCAATTAACCTCAAGAGTTCTTCTGAGAATTTAGTGACTACAGACTTACTCATACCTCGTATTACCTCAAGATCTGAAGGTGTATCAGGCATCGCTCGGGCAATTTCAATCAATGTACGATCAGAAATTACTCGCGTTCGAGGGACATTCAATGTTCTCGCTCGTCGTTCCCTCCAGTCTGCTAAATATTTCAGTACGCCGAGTTCCTTCGGGCGAAGTGACTTCATTTTCTCCACTTTTAGATACATTTCTTCTGGAGCAGGTCGCTGTGACCATACCTGGGCATAGTGCTCACATTCGGACGCAACGAAAGATAGCCTATTCGTCTGTTGTAATCGCTTTTTAATCACTGCCCAACAACTGGATAAATATCGAACATCATTCTGAGCGTAATGTAACTGGCGAGTTGCCAGCGGTCGCTGCTCCCAGTCAGAAAATTGGGATGCCTTACTTAATTTAGTCCCATGAATTTTTTCTACTAATGAAGCATAACCAATCTGGTCTTGATATCCTGCAAACGCTGCTGCAATCTGGGTATCAATTACATTCTGACCAACTGTTTCGTACGTATCTGCAAGTACCTGTAGATCTGCTTGGGCCGCGTGAATGATAGTTTCAATTTGTGGATCCGCGACCAAATCTGCTATTGGACCGATGTCCACCTCAAACGGATCGATTATGACAATTGTGGGAGATTTCGGATGTCCCCATGCAACCTGCACTAGCGCCAATTTGGGCGAATAATACCCTTCAGTTATGAACTCTAGGTCTAGTCCAAAAGAATTTGATGAATGGATACTTTCTACCACCCACGCCAGCCGATCCGTATCGGCGATTAGCTCGACATTCTCGTTGCTCTGTTCATATGTGGGCACCGGTACAGGTTACTACAGGTGAAGAATTAAAGATCCTTTGTACCTGAGAGTTTTCCTGTTCATCTTGCTTAGAAATGGTTACACTACTTTCGGTTAGTTCAACAGACAATGAAATTCAGAAAGAGGGTATTTTCATGAAGGCTGCAATCTATCATGCTGCGCACGAACAGTTGTCAATTGAGGACGTCGAGATCGATGAGCCACAAGGCTTCGAATTAATTGTCCGGACAGCAGCATCCGGTGTGTGTCATTCTGATCTTCATTTCGTAGACGGGTTCTATTTTATGCCCGGGCCAGCAGTGTTAGGACACGAAGCAGCGGGAGTTGTGGAGTCAGTCGGCCCATTGGTTACTGAGGTCAAGCCAGGGGATCATGTCATTGCATGCCTATCAATTTATTGCGGAAAATGCGAACGATGCCTAGTTGGTGAGACTCATTTGTGCGGTAATAAACCGGTACGTGATCCTGACTCAAATCCTGGGCTTCTATGGGAAGGCAAAGGAGTGCGGCAATTCGCCGGTCTCGGTTCGTACGCCGAAAAAATGCTCTTACACGAAAATGCAGTGGTGAAAATCGAAAAAGACATGCCGCTTCAACAAGCGGCCCTCATTGGATGTGGAGTCACCACTGGAGTCGGTGCGGCACTTAAGACTGCAAATGTACAAGCTGGGTCAACTGTGGTCGTCTTCGGTGCTGGTGGTGTAGGCCTTTCTGCAATCCAAGGGGCACGAATCGCCGGCGCAAGGACCATTATCGCGGTGGACCGCATCGAGCATAAGTTGGCCACCGCCAGAGAACTGGGTGCCACACACAGTGTCGATGCATCGACTGAGGATGCTGTTCAGAAAGTTCAGGAACTCACGGGTGGAGGCGCAGACTACGCATTTGAATGTGTGGGACTGAAAGTACTGGCCGAACAATGCTGGGCTGCAATCAGACCGGGCGGTACCGCAACCGTGGTCGGCATGATCCCGCAGGGTGAAATGGTCGAAATCCCCGGGCCCGAATTCCTTCGCGAGAAAAAGATTCAAGGATCGAGTATGGGTTCGAATCACTTTAAGGTAGACATGCCAGTCTACATTGACTTCTATAAAAGAGGCTTACTGCGACTCGATGAAATGATTACCCAAACAGCTCCTCTGAGCGAAGTCAATGACCGACTAAGAGCAATGCGTGACGGGGAAGTAGCTAGAAGCGTCCTAGTTTTCGATTAGTTTACTTTCAGGTATTCTAAGTCCATCAATTGATGTTGAAGGGTTAGGCCATCGATCTGTGCAAAATTCCAGACGATGGCTTTTACCCATTTAGCATCGGGTAGTACTAACAAATTAAGGACAAAACTATGGCATATCCAGAATACGAGAATTTATTAATCGACCGCGTAGGCAAAAATGACCAAATAGCAAGAATTACGCTTAATCGCCCCGAGAAAATGAACTCTCTTTCCCAGGAGCTGTTATTTGAATTCCGTGATGCATTGGAAAATTTAGAGCCGGATGATTCGGTTCGGGTCATTATTTTACGTGGTGCTGGACGAACCTTCTCCGCGGGTTATGACCTTACCCCGGCGAAGGGTACAGGCGCCGACGCCGTTGTACGAGAATTTCGAACTGTCGATGATGACGGAAGGCGGCTCTGGCAGGGCGTGCGTGCAGGGATGCAGCGAATTACAAACATTCACATGTACTTCTGGAATTTACAGAAGATAACAATTGCACAAGTACATGGTTATGCGATCGCTGGTGGCTGTGAGCTTTCCATGATGGCAGATTTGGTGGTTTGCGCCGACGACTCACGATTCGGTCACCCTGGACTTCGATTTGCTGGGACTCGAACGTCGATGATATTGCCACTTCTTGTTCCAATGCGAAAGGCAAAGGAGCTCTTTTATACCGGTGACAATATATCCGGGACAGAAGCAGCAGAAATTGGCATGGCAAATAAGGCAGTTCCTTTCGATCAACTCGAAGATGAGACCTTGGCCCTTGCTGAACGAGTTGCAAACCTGCCAGCGGATCACTTAGCACAACTCAAGATTCACATGAACCGTTTCCATGAAAATATGGGGATATACTCCAGTGTCCACTCGAGTACTGATCTTGATGCGGCTGGCACTTTCACGACCCAGTCATATGGATGGAGCGACAAATTTAAAGAGGGTGGCCTCAAGGAAGCCCTTGCATGGCGAGATGGCCCTTATCAGGATTATTCTGCCGCCCCAAGGAACTAAATTAGGCGTTGCAGCCGAGAAGCAACAGGCGCATGCATATAGTCTTATATTCTCCTCAGAGACAATAGATACCTCTCTGAGGAGAATTGTAGCCAATTATTACAGTCATCAAGACACTGCTAAGGCTTCTTGTTCGCAGGAGATCTGTTACCGACTCAAAGTCAGCTTAGTCACTAAATCAGTACTCTATATGCTGGGTTACGCTGTACTACGCTCAGCCTATGGTTACGTAGTCCCACGTAGACGCGGATCCAAAAGGTCCCGCATTGCATCACCCCAGAAGTTAAAGCCCATCACAGTGAGTCCAATCGTTAGACCTGGAGCCCATAGCATCCAAACTTGTCTTCTGAAATACTCTCTGGCTTCGCCTGCAAACATTTGTCCCCATGAAGGTTCACCTGCTGGTCCAAATCCGAGGAAGGACAATCCCGCTTCTGCAAGAATCGCGTTCGGAAGAGCAAGAGTACTACTCACAATAATTAGTGGTAATACATTCGGCAAAACGTGTTTACCCATCGCGCGAACTGCTCCAGCCCCATACGACTCTGCTGCCTCTACAAAGGGCCGGCTTCTCACTTCCAACGCTGCTGACCTATAAATTCTGGTAACTCCCCACATTCGTGTGAAAGATAGCGTCACGACAATCGAAAAAATTTCACTTATTTCCGCTTGACGAGCTATCTGTGCCGCGATAATTAACAGCACCAGATCGGGTAATGCCAAGCCAGCCGTGACCATCATACTCATGAAGGCGTCGAATGTTTTACCAAGGTATGCCCACATCACTCCAAGAATCGTTCCAAACAGACCACTCAGAATTACAGTACCCATTCCTACAAATAGCGATAGACGTGCCCCGTATATTAATCGGGATGCGATGTCTCGCCCGACGTAATCTGTGCCAACCCAGTGAGTTGTAGATGGTTCAGCGAACCTCATAGCAAGTGACTGCTTGTACGGATCTATTGGCGCCAGCCATGGTGCGAATACCGCGATGATCAGGAAAAATAGAACAATCACACCACCAAAGAAACCGAGAGGACGTCTGACTGCAAACCGCGCGACCCCAGTTGCTTTCTGGATTACCCACGGTCGATTGTCTTCTGGTGCGAGGTCGAAAAATTCCTCTTGCTCAGACACTGTTGATTCTTCCTGAGACATTCAGACCTGCCTAACTGTACTTAA
>CEQM01124673.1_pt1 | contig 10445 bp, 7 predicted proteins | sample 531111 | NCBI WGS metagenome assembly CEQM01 (sample SAMEA2621278, study PRJEB7988) | marine metagenome | biome: marine biome (ENVO:00000447); feature: deep chlorophyll maximum layer (ENVO:xxxxxxxx); material: "saline water (ENVO:00002010), including plankton (ENVO:xxxxxxxx)" | depth 120 m
GAACTCCATGTTAGAGATTGAAGAAAAAGTAGACGCGTTGATAAAAGAAGAAAAATTTGTAGATGCTATGTCTTCTTTAGCTAATCTACGTCAGCCAGTAGATAGTTTTTTTGATTCTGTAACCGTTAATGTTGATGATACTAGTATCAGACACAACAGATTACGGCTGCTCACTTATATTCAACAGGTAATAGATAATGTCGCTAACTTCTCAAAGATCGAAGGTTAATAGTTCTAAAATAAATGAGGCCACGAGTAGTTGGGTCTACAGCTTTGGCAACGGTAAGGCCGACGGCAGTGCTGAAATGCGCAATTTATTAGGAGGAAAGGGAGCCAATTTAGCAGAAATGTGCAATCTAGGTTTACCTGTGCCCCCAGGCTTTACGGTTAGTACAGATGTATGCACTTATTATTATTCTCATGACAGAGTTTTTCCAAACGACCTTTCCGATCAAATAGATGCGCAATTAATTCTAATTGAGGATAGTGTGGGTGCTAGGTTTGGAGATTTTAATAATCCGCTTTTGGTTTCGGTTCGCTCGGGATCACGGGCATCTATGCCAGGAATGATGGATACCGTTCTTAATCTAGGGCTTAATGATAAGACGGTAGAAGGCCTAGCTAATAAATCAGGTGATTCTAGATTTGCTTATGATAGCTATCGGCGTTTTATACAAATGTTTGGTGATGTGGTAATGGGAGTTGATCACTATTTATTTGAAGAATCCCTAGAAAGCTTAAAACTTGGGCGAGGTATTACTCTTGATACAGAGTTGAGCGCTGAAGATCTGCAACACCTAGTTGAGTCATATAAAAATATCATTATCGCTGAACTTGATAAACCTTTTCCACAAGATCCAAAACAACAGCTATGGGATGCTATAGCAGCAGTCTTTGGTTCCTGGATGAATCAACGGGCTATAACTTACAGACGACTTCATGAAATTCCTGCCGGTTGGGGTACGGCCGTAAATATCCAAGCTATGGTATTTGGTAATATGGGAAATGATTGCGCAACTGGGGTGGCATTTACTAGGGACCCTTCCACGGGTGAAAATGTTTTTTATGGAGAATATCTATGTAATGCTCAAGGTGAAGATGTTGTCGCAGGCATTCGAACTCCTCAGCATTTAACACTAGCTGGCAGGGAAGCAAATGGATCAAAACTGCCATCTATGGAAGAGGTTATGCCTGATGTTTTCAGGCAATTAGCAGATGTTCGCAGTATGTTAGAAATTCATTATAAGGACATGCAAGACATTGAGTTTACTGTTCAAAAAGGTAAATTGTATATGTTGCAAACTAGGACTGGTAAACGGACTGCAGCCGCGGCGGTACGAATTGCAGTAGATATGGTTGATGAGGGATTAATTGATCAGGTGGATGCTATTAACCGAGTTGATCCAGTTCAAATTGAACAGCTCTTACATCCACGCCTTGATCCAAACGCAATTCGTAATGTTTTAACTAGGGCCTTGCCGGCATCACCAGGTGCAGCCTCTGGAAAAATAGTATTTAGCGCTGACATAGCTGAAGACATGTCTCAAAAGGGTGAAGATGTTATTCTTGTTAGGATAGAAACCAGCCCAGAAGATATTCATGGAATGCATGCTGCTAGAGCTATTCTTACAACACGTGGTGGTATGACTAGCCATGCTGCTGTGGTAGCACGAGGCATGGGTAGGCCTTGTGTGGCAGGTGCAGGAGAAATTCTAATAAATTATTCTGACGAAGTAATGTCTATAGGTGGCCGAAATTTTTCTGCTGGGGATCTTATAACTATTGATGGCGGTAAAGGAGAAGTAATTGAGGGTAGCGTGCCTACTATAGAACCAGAGGTTTCTGGAGGTTTTGCTAGGTTAATGGAATGGGCCGATAAAGTCAGAAAAATGAAAGTTAGAGCTAATGCAGAAACTCCTGCAGATGTAATGGTGGCAAAAGAGTTTGGGGCAGAAGGTATTGGTTTATGTCGCACCGAACATATGTTTTTTGATCCTGAGAGAATTGTGGCTGTTAGGCAGATGATTATGGCTGATGATGAAGCTGGACGCCGTGATGCATTGCATGAGTTGTTACCTTTTCAACGTAATGATTTCCAAGAGATCTTTAGGGTCATGTCTGGTTTACCTGTTACAATTCGATTGCTTGATCCGCCTTTGCATGAGTTTTTACCACATTCGGATGAAGAGATTAATGAGGTTGCCAAGGCCTCGGGTAAAGACCCAAAAAAAATGCGAGATGTTGCAGCAAAACTACATGAATCAAATCCCATGCTAGGTCATAGAGGCTGCAGATTAGGTATAAGTTATCCTGAAATATATGAGATGCAAGCAAAAGCAATATTTGAAGCTGCAATTACTGTTTCTTCAGAATCCGGCAAGTCTGTGATTCCAGAGATTATGATACCTTTGGCCGCAACAAAAACTGAACTTGATATCCTTAAAAATAAGATAGATAGCGTTGCGGAATTGGTTTTTGCATCTTTAGGTAAGAAAATCAGCTATACAGTAGGAACTATGATTGAACTGCCGCGAGCTGCTTTGCGTGCTGATGAGCTTGCTGAAATAGCTGATTTTTTTAGTTTTGGAACTAATGATTTGACTCAAACAACCTTTGGAATTAGCCGTGATGATGCGGCAAGTTTTCTTCCAGATTATCAACACTATGGTATACTAGAAGTAGACCCATTTGTAACAATAGATGTTGAAGGTGTTGGTGAGTTAATAAAAATGGCTGTAGAAAGAGGGAGGTCTAGCTGTTCTGATATAAAGCTAGGTATATGTGGAGAACATGGGGGAGATCCTGCTTCTGTACATTTTTGTCATAGGCTTGGATTAGATTATGTTTCTTGTTCACCTTATCGTGTGCCCATTGCTAGATTAGCTGCGGCACAAGCATCTACCGTTAAAGACGAATAAATTACTCGACCTTAGTTAAGAGGGTGTTAGATAAACCTATTTGAATCCAAAGATACATTTCATCAAAATTAACTAGTTTAATTATTTTTTTAGGTTTTTTATAAGACGCTCAGCTTCACTATGGAGACCTTGCCTTGAGAGTTCATTGGCAGCTCGTGCTGCACTATACAAAATAATTGCTTTGTATATTTTATTTCCAAAGCGCTTAACAAAATTCCATGCGCCTGTTTCGACAACAAGCGTTTCAATCATAAATGTCATTAAATAAAACCTTTATTTATAGTGAAATGTAAATCTACAGTGAGAGTGTCTATAAAAGCTGGTAATATCTAATTTTCTCAGCTTTTATAGCTCTTAAGCATTAATTTTTACTTACTTTATAACCGCCCATAAAAAGTTTCGTTTGGCGGTTTGAAATTATATTTTTTTGTTTTTTAAATAGGTTACTGAAGAACTGCCCTATTACTTTGGCTCGTTCTTGCTCTGCTATATTTATAATCTCTGCTTCGGTTCTGTTTATATATGTTTTATCCATGATGCCCTCATATAATATGAAAAATTTACCTAGTATATATGACAGTAATAGTGACATAACAATACATAAGATATGCTATTAATGCATATCAGGATTAAAATGAATACATAACTTATCAACCGATAAGTTATGTGTAAATTAACGTTAAATACTGTATTTATTATAATATTTAACCAGTTAATGAATGAATATATAATTTGAAAGAGAAAAAATTAATATATAAAAAAGGACAGCAATAATATCTTATAAATTATCAGTAGCTATCAATATTGCATTCCTGTTTAATCTAATACTGTGTTTCTGTTGTTTGATAGTATTCCAGTATTCACCTGTTATTTATCAAAAGACTTAAATCTGGATATAACGATACCGTTTGATGTTAGGGGATTAGCTATACCGGATTCTTCGAGCGCATCCAGCCGCAACATAGCAAGAGATAGTCCATCAACACTTGACTTAATTGTACCAACTTCTTTTCCATTTAATAATATTGGAGTGCCAGAGTTAATACTTGGTCCTTTGTAGCTAACAGTTACTAGTCGTCTTTTGAGTAGACCTCTAAATTTACTTCGGGCAGTTACTTCTTGTCCAATGTAGCAACCCTTTTCCCAATCAATGCCGTGCAATTCATCGAAATTAGCTTCAAGTAAAACTGACTTGTTTACTAACAAGTCCTTGGTTCCATCAGGAATACATAGACTCAAGCGAATAGTATCATATTCAATAAAGGTTCCTTCTTTTATAGAAAGATCTTCTAATAACTCTATAGTATCTGATTCTGGTGCAATAATACGGCAGCCTAAGCCTATTTTTCTTGGGTCTACAAAAGCAATACCATTTTTTATTTCTCTAGATGCACCTAATATATTTGAAAGATGAAGTGATTGACTGGCTTCATCTCCAAATACGGAAAATACCGATAACTCTTTTTCATGTTTTAATTCTACTTTAGCTCTTAATTTGAACTTGCTTATATTAGATATAAGTTCTTCTTCTCTACCTTGTTCACAGTCAAGAATCAGATTATTTCCTATTTTACTTATACAGAAATCATGTAGAAATTTTCCTTGCGGCGTAAGTAGGGCACTATAGGCTGCTTTCTTTTGTGTCACTTTATTCACATTCTGTGATATCAGTCCTTGCAAAAACGTATTACTATCTGAACCAGATATAACTACTAGACCTCTGGGTAACTTTGTATATTTAGTATTAGGCATCTTATTTTAATTATCCAGCTTTTTACTTAAAACTTTATATAGTATTTGGCAGAAAACTATGGAGACCATAAATTATTAAAAGAGTATATAGGAATGTATTTTATCCAAGTTGGCAAGTTTTGTTCTGATCATTTATAACCTATAGTGTATAATGAAAATACTAATAATAGGACCGACTAGAATTGGTGATGCTGTGCTAGCATCGGGATTAGTCAGACATTTGAGTATAACCCATAAGAAGGCCGAGGTCACGATTGCCTGCGGTGTTCTTGCGGCTCCTTTGTATCAAGGGTTACCAAATATAGATCGTATTATAACTATTGTTAAGAAACCCGCCTCAACACATTGGATAAACGTTTGGAGAGAAGTAGTTGGCATAAAATGGGATATTGTCGTCGATATTCGCAGGTCGATAATTCCTTGGACTGTGTGGACAAAGAAAAGATTTGTTTCGAGATCTGCTCTAGACGAGAATGAACATAGGGTAGTGTCCTTAGCAAGGACTTTACGATTACAAGATAACCCGCCTGCACCATATTTATGGATATCTGATAAACACCATGAAAGAGCTAAGCAATTAATACCTGATGGAGGTCGAGTTCTCGCAATTGCTCCAACTGCTAACTGGCCTGGAAAAATATGGCGTTCGGAACGTTTTGCGGAATTAATAAGGCAGTTAACTAACAATAGTTCTAATGGGATATTGCCGAAAGCTAGGGTTGTTATTTTTGGGGGGCCTGGTGAGGCTTCTATTGCAGCAGACGTTATTGAAAGTATTCCATTAGCACAACGTATTGATTTAGTTGGTAAAGAGGACCTACCTACAGTTGCTGCATGTTTAAAAAGATGTTCACTTTTCATAGGCAACGATTCAGGTTTAATGCATATGGCAGCTGCTGCTCAGATTCCGACAGTGGGTTTATTTGGTCCTAGCAGAGCAGAAAACTATCATCCATGGGGAAACCTTACCATAGCTGTTAGAACTGAAAAATCATACGAAGATATAGTCGGTGATATCAAATATGATCGAAGAAATGCTGATACTATGATGGATACATTGTCAGTAGAGTCAGTTGCAGAAGCATCTATAGCTCTTTGGAAAAAATATGAACATAATACTTCTCGTGCTTCTATTTTCTCTGAGAGACCGATGCTTTCTGCTTTATTGGTAGTTCATAATGAGGAAACACACCTTTCCGATTGTTTGGATACTGTTAAATTTGCTGATGATATTGTTGTGGTGCTCGATAGATGCACAGATCGCTCTAAAGATATAGCTCTATCACATGGAGCAAGAATTATAGAAGGGGGGTGGGAGCTTGAAGGAGAGAGAAGAAATATTGGAATAGAGGCATGTATAGGAGATTGGATTATAGAAGTAGATGCAGATGAACGAGTTACAGAAAAGTTGGCTGAAGAAATACGTAGTAAAATCTCCAACGCCACTTCAGGTTATTTTTTGATACCTTTTGATAATTATGTGGGAAACCATCTAATAAAGTATGGGTGGGGAGCATCTTGGGGAGTTAGTGCTACTGTTAGACTATTTGCTAATGGTCCTAATGGCCCATCGAAAAGGTGGGGTGATCAAAGGGTGCACCCACAAATTGATCTTAAGGGCTCTGAGGGCAAACTGACTGAACCGATGGTTCATTATGTAGATAAAAATATTTCAGATATGCTTAGAAGATTAGACAGATATACAACGGCACGAGCTACGGACTTACGTGAAAATGGGGATATAGGTAATTTGGGAGCAAATATTAGGCGTATTTTTTCAAGGTTTTGGAAATGTTATATCTCTAGAAAAGGTTATCGTGAGGGTGCATATGGTTTCTTAATTGCTTTGATGGCTAGTCTTTATCCTATTTTAAGCTATCTAAAAGCGCGATATGAGGACTAAGTTATTTTGCGTCTAATGCAAACCATGGCAGGATCAAAAATGGGCGGAGCAGAAGCTTTTTTTGTTCGTTTAGCCATTGCTTTAAATTCATCAAATATTACTCAGAAATTAGTTATTAGAAAAAATGCTAATAGGTCTCAGGTTCTAAATCAGGCAGGAATAAATTCTGTTCAACTAGGATTTGGGGGACAGTTTGATTTGCAAACCAGGATTTCTCTCAAACGAGAAATTTCCAGCTTTCGTCCTAATGTTATTTTGAGTTGGATGAGTCGTGCGGCCAGGATGACTCCTCGATGTCCAGAGCTTTATACGCATATTGGTCGTCTAGGAGGGTATTACGATTTAAAGTACTTTAAAAATTGTGACTATTTAATAGGAAATACTCAAGATATCGTTGATTATATAATTCAAGAAGGATTTGATAGTAACCGCGTAATTCATTTACCTAATTTTGTGGATCCTCCCAGTAATCCGCCTATATCAAGATTGGATTTAGATACGCCACTAGATGAAACTCTTTTATTGGCTATGGGTAGGCTTCATAAAAACAAGGCATTTGATATTTTAATAGAATCCCTATCTATGGTCCCTAAAACATGGTTATGGATTGCTGGAGATGGTCCTGAGGCAAAAAGCCTTAGAGAACTAGCAAATAAATTTGGCGTTGAAGACCGAATAAGGTTTCTTGGTTGGAAAGATAATACTGATTCTCTGATGGCTAGTGCTGATTTATTTATTTGCCCGTCACGTCATGAGCCTCTAGGTAACGTTGTACTTGAGGCTTGGGCAGCAAAAAAACCTGTTATTGCAACAGCTGCTAAAGGTCCAGCAGAGTTATTAGGTAATAATGATAATGGTTTATTAGTACCAATTGATTGTCCAGATAAATTAGCTATGGCTATAAATGATTTGATAAATAACCCAGCAAAGGCATCAAATTTAGCTGAAGCAGGATATGAGGCATATGATAAGAAATTTACTAAAGATATTGTAACTGCCCAGTACATATCATTTTTTGAGAAAGTAAAAAGAGAATGTGTGGCATAGTTGGTTTAATGACGCGTGATGGTAGTGCACCTGATAGCTTTATCTTAGAAGGACTAATTAATGCTGTACGTCATCGTGGACCCGACGGTGAGGGTCAATACTTAGCCCGTAATTTCGCAATGGCGCAAACACGACTCGCTATAATTGACCTAGAAACTGGAGATCAACCACTCTATGAATCTAGCGGAGCTACTCTAGTTGCTAATGGAGAAGTTTATAACTACCTAGAGATTCGTAAAGATCTTGTAGATGCGGATTTTAATACAGCTTCAGATTGTGAGGCACCATTACATTTGTATCGTTCTTATGGTCTTGATTTTGTTGAATATCTGCGAGGTATGTACGCTATTGCTCTTTATGACTCAATTGAAGAACAGCTTATACTTACGCGTGATCCATTTGGTATAAAACCTCTCTATTATTCGGAGACAGAATCCGGTTTTTGTTTTGCATCAGAACCTCAAGCCCTACTGGTAGCGGGTCTAGTAGATCGTTCTGTAAACACAATAGCTAGGTCAGAACTATTACAGCTACAATATACAACTGGATCAAGCACAGTATTTAAGAACATAAATAGAGTTCTGCCTGGTGAGACAATTGTTGTACGTGATGGCCGAATTGTTGCACGCAGACGTAAAAAAGCTTTACCAAATAATAAACCTGAAAACTGGCATTTAGATAAAGCTATGGAAACGTTAAGTGAGGCTCTTAATGATAGTATTGAAATACATCAACGTTCGGATGTTCCTTACGGAATGTTTCTTTCTGGAGGAATAGATAGTTCAGTATTATTAGCATTAATGTCCGAATTAAATGAACAACCTGTTAAAACTTTTACGGCTGGTTTTGAAGGTACATCTGTTATTGATGAACGCGAGCATGCAAAACTTATAGCTGAATATTTAGGGGCAGAAACGGTAGACATCGAAATTACAAGAAAAGATTTCTGGAACCGCTTACCAGAGATTGCTGGTGTTGTAGATGACCCGACAGCTGATTACGCTATTATTCCTACATACTTGCTAGGAGAGGCCGTGAGTAAAAATGGGCTAAAGGTGGTTTTATCGGGAGAAGGAGGAGATGAACTATTTGCAGGTTATGGTAGGTACAGAAGTGTGGTTAGGCCGTGGTGGAAAGGAGGTCGAAGTATGCACTCGAGAGGTATGCTGGATGGTTTAGATTTATTTCGTCATCCACCTGTAGGTTGGAGAGATGGTATATCAGCTGTAGAAGAAAGGTTAAATGCTGAGCCGTTAAGTCAACTTCAGATAGCTCAGGCGACTGATTGTAATGATTGGCTTCCCAATGACTTGCTAACTAAGGTTGACCGTTGTCTGATGGCTCATGGTGTTGAAGGTCGCACTCCATTTTTAGACTCAAGAGTTGCTTCAGTAGCATTTAGTTTACCAGATCAATTAAAAATTAAGGATGGGATAGGTAAGTGGTTATTAAGGCGTTGGTTAAATGACCGTTTGCCGGTTTCACGAGCCTATGAACCCAAACGAGGCTTCAGCGTTCCAGTAGCAGAATGGATATTTCAGAGAGGTAATGAATTAGGTCCTCTGGTTGCCCGTCAGGAAGGAATTTATGAAATATTTGATCCAAAAAAAGTTGAAGGCCTTTATAAAAAAAGAGGAAAAAGACAAGGTTTTGCTGCATGGTTATTACTTTTTTACGCGCTATGGCACAACCACCATATTTTAGGGAATTCATCTTCTGGAGGAAATGTATTTGAAGTGCTCGATTATAGTGGCAGGAACTTATAAGATAAATTTTTATAAATAGACTTTTTTGATAACAGAATTATAATTAGTAAATAGATATTGATATTTTAAGGAGAGAATAATGTCGGCATGCATAGTGGGTTGGGACCATTTAAAGTTTGGTAAGCGAAGCGACGAGGATATAGAAGATATGATCGTTCAAGTGGCATCTGGAGCCATTAACGATGCCGGTATCGAACCTAAGGATGTTGATGCAATTTATCTGGGAACCTTTGGAGGCGGATTTGTACAACAGGAATTTCCAGCTTCACTTGTTCTTCAGGCCTCCGAGGATTTACGCTTTAAACCGGCTACTCATGTAGAGAATGCATGCGCTACAGGCTCAGCCGCTCTTTATCAAGGAATTAATCAAATCGCTGCAAGTAAAGCTCGAATTGTCCTAGTGGTAGGAGTAGAAAAGATGACAGACGTTAGTGGAGAGGTTCTTGGTGGTATTCTCTCCAAAGCATCTTATTTGCGAGAAGAATCAGCTTCTAGTTTTGCAGAAATATTTGGCCATATTACCGACCGGTATTTTCAGACATATGGAGATAAATCTGATGCGCTTGCAATGATAGCTGCTAAAAACCATAAAAATGGTGTTGATAACCCATATGCACAGATGCAAAAGGATTTAGGCTATGATTTCTGCCGAAATGTCTCGGAAAAAAACCCTACTGTAGCCGGTCCGCTTAAGCGAACAGATTGTTCTTTAGTATCTGATGGTGCAGCAGCTATCGTACTTTCAGATTTAAATTCAGCACTTTCAATGGATAAAGCAATTTATTTTAGGGCATCTCAGCACGTACAAGATTTTTTGCCTATGTCAAAAAGAAATGTGATTGACTTTGAAGGGCCTGCACAGGCTTGGCAAAAGGCTTTTGAGGAAGCTAACATTAGTCTACAAGACCTTGGCTTTGCTGAAGTCCATGATTGTTTTACTAGTGCAGAATTACTTACCTATGAAGCAATGGGGCTTACTGGGCGTGGTAAGGGTGAAATAGCTATTAAAGAGGGCTGGACGGCGCCTGAAGGGAAGTTGCCTATAAACCGTTCAGGCGG
>CEQM01050251.1_pt1 | contig 10437 bp, 8 predicted proteins | sample 531111 | NCBI WGS metagenome assembly CEQM01 (sample SAMEA2621278, study PRJEB7988) | marine metagenome | biome: marine biome (ENVO:00000447); feature: deep chlorophyll maximum layer (ENVO:xxxxxxxx); material: "saline water (ENVO:00002010), including plankton (ENVO:xxxxxxxx)" | depth 120 m
AGCAAAGTTGTTTTTAATAAAAAACCTAGTTGGTTAAGAGTTAAGCTTCCATCTGGAAAAAAATTCAGAGACCTTAGAAATTTAGTCACAAAGCATAGATTACATACTATTTGTGAGAGTGGTAATTGCCCAAATATGGGAGAATGTTGGGGTGCTGGAACTGCTACTTTCATGATCCTAGGCAATATATGTACACGTTCTTGTGGCTTTTGTGCAGTTGCTACTGGTAAGCCAAAACTTATTGACTGGTCAGAACCTGAGCGAGTGGCTAGATCTGTTAAATTGATGAATGTGAAACATTGTGTGATTACATCTGTTGATAGAGATGATTTAGAAGATGGTGGTGTTCAGGTTTGGGTGGATACTATCACTGCAGTTCGTAGATTATCACCAGAAACGACACAAGAAACTTTAATTCCAGATTTTAAAGGGAATGTGGATTTAGTGAAAAAAATCGCATTTATTAACCCAGAAATTGTCTCACATAATCTTGAAACAGTAGAAAGGCTGACAAAGGCAGTTAGGATACAAGCAAAATATAAAAGAAGCTTATTTGTTTTAGATACATTAAAAAAAGAGGGTGTTAAGAGAACCAAATCAGGTTTAATGTTAGGTTTAGGTGAAACAAAAAATGAAATTATTCAAGCTATGGAAGATTTAAGGAGTGTAAGTGTTGATATATTAACACTTGGTCAATATTTACAGCCTACACAAAAACATCTGCCAGTAGATAGATTTGTAGAGCCATCAGAATTTCAGGACTTAAAATTAAAAGGGTTAAGTATGGGATTTAAGTATGTTGAGTCAGGTCCTTTAGTTCGTTCTTCATATCACGCTGAAAAACACTTATTTTAGTTTTTTATGAAAAGAATAGCGATTAATGGTTTTGGTAGAATTGGTAGAATTTTATTTAGGATTTTACATGAGAAGACAGATTATGAAATTGTGGCTATTAATGATGTTTCAAGCCCTAAAGTTTTAAGTCATTTATTAAAATATGATTCGATTCATGGTAAGTATCATCGTAAAATTAGTTTTACAGATAATTCAATTGTTGTAGATAATCAAAAAATAGATGTTTTTAGCATTCAAAATTTACATGAACTACCTTGGAAAAAGATGAATGTAGATGTTGTTTTTGAATGTACAGGTTTATTGAAAACATTTCAAGCTAATATGAAGCATATTGATGCTGGATCAGAAAAAGTAATTTTATCATGTGTTCCAGATGACACTAAAATTAATATGGTTGTTTTAGGTGTAAATGATTCTATTATTGAAGCATCATCAAATATTATTTCAAATGCTTCGTGTACTACAAATTGTGCTGCACCAATGATTAAGGTTTTGGATGATGCTTTTGATGTGAAAAGTGCTTATGTTACAACGGTGCATTCTTATACATCTGATCAAAACTTACATGATGCAGTTCACACTGATTTAAGGAGAGCTCGATCTGCACCAAACTCTATTATTCCTACCACGACTGGTGCGGCTAAGGCACTGTCACATATTTTTCCTAATATAGAGCTAAGTGGTTGTGGTATTAGAGTGCCAGTTGCTAATTGCTCTTTGATTGATGTGACATGTATAATTAATACGGTTACAGATGTTAAAAATGTCAACAAATTATTTGAAAGAGAATCAAGAAACACATTTAAAGATATTATTTATTATAATGTAGATCCTATTGTTTCCATCGATGTAACTTCAAATCCTTATTCTTGTGTTTTTGATTCAGAATTGACTTATGTTACAGGGAGTATGGTGAAGGTTGTTGGTTGGTATGATAATGAATATGGTTATTGTTCTAGACTAGTTGACTTATTATTAAAAACTTCTTAAGTCTTGTATGATGCTAATTGTCATTATTAGCTTTTTGTAATTTTTAAAATTTATCAATTAAATAAAATCCTTCTTTTCCTTGTTTTTGGTACAGAGGCATTAGTAGGTATCCTTCATATGGTGATTTTACAGGCCCATGGTTACTGTGTCCTACAATTTGTCCTTTTTTTATTTTTTCAAAATTTCGCATATTAGGATTCATTAAGAATTCATTTCCTTTTTTTATTTTATGAATATATTTTACAAAATAATATCCTTTTGTTTCTTTTGAAAAATTATTCATATTAATATTGTTTTTTAAAACCTTTTCAGGAATAAAATCTTGAGAAATAAATCCTTTTTTCTCTAACATTTTCCATATGCCCGCTTCATGATTATTGATTGCGGCCGGGTCACCTATAGCGCCTCCTTCAAAGACTATGGTGTTGATGTTTTGTGAACTGTAGTATTCTGCGAATGAACCTTTCACTTTTTTAAATAAATTATTGATAACAGGTATTTCTAAATGTTCAGCGATTTTCTTTTCTTTTAAATTATTTACAATTGAGAATACTCCGTTGGGAGACGATGTGTTGTGTAAATCAACAATAGTAATATTGCGTTTCTTTTTTAGTTTAATTATTTTATCAATTAATTCTTTCACCATTAAGACTTCTTTGAATTCCGATTTTTTTTGACTGGATTTTGATTCGATAATTCTATCTGTCCACATTCTATTCATGTCGCTATTTATATATCGGCTATTATTTTTTAAAGCATTGAGATTACCTATTAAGCCAATTACTGTTCCAGCTATCTTAGTATTGGTATTGTTGATGTGTTTAAAGAATCGTTCTAATGCAATAACTCCTGAATTTTCATTACCATGAATAGCTGCAATAAAAATCATGGTTTTTTCATTATTATTATGATAATTACCAATGACTCGTTCATAATTATTGATAAGACTTATAGATTGTTGGCTATCTTCTTTAAATTCATATTGAGTTAAATCTTTTTTTTGTGTAATACCAATAAATAATTTATTTTCAACAACAGGTAAAATATCTAAATTAAATCTTTCCATTATTGACAGTGCTGTACCGACACTTATGTCAGGTCTAATTTTCTTAATATTAGTTTTCATTATTTTACTAATAATGGTTCTTTTTTTTCTAATATTTTTTTTATTATTAAAAATTCCACTATCTAGTATCCCTCGAATTTCTCGTTTTTCATTCACGACTACCATATAATTTTTTTTCGACCAACTATTAATTTGGTATGCAAGATTAAAGGTGTCATTTTCATTAATAGAAGTCACATCTCTTTCCATGCATTCTTCAATAAGTAATTTTGAAGGATTATTGATAACTACACTATTTTTAGGTATATCCCATTTGTGTACTGGTTCATTTTGTTTTTGATGAGATACTATTTGAGATGTTATGGTTGTCAATGCATTTTGTCTTGAAAACTTTTTTGTCAATGTGTCATAAGAATCAATAATCCATCTAGATCCGTTTTTTCTAGAAGCGGTTCTTTCTTTAATGATGTTTAAGTATTTTTCTATATCCTTTGGATTGGTGTTAATGCTTGATAATCCAATTGCTGCCTTCGGGATTAATTCATTTAAAATGAGTTTGCGAGCTTCAATTCTTTTTCCATCGAGCCATTTAAATGTTGCGTCAATTCCTTGTTGCGCTGCTGCATAAAAATTAATTCTTGCATCATCAAATGAAATTAATTTATCCAATTCATCTATATTACTATTTTTATAAAATATTAAAAGACCTAACCAAAATGCAGAATTTGCAATTTCATCAACAATTGTTGGTCCAGATGGAAGCATCCGGTTTTCGATACGTATACTAGGTTTCTTTTTATAAACTCCATAGCATGGGCGATTCCATCTATAAACAGTGGAATTGTGAAGTGTCAAAGCATTTAAATTCGGTGCATTTTTATTTTCATAGACACCCTTTTTTTGACTAAGTGATTTTAGTAGAATTTTATATCTAGTTATGTCTTCTTTAAAAATTTCTATCAGAGATTTTTTTAGCCACCCATTGCCAAAAGTTACTCTTGGTAAACTTTCTAAATGATAATTACCTATAATACGTGTATCTGTTGCTTGCTGAAATACAGCAATACGTGTTTCGTTCCACAATCTTTTACCAAATAGCATCGGTGAATTTACACTTGTTGACAGAACGGGCGCAGCTATCAATTGTGCAAAGTTATACATTCTGTGAAATATTTTCGGGTCTATTTGTAAATGGAATTGAAATCCTGTATTACACCCTTCTATTAGTGGTGAGTCATGTTGAAAGATTAATTCATCTAATCCAGAAATTCTAATATTATATTTTTTACCTCTTGATTTACTAATTGCGTTACATAAATCAAAATATCTTTGGTTGTTTGTGATATTGTTAAATCTGAGGTCATACTTACGGACTGTTGGTAAGATGCCAGTTAAAATTATATCAGAATTATTTTTTCTTGCAATGTTATATGCAATGTTCATTTTTTCAAGCAGCACTTTCTCCATTTTGCGCAGCGCACTAGTTCCTAAATCAATAGGATCTATGTTTAATTCCATATTAAACTTTGCAATTTCTGTTACAAAGCCTTCTTTTTTTATTTTTTTAACTATTTTGTCATTAATAGGGTTGGCTCTAAAATTTTCATCAATCAAGCAGAACTCTTGTTCTGCACCAATTCGCCCATAATTTTCGAGTATATTTTCAGATATTAACCTTTCTAATAATTCGATATCCTGTGTTAGTTGACTTATAAATTGGACGTCTTGTCGTTTCGTGGATTTTAGCATAATTTAAAATTAATAAAATGTTTTTATGTTTTCAATTGTCTAAGCAATTCTTGATTGAATCATGTCTACAATAAAACTTTCTTCAAACACACATTCCATAATATTATATTCTTCATTTTTTAGATGCACTATATATAATCCACCAACAGATGCGTTGTAATAATTTGCTAATATATAGCTATACATAGAGAGTTGAAGTGTGTATCTATTAAAGCTACAGTCATCGATTACATCTACAGGAGGTTTTATGCCTTTATTATAACCTTGTTTTTTAATTGAGATATTTGTTTTCCAGTCAATCAAGTATATTTTGTTATGTTTTTTATTGTAAATCATTAAATCAATAGTGCCTGCTAATTGTAGTGTTTCGGATATAATTTTCACTTCAGAAAATACAATATTTTCATTGTTAAGGCATTTTTTTTTTAAGAAATTAATTCCTTGCTTTGATTTTAAATCAAAATTGATTAGCGTTTCTTGATTTATGGTTTCTTTATTTTCTACAAATTGTTCAATTTCTTTATGAACGATTGTTCCTCGATTGCGTCTTTGCTCCCAATCTTTTAATATGTCTTTTGATGACATATGTTTATATTTCCCTTTACCACTTAATTTTTCAGCAATTATGTTTTCATCAAATGGGTGAAAAAATGTATTAATAAATTCGGTTACACTCATAAAATTTAATTCAGAATTGAGCAATGTATAGGTATGTGTTTCTTCGTTTAAAGAAATTTTAGTATGTTTTTGAATTATTGACTGGTACATTTGTGCTTAAAAAGTATTATAAATAAAAGTATATTTATGTATGTGTTTTTACTTAAACCTTAAATATACATTGATAATTTGGATCAGTTCTTTTTTGTTGATATTTTCTCAATCAGATTCCTTGTCTTTACATAAAGAGGGTGTTTTATTGGAAGAGGTTGTGTTGGAATCTTTTCAATTAAGAATGCAGGATCAACGAGATTATTTACTATTAAAACGCAAGGTGTTAAAAGTCTATCCTTATGTTGATTCTATAGGAGTTCTATTAAGTGAGGCTGATTTGTCTATTAATAGTTTTAATAAAAAAAGAAAAACTCGACGTTATATTAGAAGGTTTCAAAAAAAAATAATGAATCGATTTGCTAACAATATTTCCAATTTAACTCGTCAAGAAGGCGTAATTCTTTCTAAGCTGATTCATCGAGAATTTAATATCACCGCCTATGATTTAATTGCGAGTTACAGGGGAGTGGTTCATGCATTTTTTTGGCAACGAATATCTAGACTATATGAGGGTAATTTAAAATCAACCTACAGCCCTGACTATAATAGGGAAGATTTTTATATTGAACATATTTTAAATCAGGAGTTAAAAGAGTGAGATGTTACTTAAATCTTTGATTGACAACTTTGTCTTTGATGCCATTTGTGTAATCATAGAACCCCTTTTTATTCTTCACTCCTAATTCACCTTGACTAACCATTTCTTTTAATAGTTTGCTTGGTTGATATTTAATATCATCAAATCCTTCATGTAGCACTTCTAATATTGATAAACATACGTCAAGTCCAATAAAGTCTGCTAATTGTAATGGGCCCATTGGGTGCGACATTCCGAGTATCATAACAGTATCAATTTCTTGCACTCCAGATACTTTTTCATTTAAAGTGTGTATTGCCTCATTAATCATCGGTAATAAAATTCGATTTGCTACAAATCCTGGCGAGTCATTTACCAATACTGGTTTTTTGTCTAAAAAAATGGATAAGTCTATAATTTTTTTGATTGTCTCTTTACTTGTACTTTGAGTCTTTATAACTTCGACCAATTTCATTATTGGAACGGGATTCATAAAGTGCATACCAATGACCTTATCTTTTCTTGTTGTTGCAGATGCAAGATCAGCTATTGATATAGATGATGTATTACTTGCAATAATAGTTTCTTTGTTGCATAGTGAATCTAATTGTCGAAAAATCTCTAGTTTCACTTTTTTTGACTCTGTAACTGCCTCTATCACTAAATCACTATTTTTTACGCATTCGCCTATTTGTTGCTGAAAATGAATTCTTGACATTGTTTGTTGTTTGCCCTCTTCAGTAAGGATAGTTTTTTTTATCATTCTATCAAGATTCTTAGCAATAGTTATTCTAGCATTATTTAAATTTTCTTCTGAGAGATCAACTAAATAAACTTCAAATTCTTTTTGAGCAAAACAGTGGGCAATTCCATTGCCCATGGTTCCAGCTCCTATTACAGATATTTTTTTCATAATATGTGATTTAAAATAAAAAATCAAATTTAAATATAAATTTGAATTATTATTAATCTCAATCTTTTTATTCTAATTATTTACCTCTTCCTTGTAAAACAATAAAAATTGTTAACACAAATACTTTAAAGTCATTTAATAAGGAAAGATTTTCCAGGTATATAATGTCATACTTTAGTCGTGATATCATTTCATCTACATTTTCAGCATATCCAAATTTAACCATCCCCCATGATGTAATTCCTGGTTTCACTTTATGTATTAGTTTGTAGTGGGGAGCTTTTGATAGTATCTTATTTGCAAAGAACTCTCTTTCTGGGCGAGGACCTATTATTGACATTTCTCCGATTAATACATTATAAAATTGTGGTAATTCATCTATTCTGTATTTTCTCATTACTTTTCCCAGCTTTGTAATGCGATTATCATTTTCACTTGATAATAATGGTGTGTCATTTTCTGCGTTTACGTGCATAGACCTAAATTTAATAATATTAAATAGTTTTTTCTTGTAACCGATTCTTTCTTGCAAATAAAACACGGGCCCATTAGATGAAAATTTCACTCCAATAGATGTAGCAATGAATACTGGGGATAATAGTATTAGTGCTATGGTTGATGATACTATATCAATGATTCTTTTTAACAATGCTTGAAAAACAGGCATTTTTATTTGTTTAATTTCAATCAATGATACATTAAAAAAAGATTGCATTTTGACAGAACCTGATAAAACATCACTCATATTCGGAGTTATTTTTGTGACAACATCATGATATATTAACGAATGAATAGTATTGGGTATTTTTTCATTGTTTTTGTTGTCAAATGCCAGGATTGCTTCTTCTATATTGTTGTGTTGAATAATCTGTTCTAAATCTTGAATTGAACCAAGATTTGTTATATTCAATGTCCTTATATTTTCACCGCCACTTTCATTAATGTACCCGATTAATTCATTGCCACTTGATCTAGGCATGTTTTCCAGCAAATTAAATGTTTCTAAAATTAAAGTTGGATTTCCAATTAAAATTGTTTTAAATGTAACTTGTTTGTTGTGAATTTTATTCACCATAGATGTGGTGATGATATATCTAAAGAAAAATGTGATAAAAAAGTGGAACAATATTAATATGAATAGCGCTTCATAATAAAACTTATAATCTTTATAATGTTCAATGTCATCAATGATTAGAAAAAAGAAAATCACAAGAGACCCAAAAAATGATTGATATATTGTTCTGTATAATTCATTTAATCTGGAAACTCTCCTAACATCTGTATAATTACCTGATAATACATATATGAAAAGCCAAAATAAACTTACAGCTATAGCTCCATATATTAGAGTTGGGGATATTTCAAATGTTGAATTTTCAATTATTTCTTTTCTATAGCAAAAAAATAAAATCCATGCTATAGAAGCACTAATAAGGTCAAAAAAAATACGTTTAATTTTTTCTATAATCATTCACTAAATACTAATTTAATATTATCGAGATATACTGCATTGTTTTCTTGTGTGTTATCGTAATTTCCTTCAAAATAAATTTTAAATGTTGAAAAAATATTGCCCATATCAATTAATGGACTTAAATCGAGGTAAATTTTTTTCCACTCTTCAGTCGGATATAATTGTATTAATTCTTTTCTTTCTCCAAACTCATTGTTAAGACTTATAATCATAAGGCCAATATTAAAGCTAATATTAGATTTAAAATTTAATTCTAAAAATGAATCTGATTGCAAATCTAGTGCTTCAATATTTGTGATGTCAAAATAGGTGTTTTTTTCATCTAGATATATTGCTGCACTTTTTTCTCCTTGAAACACTACTTCTGTTTGAGTGACGGCTTCAACACTATTTGCAATCGATGGTGTTAAAATTGTACCATTTCCTGGGAGCTCAAACTGACCTTCTGGATAAAGCTCAAATGAAGCATTTTCATAAGAAGTTTTCGGAGATATGTCGACGATTGTATTTCTCTCTATCATAATGTCTGTTTCAAATTTGCTATAAAAAGGATATTTTATTCTATTACCAGCGATTCCATTAACCTTTATCCCAGGATAAATAGTGAAAGTGTGTAGCCCATCATTTAGTATTGGTATTGTGCATGGTAGTTCAAATACACCTAATGCTTGCCCATCCATTGTAACCCATGCATCAGTAATGTTTGTCGATTGATATTCATTTGGGTAAGTATTATATCCATCATAGCTATCTAAATTTCCATAGTAATCAAAATTTACTATTTCAATGTAAGAAGGAATTTCAGCAGTTAAGCTTTCGTTACATTGTGTGTTCATTAATATGAAACACGTTGTTAGAATTTTGAATAATATAGATTGTAATTTTCTCTTTATCATTTATTGTTTTTTGATTATGTCATCTATTTGAAGTGCGATATTCACTGCAGCACAGGCATCTTTTACTCCCACTATTGGTTGATGATTATTTGTTATAGCTTTGTAAAATGATATAAATTCGTCCTCTAAAGGGTTGCTTTCTTTGTTGTAGTCTAAAATTTGAATAGTGTCATCTTGCTTTATTTTTTTTCTTCTTTTATTTAGTAGATCTAATTCTACAATTTCCTTATCATAATGTATTTTGATTGTTCGTTCATTTTTCATGTTCACATTGCGTGACGCTATTAGATTGGCGTTGATACCATTTTGAAAGAAAAGATTACATTCTATATAATCATCCGATATATTTGATAAGTTGGTTTTAGATGCCTCAATTTTTGTCAATGGCGATGAGATGTTGCTAATGATTAAATCAATGTCATGAATCATTAAGTCTAGCACAATAGATGTGTTTTGGTTTCTTTTATTGAGAGGTCCTGTTCTTTTTGTGTAGATTGATTTGATGTTCTGAGAATTGATTTTGTCTTTTTGTATTGTTGGGTTATATCGTTCAATATGTCCAACTTGAATAATTTTGTTATATTTTTCGCTTTTGTGTAGAAGGTTGTCTGTTTCAGATTTGAGACAACAGATAGGTTTCTCAACAAAAATATGTTTATTGTAGTCCATAACTTTATTAATCATTTTATAGTGTGAAGATGTAGCACTAACTATGTCTATAGCATCACATTGTTGTATTAAATGATCAAGGTTTTTATAGGATTTAATTTGAAATTTATTTTCAATTTCTTTTGCTCTTGATTCATCAGGGTCATAAAAGCCTTGAATATGAAAAATATCGATATTTTTCAAGATTTTAATGTGTGTTTCACCAAAACCACCTGCTCCTAAAATACCAATATTCATTTCTGTTCTTATTGTTAATAGTTGGTAAAATTAGTTTATTTTTATGTTTAACTTGACACTATAGTTGATTTTTATATGATGGATAATTTCAGACATAAAGGATTAAGAAAAAAAATGGTAGATTATTTACAAAATAATCGAGATATTCATAATCATCTTGTGTTGGATGCTTTACTAAAAGTTCCAAGGCATATTTTTCTAGATTCTTCATTTTTAGAATTTGCTTACGATGATAAACCT
>CEQM01134885.1_pt1 | contig 10436 bp, 8 predicted proteins | sample 531111 | NCBI WGS metagenome assembly CEQM01 (sample SAMEA2621278, study PRJEB7988) | marine metagenome | biome: marine biome (ENVO:00000447); feature: deep chlorophyll maximum layer (ENVO:xxxxxxxx); material: "saline water (ENVO:00002010), including plankton (ENVO:xxxxxxxx)" | depth 120 m
ATTAACGATAGTAAAACCGAAACAGAAATAGCAACAGCAATATCTCGGAAAAGTTGTCCTACCTCAAGGTCCATTAGTAAAATCGGAATAAATACCATTATAGTTGTAAGTGCTGACACTAGAACAGCCGGCCATACTTCAGCTGCACCTCGATAAGCTGCTTGCGACCGTGTCATCCCATTTTGACGTAAGCGATAAATATTTTCTAGAACTACAATTGCTGCATCGACAACCATACCCACAGCAAAAGCGATGCCTGCTAAACTGATTACATTAAGTGACCTACCCAGCATAGCCATTGCAACAAATGAACCAATAACAGATACAGGAATAGCTAAAGAAATTACCAGAGTAGGTCGCCAAGACCTTAGAAAAAGAAGTAATATCCCAGCAGCAAGCAGCCCTCCAATAACTATGTTTTGTTGAACTAATCGTATCGCGGAATTAATATAGACAGTCTCATCGTAAACATTCTGGATTTTTAAACCAACATCTTTCAAAATACCATCTGACAACCCTTTAACAACTTTGTGAACTTGTTCCATAGTCTCGAGGACATTTGCACCCTGAGATCGTGTTAAATTAAATGCCATGGCTCGATCATCAAAATTATGTGCTACAGATCTTGCCTTTTTATAGGACAGATAAACCTCTGCTATATCACCAACTTTTACTCTGCTAACGCGGCCATCTTCTGAAACTTCCGTGCGAAGTACTATATTACGGATCTGTTCCGGGGCGATTAATTCACCATCAGTCCGCACAACATAACTGCGTTTGCCTTCATTAACATCACCGCCAGAAATTGAGGTGTTTTCAGCTTTCAAGCGTCTCACCATATCTGATATTGTTAAGGAATATTTTGCTAGACGATCAGCATTAATTACAATTCGCATTTCACGTTGCGTTTCTCCATAAACGTTAACTGCAGAAACACCCTCAATACGCTCAATTTTTTCTTGAACAGTATCTTCTAGAAAATCACCATATGTAATTAAATCTCTATTATTTCCATCCTCACGAGTTAGTAGAAACCATGCAATAGCATTATCATCAGTACCCGATGTCTTGAGCCTAGGTTCATTAGCTTCAGACGGATAGCCAGTAACACGGTCAAGCCGATTGGCAACCAATAAAAGTGCTCGGTCCATATTCTGACTAGGAGAAAACTCTAACTTGACCGTAGCCCTGCCGGAACGACTCCGGCTCTCCATGGATCTCACTCCTTCCAAACCTTTTAGTACTTCTTCTTGTCTATTAACTATTTCACGTTCAACTTCAGCTGGGGCTGATCCGGGCCAAGATGTATTTACTATAATTACAGGCTGCCGAACATCAGGCGCCATTTGTATAGGGATACGCTGCAATGCTACATAGCCAAACAATAAAACCATGAAAACAACAGATATTACTGATATTGGGCGCTTAATTGATAGAGAAATCAAATTCATTTTATTTGACCTTACCAGGTCCGTTTTTATTAGAAGTCTTCGTGCCACTACTAATTTTTAGTCTCTGACCAGGCCTCAGGTTTTCATTACCTCGAACTACTACCACGTCACCTGGCTTAAGCCCTGATTTAACAACGAATCTACTACCTACAGAAACTCCTAATTCAACTTTTTGAGGTATACCACTACCATTACGCTCAACAAAAACAGTATTTTCCCCACGACTTTGTACAATAGCATCCTTCGAGACAGTAATTACATTAGTGGGCAAACCAATTGGAATATATAATGTAACACTTTGATTTGTTGCTAGTGATCTTTTTAGATCATCAAAATCAGGTTTAAACCTAACCTGTCGAGTGCGCGTACGAGGGTTTTCATTTGGAACCACAGAAATTACTATAGCGTTATGTTCAGTTTTATCATCCAAAACTAATCGGATAGACGTACCAATCTGTAGGCCTTCCAGTAGACTTCCTGATATATCAGAATCGATCATTATATCCAGATCATTGATCAATCTAACTACGGGACTACCTATATTTAAATAAGCACCAACCTCAGTGTGTTTTGAGCTCACAACTCCTGGGTAAGGGGCGCGTATCTCACCATATTGAAGATCAACATTAGCTTGTTTTAGCTGAATCTTAGCCTGTGCAAGTTGAGCTAACGTTTCAGCTACCTTGCCTCGTTGTTTATTTACTTCCTGTATTGCATCTTCATATCGTGCTTGGGAAAATGCCGCAGATTTTCGGATTGCTTCCAAACGTTTCAATATAAGTGATCGTTTCTCTAAATCTGCACGAACGCTAGTAAGTTTAGCACTTTGTTGATGTACCAATGCTCTATATCTATCACGGGTAAGCGACAGCCGTTCTATATCAAGCAAAGCTATAACAGTTCCGCGTTCAACGCGATCACCTACATCAACGAGCATCTTATTTACTGGTCCCCTGATCCGCGCAGATACAGGTCCATATTGATCAAAAATGATCCGACCTAAAACTGGAACTGTTTGGGATAGGGGTTCACTTATAACAAGATCAACTTCAACATTAGCCGGTCTACCCCCACCACTGCGACTTTTACCTCCCTGAAAGAACTTAAATAGTTCATTACCGTCAAGTTTGGCGTTTTTATCTAGATCGATTTTATCAAAATTTGACTGAACTGGACCACGAGCTTCATCTCGTTCTAAAAAACCATTATTATTAGAATCTAAATTTTTTGCGATTGGTGATAAAGGTCTGTTATTTTTATTTAAACTTTTTGTTACAGTAGTTGCCTCTTTTACGTTTGATTTTCCTCCTCCCTGAAAATATTTGACTAATTCATTACCATCCAACTTTCCATTTTTATCTGAGTCAATAATATCAAAATTTGATTGAACAGGACCTCGGGCCTCGTCACGGTCTATTACACCGTTACTATTAGTGTCTAATATTTTTGCCCTTGCAGATAGCTCTGGTACTTTTTTATTCTGAGCTATTACTGCACTATTTATAGAAAAATTAATCAGAGCGAAAAAAATCGTAAACTGGATTATTCCAGAGGCATTATTGACCCAATTTTTCAATATAATTCTCCACGTTCATATCTGTGCTAAATATGGTTTATTAACAGATATGAAATTGAGGTAAAGATGAAGATTAAGTTTATGTTTTTATACAAAAAGCATATTTTTACAATTTATAAAAAAACATAAGTTTGTCAATAATTTAAATGATTTAAGTAATGCATTATAATTCATTGTCATATTGGTACTAATATAAATAAAATACTTTAATTTAATACAAAAAGGCTAAATAAATGACAACATCCCTGCTAACACATGCCGTTTGTATTGAGCATGACACCTCAGAAAGCCATCCTGAGTCGCCAGAACGTCTTAGACGAATACTAAAGCGATTAGAAACACCAGAATTTAAAAAACTACAATTTCAAGAAGCCCCAAAAGCAAATATTGCCCAAATAACTAAAGTACACCCACAGAACCAAATAGACCGAATATTTTCTAAAATTCCTAAAACTGGATATTCTAAAATGGATAGGGATACTATTGCATCGCCTAAGTCTGGTGAAGCAGCATTACGGGCTGCCGGAGCGGTAATTGCTGCTGTAGACACTGTAATGTCTGGTAAATCTGGAAACGCTTTTTGCGCTACCAGACCTCCAGGCCACCATGCCGAAGCCAATCAGTCTATGGGGTTTTGTATATTCAATAATGTCGCCATCGGCGCCTTCCATGCCAGAGAGAGATATAAATTAGATCGTATAGCAGTCATAGACTTTGATGTGCATCACGGTAATGGAACTCAGAAAACTTTCTGGCACGAGCCCGAAATGCTTTACGCCTCCACCCATCAATCACCTTTATATCCGGGTACCGGCATACCTAGTGAACGTGGAGAAACAAATAATATCATAAACATCCCATTATCTCCAGGTTCTGGTTCTAATGAGTTTCGTAGTGCTATGAGTGATAAAATTTTACCAGAAATATATAATTTTAAACCAAATTTTATTTTTATATCAGCTGGATTTGATGCACATTACCTAGATCCGCTAGCTCAACTTAATTTAAAAACAAATGATTATGTCTGGGCTACAGAGAAACTATGTGATGCGGCGGATAAGTTTTGCGACGGGCGTCTTGTATCTACATTAGAAGGAGGTTACGACTTAAATGCTTTGGAAGAATGTGTAGCAAAGCATGTACAAACTTTAATGAAACGATCAGGTGCTTGACGCACAACTACTTAAGTATAAAATTCGATCTAACTGAAAAAAACAGAACGGCTAATATGACAGAAAAACCCAGTACTCCTCCAGATATTGCCAAACTATCTTTCGAAGAAGCGCTAGAGAAACTAGAAGAAATTGTGCGTCAACTAGAAAGTGGGGAGAGTCCTCTCGAACAAGCCCTAGAGGCCTATGAACTAGGAGCCTCTCTTAAACGTCACTGTGAATCTAAACTAAAGCAAGCACAGACGCGGGTAGACAAAATTTCTCTCGCCTCGGATGGCACACCGCAAATTAGCCCTGTCGATATAGATTGATTAACCAATCTCACCTTTCTGAAGCTCTGGTGACAACTTCAACTTCCATTGAAGAAAAGATAAAATTTTTATTATCACCATCTGATCAATCAGCCCTAAAACTCTGGGAGGCTATGCGGTATGCAACATTATCAGGAGGTAAACGTTTACGGCCGTTTTTAGTAATGCAAACAGCTCAGTTATTTAATGTTTCTAGGGAACAAGCCTTAAGAACGGCAGCAGCCGTGGAAATGATTCACGCTTATTCTCTAGCGCATGACGACTTACCTGCAATGGATGATGATGATTTACGCAGAGGTCTGCCAACAGTTCATAAAAAATTTGATGAAGGAACAGCCATACTGGTTGGAGACGCACTTCAAACATTAGCCTTCGAAGTGCTTGCTGATGAAGAAACTCATCCATCCCCAAATATTCGCTGCGAACTTATATCAAGTTTGGCTAGAGCTAGCGGTGCTAATGGAATGGCGGGAGGACAAATGCTTGACTTAGACGCTGCTAATAATAAATTGGACGAAAGTGCAATCTACCAGCTCCAATTAATGAAAACAGCTGCTCTTTTTTCATTTTCCTGCGAATCCGGAGCAATACTCGGTCAAGCAACCATAGAACAAAGACAGTCATTGAAAGAATTTGGAACTAATTTAGGTATAGCATTTCAAATTACTGACGACCTACTAGATGTTACAGGAGATATTAATGAAGTTGGCAAAGCCGTCCGCAAAGACTACAAACGGGGTAAAGCGACGCTGGTTAGTATTAACGGTATAGAAGAATCTCTCGCAACTGCTGCGAATTTTTGCCACAATGCAATTGCCTTACTAAATTTATATGGTGATAAGGCAGACTTACTATGCGAACTTGTAAGGCATATTATTAAAAGGCGCGTATGAATTTTAACCCAATTATTTTATGAGTAAATCAGAGTTGAACAAATATAATAATACCTCAATATTAGACAGTGTTAACTTACCTGCTGATTTGCGAAGTTTTACCACTGAGCAACTTAAGCAGCTTGCTGAGGAACTGCGTCAAGAAACAATTGATGCAGTATCTATAACCGGAGGCCATCTGGGGGCTGGATTGGGCGTAGTAGAACTGACAATCGCTCTACACTATGTCTTTAATACTCCAAATGACCGTCTTATCTGGGATGTTAGTCATCAAACATATCCGCATAAAATAATAACTGGCCGAAGAAATCGAATCCGAACCTTACGACAAGGAGGAGGATTATCAGGTTTTACACGAAGAATAGAAAGTGATTACGATCCTTTTGGAGCAGCTCATAGCTCTACATCTATTTCAGCTGGACTGGGTATGGCAGTAGCACGAGATCTTGAAAATAAAACCAATAATGTAATCAGCGTAATTGGTGATGGTGCCATGAGTGCTGGTATGGCGTATGAAGCAATGAATAATGCTGGTTCAATGGATAGCCGACTTATCGTTATATTGAATGATAATGACATGTCAATCGCACCAGCTGTTGGAGCATTAAGTGCTTATCTATCAAGGTTAATATCTTCAAAAGGGTATAGATCTCTGCGAAAAGTGGCTAAACAGATGGCTCACCATTTTCCGAAAAGTTTTGAAGAAGCTGCCCGAAGAGCTGAAGAATATGCCAGAGGTTTTGTTACAGGAGGCACCTTGTTTGAAGAAATGGGTTTCTATTACATAGGACCTATTGACGGACATAATATTGAACATTTACTACCAGTTTTAAGGAATGTTCGCGATAGTAAACAATCAGGACCAGTACTTGTGCATGTTGTAACGCAAAAGGGTAAGGGGTTTGAATCGGACCGTGGAGCTGGCGAAAAGTACCATAGTGTTGCTAAATTTGATCTAATCACTGGTACTCAGGCAAAACCACAACCTAAAGCTCCAAGTTTTACAAGTGTCTTTGCTAACTCTTTAATAAATGAAGCCAAAAAAGACGAGCGAATAGTTGCTGTAACTGCCGCTATGCCATCAGGGACGGGACTCGATAAATTTAGCCAAGAATTCCCTGAAAGATGTTTTGATGTCGGTATTGCTGAGCAGCATGCGGTAACTTTTTCTGCAGGCTTAGCATCTGAGGGTTATCGACCATTTGTGGCAATATATTCTACTTTCCTTCAGCGGGCCTATGATCAGATTGTACATGATGTAGCTATACAAAGCTTGCCTGTAAGATTCGCTATCGACCGAGCAGGTCTGGTTGGTGCAGATGGAGCAACCCATCATGGTTCGTTTGATATTGCATACTTGAACTGTCTTCCTGGATTTACACTAATGGCTGCTGCAGATGAAGCAGAATTGGTGCATATGGTAGCAACTGCTGCTTCAATTGAAGATGGTCCATCAGCATTTCGATATCCGCGCGGAGAAGGCCAGGGAATTGATATTCCATCAGTTGGTATACCATTAGAAATAGGTAAAGGAAGAGTCATTAGAGAGGGAACCTCAGTAGCCCTTTTATCTTATGGCGGTCGTTTAAGGGAATGTCTTATTGCTGCAGAAGAACTATCTAATCATGGTCTGTCCACTACTGTGGCTGACGCGCGTTTCTCTAAACCCCTAGACGAAGATTTAATTGGTCGCTTATCACGAGAGCATGAGGTACTAATTACAATTGAAGAAGGCTCAATCGGCGGATTTTCTAGTCAAGTCTTAAATTATCTTGCCCAGGGTGGATTACTGGATAATGGATTGAAGATACGCACTATAAATATTCCCGATAAATTTTTTGACCACGACACACCAGAAAGACAGTATGCGCAGGCAGGTCTTACATCATCTAACATAGTTACCACTGCGCTATCAGCCCTAGGTCGCAAAGAAAATATTATACCAGTTAGGGCATAGTTTTTACAAAGCAATTAAAAAAAGTCGTTATATTCAAATCTTAAGGCGAAGATCGTTAGTAATAAGAAGAATAAACTGCGTGCCGATATTTTATTAGTTAATAAAGGATTAACTGATAGCCGTTCGCGAGCTCAATCGCTAATAATGGCAGGCAGAGTATACGTTGGAGATCACAAGGTCGAAAAAGCCGGAGAAATAATTAAGATAAATGCAGAATTAGAAATACGTGGATACGATCACCCCTGGGTCAGCCGAGGCGGTCTAAAGCTTGACCATGCTATCAATAACTTTAAATTAGATATTAGTGGAAACGTATGCCTAGATATAGGAGCATCAACAGGTGGATTTACAGATGTACTCCTAGCTCATGGTGCCAGTAAAATTTATGCCGTTGATGTTGGCCGTGGTCAACTCGCCTGGAAACTACGTAACCATGATAAAATAGTGGTTCTAGAAAAAACCAATGCAAGATATTTAACATCAAAAGAAATTCCTGAACAGATCGATTTAATAGTGTGTGATGCTAGCTTCATCAGCTTAGAAACTATTCTGCCTGCAGCACTAAAGTTGGTAAAAACAGAATCTAAATTGCTAGCCCTGATAAAGCCCCAATTTGAAGTTGGTAAAGGTCAGGTTGGTAAAAAAGGGGTAGTACGTGATCCATTTTTACATAAATTAGTTTGTAATCGTATTAAGAATTGGTTGAATAGCTTAACTAACTGGAAAGTAATAGAAATTATTGAAAGCCCAGTTAAAGGACCAGAAGGAAATATTGAGTTTTTAATACTTGCAAATCATGGTTAGAAAAATGAGAAAGTCAGTTTCCGAATGTGAAGTAGTGATAGAATATCTCGGTGCAAACGGTGATGGCATTGCCGCAACTGAAGATGAGTTATTATATATCCCAATGACACTTCCAGGTGAAAAAGTTAGAGTAAAACCTAGTGACGCCAAAGGAAAAGGACGATCAGCAAAAGCACTTAAAATTCTTGAAAAATCTGTTAACCGAGTAATTCCATCATGTAAACATTTTGGTGATTGTGGGGGGTGCAGTGCTCAGCACCTTAGTAAAGAAACCTACCTTAACTGGAAACAGAGTATTGTTTTAAAAACTATAGAACGCATTGGAGCAAATAGAAAGTGTCTGGAAAAAATATGTTTAATCCCTCCAAGAACTAGACGCAGAGCAGAGTTTTCCGCACTAAGAATTCGTGGCCGTAACGGAAGGGTAGTAATTGGTTTCCACGCTCGTGAAAGTAATAGAATAGTAGATATAGAAGAATGTAAAATACTTCACCCAAGGTTACAAAATATTATTCAACCCCTAAGAAATATTTTAGAAAAAGTTCTTGAACCATCTATGAAATGCGATCTTCTAACGACAGATACATCAATTGGAATAGATTTGTTAATAACCACAAAATCACCCCCTCTCCCTAAACAGTCATTATTGCTTGCGAATTTTGCTGAAGAATTCGATCTCGCTCGAGTTTCATGGTGTTCCAAACTTTCAGGGCTTGAACCAATATCACTAAGAAGACATCCAGTGGTTACCTTTAATGGGGTTGGTGTGGCAGTTCCCCCTGGGGTTTTTCTACAAGCTAGCACACAAGCAGAAAAATTAATTATAGATATAGTAATCGAAAATCTAGCTACATTACCTAAACGCCGTGCGCATGTAGCAGACCTTTTCTCAGGTATAGGAACTCTAACTATACCAATCGCAGCAGCAGGAGCTCGAGTTAAAGCTATAGATAATAATACGGAGGCTATAAATTCTTTATTAACTGCCGCCGGTGCAGCTGGTTTTAGCGGGCGAGTTAAGGTAGAAAATAGAAATTTATTTCAACGCCCTTTAATACCCTCTGAGCTAAAGAAATATCATGCTGTAGTTTTTGATCCCCCCAGGTCAGGAGCAGCAGCGGTAGCCAGAAACCTTTCTATTTCGGAGGTACCGCTTTTAATAGCTGTATCTTGTAATCCTGCAACATTTGCAAGAGATGCATCCATTATTATATCCGGCGGATATACATTGAACAGAGTCACTCCAGTTGACCAATTTGTTTACTCAAAACACATTGAGTTAGTTGCTATGTTTACTAAAAATAAATATTAATTTTTCTTTAATAACGGGTTTTATAATTATTCTACTACCTTATCTGAGCTCGATGAAATATTCTGTGCCCGATTCATTCCAAAATATTCTTCATTAGGCAACATTCCAAGCCCATGGGTCATTCGATTCGTATAATTAAAATAAGCTATAGTATCAATAATGTCATAAACATCTTCATGGCTAAATTCGACATCATAAAGAGACTGCCTATCAGAATCGCCAACATTCCAGGGGGTTGCTGTCATCTTCCATGTAAAATCGAGCATCATACGATGCCGATCAGATAGGTTAAGTTCCCGGTAGTTAGTCATCAGAATATCACCGAAAACAGGATCACCAGATATTTCACGCACCGCCTGACTATGTGACGTTATACAATAAACACAATGATTATGACATGAAACCACAACTGCAATCATCTCTCGCTCAAGTCGGGATAAACCGCTGTCATCACTTAGCATCAGCTGATTATACTTACTTATAAAAGTTCTAAGAGATCCTTGTCTAAGGGCCTTCGCCCGAATAACATTTGGAACTAGTCCGAGTTTTTCTTCACAGACCTGCATATATTTTTTAATATCTTCATCTAAGCTTTCAGTATCAGGAACAGGAAGTTTTGATATTTTCTGCAATTGTGGCAATGTTTCTGATTCTTTACCCATAATAGAATCTCCTTAGATATAATTGAGTTTGCAATTCGTCGTTATATATAGCCATGGCAAACGACTATGAACACAAACATTTATAATACCAAAATACTTTTGTAATTGGTTGCTAAAACGATAAAACCTTAGCCTGTACAACATTAGGAAAACTTTCTACGGACTGTAAAACTTCGGCTGGTAGCTCACCATCTACCTCAACTAAAGCAATAGCATCACCGCCAGGCTGCGTTCGTCCTAGATGAAAACTTCCAATGTTAACCCCCGCTTCTCCCAAGATGGTTCCAAGCCCTCCAAT
>CEQM01079448.1_pt1 | contig 10390 bp, 9 predicted proteins | sample 531111 | NCBI WGS metagenome assembly CEQM01 (sample SAMEA2621278, study PRJEB7988) | marine metagenome | biome: marine biome (ENVO:00000447); feature: deep chlorophyll maximum layer (ENVO:xxxxxxxx); material: "saline water (ENVO:00002010), including plankton (ENVO:xxxxxxxx)" | depth 120 m
GAAAATTTGAATGAATTTTTTTTGAAATATTTAGAGGTTTCATGTTTAATAAAATATCCCAACTTAAATAAGGATCTCTATAATCTGAAATCCATTCTATATTTGTTTTTTTTTTAATTCTTTGACCTAAAAGCTGAGTACTGTGCGGAGGAGATGTTGTAATCAATAAATTAATATCATTTTTAATAATATATTCGATTATAAAATTTTCAATCTTTCTTAAATTAAATATTCTTCCATCAGGATAAAAAAAATTAACCCTTATCCAGGATAAAAATCTAATCAATAAATTACTAGAAGAATCAACTACTCCCTTTGAATAATTCTTAAAATTTTTTCTATAAATAAAATCTAAAAACCTGTTATTCTTCCATTCTATTTCAGTAAGATTATCTTTTCTTTTAATATTATGTTCCTTACCAATTGAAAATACTGTTATATCATAATTAAGTTTTTTTAATTCCTGAATTAAGTTGTACCATCTTAATTTTCCAACTGAATTATCATTTTTCCAATAATATGATATCAAGAATATTTTTTTCAATTTTTCAATTTTAATTTTGTTAAATATACATTTAATAAGTTTATTAAGTATTTTTAAGGCCATGAAAAATATTGCTATTTTAACTTCAGGAGGAGATGCACCAGGAATGAATGCATGTATTAGAGCAGCAGTTAGAACTGCTATTAATAAAGGGGTAAATGTTTATGGTATTCAATACGGTTATCAAGGACTAATTGAAAATAATATTAAAATTTTATCAAGTGCAGATGTTGGTAACACAATACATGTAGGTGGAACTATATTAAAAACAGCTAGATCAGATGAATTTAGAACGAAAGCTGGAAGAGATAAAGCACATTCAATACTTAAAAAAAACAAAATAGATGGACTAATTGTATTAGGTGGGGATGGATCCCTGACTGGAGCTAAAGTTTTTTTTAAAGAAAATAACTTTCCTATAATTGGAATTCCATGTACTATAGATAATGATTTATATGGCACTGATTATAGTATTGGTTTTGCCTCAGCAAGAGAAACTATAGTAGACGCAGTTGATAAAATTAGAGATACAGCAGCGTCTCATGAAAGAATTTTCATTATTGAAGTTATGGGAAGAGAATCAGGATTTTTAGCACTTGAATCTGGAGTTGCTGCTGGAGCAGAAATGATATTAATTCCAGAAAATAAAAAAAATTTAAAAAATGTAATCGATGACATTAAAACAATAAATGAGGAAAAAAAATCTATAATAATAATTTATGCTGAAGGATGTAAACTAGGTCCACTAAATAAAATATCAAAAAAAATAAAAAATGCTATACCGGGAAGTAATGTTAGGTATTCAATTCTTGGTCATATTCAAAGAGGTGGAACCGCAGTCCCTGCAGATAGAATTCTTGGGACAATACTTGGTAATAAATCTGTTGAAAAATTATTAGACGGCAGAAAAAACGAAATGATTGGAATTATAAACAAAAAAGAAACTCTAACTTCTTTTGAAGAAATAATAAAAAATAAAAGAGGTATTGACAAAGAATTATATAATATATCTAAAACAATATCAAATTATTAAAATTTAATATTTTTTAAAATCTTTTTTATATTTTCAATACCATCTTCATACCAAAAAACTTCTTTATTTTTTTTAAACCATGTCATCTGCCTCTTAGAATATTTTCTTGTATTAGATTTAATCTTATCTATTGCATCATTTAATGAAATTCTCCCATCAATATATTGGAATATTTCTGAGTAGCCTACAGTTTTTAATGCATTTAAATCTTTATATTGATAGAGTTTTTTAGCTTCATTAACTAACCCATTTAAAATCATATCATCTACTCTCAATTCTATTCTTTTATTAAGCTTGTCCCTTTTTGGGTTTAATCCAATAAAGTTTATATTCAAATCATCTCTATATGAGTTATTTCCTTGTATAAAAGAAGAGTATGGTTTATTTGATGAATAATATACTTCTAATGCTCTAATTACTCTTCTAGGATTATTTAAGTCTACTATATCATAGTAATTCGGATCTACCCTCTTAAGTTTTTCACTTAGCTTTTTTAGACCTATATCTTCTAAATCACTATTTAATCTACTCCTAATTTCCTCATTAATACTTGGAAAAGGATCTAATCCTTTTAATAATCCATCAATAAATAAACCTGATCCTCCAACCATTATAAGTAAGTCATTTTTCAAATAATAATAATTAAAAAAATCATTTGCTTCATCAATGAATTTTCCAACAGAATATGAATCATGAATCGATAAATTATTTATAAAAAAATGAGGTGCTTGATCTAGTTCAGATTTAGTAGGTTTAGCAGTCCCAATATTCATTTCTTTATAAAATTGTCTAGAGTCAGCAGATATAATACTGCACTTAAACTGCTTTGCTAATTTTATGCTTAAAGTAGTTTTACCACTGGCTGTTGGACCAATAATAACAATTAATTTTTTTTTATTTATATTCAACTTCTAAATTGATATGGACATTAAATTAACTAAATCATTCCAAAAAAAATTAGAATTACTTTTAGAATCTCAAGATTACAAAATAAGATTTGAAAAAGGTAATTTTAAATCCGGATATTGTATTATTAGAAATAAAAAAGTAATTATTATCAATAAATATTTTACCATAGAAGGTAAAATTAATGCTCTAATCGAAATAATAGAATCAGTAAAAATATCTCCTAGTAATTGTTCTAACGAACACCTTAAAACATTGAATAAAATTTTAAAAAATTGAAAATAACATTTTTAGGTACAGGTACTTCTCAAGGAGTGCCAGTTATAGGATGCGAATGTGAAGTTTGCTTATCTAAAAATAGTAAAGATAAGAGATTAAGATCATCTGTATTGATTGAAAAAAATGATAAAAATATAATTATAGATACAGGCCCTGATTTAAGACAACAATCGTTAAAAAATAATATTACTAAGATTGATCTTGTTCTATATACACATGCTCATAGAGATCATGTGTCAGGTATAGATGAATTAAGATCATTTAACTTTATTCAAAAAAGTAGAATTAAAGCATTTGGAAATAAGGAATTAGTAAACCAACTTAATAAAGATTACTCTTATATTTTTCAAAGTCAAAATTATCCAGGGCTTCCACAAGTTGATTTAGAGATAATTGAAAATAAATTTTCATTTAATGATATAGATATTATACCTGTTAAAGCATATCACCATAAACTAAAAATATTAGGTTATAGAATAAATGATTTCACTTATATAACTGATGCTAAAACAATTAAAAATGAGGAATTAAAAAAAATTCATGGATCAAAAGTTTTAGTATTAAATTGTTTACAAATAGAGAAACATATTTCACACTTAAACCTTGATGAAGCTCTTAATTTGGTTGAAAAATTAGATGTTGAAAAGGTATATTTTACACATATTTCTCATAATTTAGGTCTTTATGAAAAGATAAATTCTATTTTACCAAAAAAAGTGAGTTTAGCTTATGATAATTTAAAGATTGAACTATAATCCAACTTCATTAACCTTCATCATATTTGTATGTCCTTTCCAATGAGTAGGCATAGATGATGTAATTATATATTTATCATTTTTATTTAGATGATTATTTTCAACCAGTATCTTTTCAATATTTTCAAAGGTTGAATCAATATTTTCAGTCTTATTATAGAATAATGATCTAACTCCCCAAACCAAATTCAGCTCATTACCAATTTTTTTATTATTAGTAACTATATAAATTTTTGCTTTAGGCCTACTACCTGAAACCCTATAAGCTGAATAACCACTTTTTGTCATGGTGACAATGGCTTTTGCAGATATTTGCTTACTAAGTCTACATGCTGTAGTTATCAAACTTTCACTTATCCTATTTCTTAACTTCTTAAATTTTTCAAATTTATAGTAGATAGTATTAGTTGTTTTTTCAACTGAATTAATAATTTTATTCATGCTTTTTACAGCTAATAATGGATATTTACCTGTTGCAGATTCAGCAGATAACATAACAGCATCAGTACCATCAAGAACAGCATTTGCAACATCATTTGATTCTGCTCTTGTTGGAGTTTTTTGAGTTATCATACTCTCAAGCATCTGAGTAGCAATTATTACAGGTTTACAAGCAAGATTACACTTAGTAACAATTTTCTTTTGTATTATTGGAACTGATTCCATAGGCATTTCAACACCTAAATCTCCTCTAGCTACCATCAATCCATCAGATTCATCAATTATTGCATCAATATTTTTAATTGCCTGAGGCTTTTCAATTTTTGCAATAATCTTAGTACTATGTCCATTTTTCTTAATAATTTTTTTTAATTCTTTAATATCCTTTTCACTCCTTACAAAAGATAAAGCAATCCAATCTACATCATTTTCAAGTCCAAATATTAAGTCATCAATATCTTTTTCTGTAACTGACGATAATTTTATATCACTCTCAGGAAGATTCACACCTTTTCTTTCAAGAAGAATACCACCCCTTGTAACCTCTACTTTAATTTTATTATTGGTTTTATCAATAACTTTTAATTCAATTTTGCCATCGTCTATTAAAACTCTTTCTTCAGTCTTAATATCACTTATTATATCATTATCAATAGAAATTTCTTCTTTTGTACCAATCTTTTGTTCAGATGTTATATAAAATTTATCACCATCAGTTAGAGAAATTGATTCTTTATTAAGTTTTCCAACTCTAATCTTAGGACCTTGAAGATCTTGTAATACAGTTATAGGAATACCAAGCTCATCACTAATTGCTCTAATATTTATAATTGTCTTTTTATGATCTTCATGCTTACCGTGAGAAAAATTTAATCTAACTACATCAACACCACTTTTAATCATTTCTTTTAAGGTATCATATTCTGATGATGAAGGACCTATAGTAGCAATAATTTTTGTTCTATTATTAATTTGTTTCATGTATATAACAAATATTTTTCTTTAATTAATTTAATATCTACAAAATTAGCAAAATGAATAAGATTATCTGATTTTAATGTATTTATTATATCTTCTGAACTATTATCAAAATAATTTTTTGAGAATTGTATTAGATAATCAAAGTTAGATAAAGAGCTTATGAGATGTGATTTAAATGGATTATTCAATAATTTATTTGAAATAAGTTTAAAATATTTGTTTTGATCTCTAGAAATCAGAAAGGAAATTTCTAATGTTCTATTGTCAATTAAATCAATTTTTTCATTTTTTTCCTTATTTAACGATATATCTAACAACTTTTCAATTATCCATGCTAATTTATACTCTTTGCTTGAAGATACAATCCCTATTAGATAATAATCCTCATTATTTTTTAAGTGTTTTTCAGATAAATTTTTCAAAAAAATAATATTTAAACTATAGTAATTTAATAGTTTGAGAATCGAAAAAAAAAATTATTTTTGCAACATATTTAAAATTAATCTTTATGGAAAATTTAGAAAATAAAATAAAAGAAATCATTGTAGATAAATTAGGAATCGAAGAATCTGAAATTACAGACTCAGCTAGCTTCACTAATGATCTCGGTGCTGACTCTTTAGATACTGTTGAACTTATTATGGAGTTCGAAAAAGAATTTAATGTTTCAATCCCAGACGAAGAAGCTGAAAAAATTCAAACTGTAGGTGATGCTGTTGCATACCTAAAAGATAACGTAAAATAGGTTTTCCCCCTTAAAGATGGGTTCCAAGAGAGTTGTTATTACTGGCATGGGGGCTATAACCCCAATTGGTAAAAATTTAAAAGATTATCAAGATTCTCTTTTTGCTGGAATAAGTGGTTGCCAAAATATTGTTTCATTTGATACAACCCACTTTAAAACAAAATTTGCTTGTGAGGTAAAAAACTATGATCCTCTAGATTATTTTGATAGAAAAGAATCTAGAAAAATGGATATTTATACTCAGTTTGGAATGATTGCAGCCGAAGAAGCTGTCAATGATTCAGAATTAAATTTAGATAGGATTGATTTATCAAGAATTGGAGTTATATGGGGTTCAGGTGTTGGAGGAATTGAGACATTTCAAAATGAATTAATAAGCTTTAGTGAAAACGATAAACATCCTAGATTTAACCCATTCTTTATTCCTAAATTAATTCCAGATATATGTCCTGGCCTTATAGCAATTAAATACGGATTTAAAGGACCTAATTTTGCTACAGTTTCTGCCTGTGCATCTGCATCTAATGCAATAATAGACTCATATAATTATATAAAATCTGGTACTTCAGATATAATTGTTACTGGTGGTTCTGAATCTGCAGTTAATGAAACTGGAGTTGGGGGATTTAATGCCATGAAAGCATTATCTGAAAGAAATGATTCACCAGAAACAGCATCAAGACCATTTGATAAAGAAAGAGACGGTTTTGTTCTTGGTGAAGGAGGTGGAGCAATAATATTGGAAGATTACGAACATGCTATAAAGAGAAATGCTAAAATCTATGCTGAAGTAGTTGGTTTTGGAATGTCTTGCGACGCACATCATATAACGGCTCCTCACCCTGAGGGTGAAGGTGCAAGATTAGTTATGGAAAATGCAATAAAAAGTGCAAACATTGAAAAAGAATCAGTTGATTATATTAATGTTCATGGAACATCTACACCACTTGGAGATAAAAGTGAAGTATTAGCAATTGAAAGTGTCTTTGGTAAACACGCATATAATTTAAATATTAGTTCAACAAAGTCTATGACAGGACACCTTCTAGGAGCAGCAGGAGCTATTGAATCATTAGCATCAATTTTTGCAATAAGAGAAAATAAAATACCTCCCACAATTAATCATTTAAATCAAGATGATGAAATAAATGCTAAATTAAATTTAACACTTAATAAAACTCAAAAAAGAAATGTTGAAATTGCAATGAGTAATACATTTGGTTTTGGAGGTCATAATACTTGCGTTATCTTTAAAAAATATGATTAATTATGATGTTTATTTTTCAAAATAAAGAAAATAAAGATTTAATTAATGCTATTAATTTCATACTTGGATATAAAACAAAAAAACCAGAACTTTTCAAACTAGCTCTTCTTCATAAATCAATTAAATCTGAAGAATCAAATGAAAGACTTGAGTTTTTAGGTGATGCTGTTCTTGGATTAATCGTTGCAAAATATCTATTTAAACTTTATCCTTTCAAAGATGAAGGGTTTTTAACTAAAATAAGATCTAAAATTGTAAACAGAGAATCATTAAATAATATTGGAAGAAAAATAGGATTAAAAAAAATCATTAATATAAATAAGATAAAATCTAAATCTTATGACTCTATATATGGGGATGCACTAGAAGCAATCATAGGAGCTTGTTATCTAGAAAAAGGATTTGATTTTTGTGAAAATAAAGTTGTAAAAAATATAATAGTACCATACTTTGATCTTGATAATTTAACTACTCAAACTCATAATTTTAAGAGTAAAGTACTAGAATGGGCACAAAAAGAAAAAATGAAAATAAATTTTATTGTTGAGAAAACATCAACTTCTAGTAGATTTTCACAATTTAAATCTATTCTAAAGTTAAATGGCAAAAAAGTTTCAGTGGGATATGGAAAAAGTAAAAAAAATGCAGAAAAAGATGCATCAAGAGTTGCTTGTGAAATTTTAGAATTAAGTTAGCAACACAATGTCCATTAGAATAGCAAGTTCAAATTTGAATCAAACTCCTCTTGATTGGGAAAAAAATTTAAATAACATTAAAGAAAGCATAGATCTTGCTAGAAAAAATAATGTTAAAATTCTATGTTTACCTGAACTAGCAATTACAGGATATGGTTGTCAAGATTTATTTTATCATAATTGGTTTATTAATAAATCATATGAATTACTTAATGAAATAAAATTATTAACAAAGTCAATAACAGTAATTGTAGGCCATCCAATTTCATTTAAAGAGAAGCTTTATAACTCTTGCTGTATAATCAAAAATCAAAAAATTCTTGGTTTTTTTCTTAAAAGCAATTTACCAAATGATGGTATTCATTATGAAAAAAGATGGTTTGAAGCATGGAAGTTTGGTAAAGTAGATAAAATTAATTTTAATGAAGAAAGTTATCCAATAGGAACAATTCAAATTGAATACTCTAATAATTTAACTTTAGGCTTTGAAATATGTAGGGATATGTGGGGTACTGAAAGGCCTGCAAATTATATATCTACTAAAAAAAATTTAATAATTTTTAATCCTATTGCAAGTCATTTTGCTTTTAAAAAATTTGATTTTAGAAAAGATCTTGTAGTAGATAGTTCTAAAAAGTTTAATTGTACATACATATCAGTAAACTTATTAGGAAATGAATCTGGTAAAGTGATATTTGAAGGAGACACAATACTTGCATCAAAAGGTGAATTAATTTCAGTAAATAATAGATTTTCATTTGATGATTATTCATTTTCATTTTATGATATAGATTTTAATAATATAATAGCTGAAAAAAATTATATGACCCCTAATATCTTTGAGGAATTTATTGATGCTTTTTCATTAGGATTATCTAACTATTTATTTAAATCTAAATTAAATGGATTTGCTTTATCACTTAGTGGTGGTTTAGATTCTTCTTGTATTGCTATTCTAATATATGAGATGATTAAAAGAATAGTTATAAAAAAAGGAGTAGAGGAAATAAATCAAAAACTTAATTTAAATTTAGAAAAGTCAAATGATTTACATTCTAATGTAAGAATTATAATTAATAAAATATTATTTACTGCATATCAAGAAACTGAAAACTCTTCAGAAACTACAAAAGAATCAGCTAAAATATTATCCGATTTTATTGGTTCAAATCACTATGAGTGGTCAATTGATACTGAGGTTAATGGCATAATAGATAAAATTTCTTTAGCTACTTCAAGATCATATACGTGGGATAAAGATGATTTAGCTTTACAAAATATACAGGCTAGGGTAAGATCTCCATTTATATGGTTTATTGCTAATTCTAATAATTTATTACTTCTATCAACATCTAACAGAAGTGAGTCAAGTGTTGGATACTCAACAATGGATGGTGACTCAAGTGGCTCTATATCTCCAATTGCTGGAATTGATAAAATTTTTATTAAAAATCTTTTAAAATACTTACAAAATGAATTCGGTTATGAATGTCTTAGTAAAGTTCTTAAGTTAAAACCAAGTGCAGAGCTAAAACCGTTAAATTATAAACAGTATGATGAAAACGATTTAATGCCTTATGAAATTTTGTCAAAAATTGAAAGATACTTCATTAAGGAAAGAAAAAGTCCAATTGAAATATTTAATAAATTAAAAAAAGATAAAATCGCTGAAGAAAACTCATTAAAAAAATTTATTAAAACTTTTTTTGATTTACTTGGTAAAAATCAATGGAAAAGAGAAAGGACAGCTCCATCTTTTCACTTTGATGACTATAGTCTTGATTCAGCATTATGGTTTAGATTTCCAATTTTGTCAAAAAATTTCAAAGAAGAATTAAAAAAATTATAATTAATCAATTGGATCATAACCTGATTTACCCCAAGGATGACACTTTGAGATCCTTTTTATACCGAGAAAACTTCCTTTAAAAAATCCGTACTTAATAATTGCTTGTTTGGTATATTCAGAGCACGTAGGAGTAAACCTACATGAACTAGGAAAAAGAGGAGATACTATTTTCTGATATAGTATAATTGGTATAATAAATATTTTCCTGATATTCATCTATAAATAATATATTTGCAACTGGAATTCAACCATGACAAAATTTAACTTTTTTTCTGTAATAATACTAATATTATTTTCTAATATAAGTGATGTTTTTTCTAAAAATGATACTACAACATTTGATGTAGAAATATATAATAAGTTATCAAATGAAACTTATTCTATTAAAAAAATTGAAATCATTGGAAATAAAAGAACAAAAAGAAATATTATTCTTAGAGAGTTGTCATTAAAAGAAAATGAAACTATAAATAAAAATGAAATAATAAATATTGTTGAAGAGGATAAAAGAAAATTAATTAATACGAATCTTTTCAATGAAGTTGATATAAATATTAAAATATTAGATGAAAATAATTTACTAATTGAAATTTTCTTGATAGAATCATTTTATTTACTTCCATCGATAATCTTTGAGTTATCTGATAGAAATTTTAATGATTGGTGGGTAAATTTTGATCATGATTTTAGTAGAATTAATTATGGAGGTGGTTTTTTACAGTATAATTTAACAGGTATAGCAGATGTTCTTGAATTCACTTTTAGAAGGGGCTTTATAAGAGAGCTTTATTCTTCTTATTATATCCCCTATTTATCTAAAAAACAAAAAGGAGGTTTAGAAGCTAATTTTAATTTGATAGAATTTGATCATCTATTCTATAATACTAATAATTAT
>CEQM01123376.1_pt1 | contig 10377 bp, 9 predicted proteins | sample 531111 | NCBI WGS metagenome assembly CEQM01 (sample SAMEA2621278, study PRJEB7988) | marine metagenome | biome: marine biome (ENVO:00000447); feature: deep chlorophyll maximum layer (ENVO:xxxxxxxx); material: "saline water (ENVO:00002010), including plankton (ENVO:xxxxxxxx)" | depth 120 m
TGCCTACGATTGTGTTCAGTTTTGAATGTAGATCCGATTCAGATTATTCATGAGAAAATTAGGCTCAATACTGAGAAGTACCCTGTTGAAAAGGTAAAAGGGAGTTCCAAGAAGTATTCTGATTATGATTGATCAGATTCAGAAAAGTGGGCGTTTCACACCCATCTAAGCCTCAACTTCCGCACATCAAACAGTCATCTGGAGTATCGAGACTGCAGGCAATTGCTTCCATAGCGCTGACTTCTTCAGCACGTTCTGCAAGTCCATTGACAACTGGGTCGTCCTTGACCTTACTTTCGACAGTGAATTGAATTGCATCAGCTGCAGCCTTTGTTCGCAAATAGTACATACCTGTCTTGAGTCCAGACTTCCATCCATAGAAGTGCATTGAACTGACCTTTGCAGCGTTTGCATCAACCATGTGAATGTTCAGGGATTGACTCTGATCAATGTATGCTCCACGGTCTGCGGCCATGTCCAAAACATGCTTTTGCTTGATTTCCCAAGTGGTTTTGTAAAGTTCTTTGATCGAATCTGGGATTCCAGAGATGTTCTGAACTGAACCTTTGTGTCGAAGAATCTCGTCTTTAAGAGCCATGTTCCAAAGACCAGCCCCAATGAGGTCATTGACCAGATGCTTGTTGAGAACGATGAATTCTCCAGAGAGTGTTCGGCGGACATAGAGATTGGAAGTGAACGCTTCAAAGCATTCATTGTTTCCAAGAATCTGAGATGTTGAAGCAGTTGGCATAGGTGCAAGAAGCAGTGAGTTTCGCATTCCATTTTCTACGATTTCTGCTTTGAGCGTATCCCAATCCCAGCGGCCTGAGTGCTCGTTCATGCCCCATAGGTCGAATTGAAGTAATCCTTCTGAGGCAGGTGAACCCTTGAATGTCGAATAAGCACCTTCTGCAACTGCAGCATCCTTTGATGCGGAACATGCAGCATAGTAAATTGTCTCAAAGATTTCCTTATTCAATGCACGAGCCTCTGGACTCTCGAAGGCCATTCCAAGCATGGCAAATGTATCTGCCAGTCCTTGAACACCAAGACCAATAGGTCGGTGGCGCATGTTTGAATTACGAGCTTCGATTACAGGATAGAAATTGACATCGATGACACGGTTAAGATTACCAGTAGCGTGGTATGTTACATCATGCAAGAGTTGGTGATTGAACGAGCCGTTCTCAACAAACTTTGGCAAAGCAATAGATGCAAGGTTGCACACAGCTACTTCGTCAGCAGATGTGTATTCCATGATCTCGGTGCAAAGGTTGGAAGAACGAATTGTCCCCAAGTTCTTCTGATTTGATTTCATGTTTGCAGCGTCTTTGTAGAGCATATATGGAGTTCCTGTCTCAATTTGAGCCTCGACAATCTTGTCCCATACTTCACGTGCAGGTACTGTCTTTCGAGCTAAACCTTGTTCTTCATAAGAGTGGTAGAGAGCATTGAATTCTTCACCATAGACATCTTGTAGACCTGGGCATTCATTTGGACAGAAGAAAGACCATTCTCCATTCGCTTCGACTCGTTCCATGAAGAGATCAGGCGTCCAAAGCGCATAGAACAAATCTCTTGCTCGCATTTCTTCCTTTCCGTGATTCTTACGGAGATCAAGGAACTCGATCAAATCAGGATGCCATGGCTCGAGGTAAATAGCGATTGAACCCTTCCGCTTGCCGCCACCTTGGTCGACGTAACGTGCAGTGTCGTTGAAGACACGGAGCATAGGAACGATACCATTTGATTGGCCATTTGTTCCTTTGATGTAAGAGCCCTTAGCACGAATGTGATGAATGGATAATCCAATTCCACCAGCAGACTTTGAGATCAAAGCACACTGCTTGAGTGTATCATAGATTCCGTGAAGTGAGTCATCCTGCATTGTTAAGAGGAAACAAGACGACATCTGAGGCGTCGGAGTTCCAGAGTTGAACAATGTAGGTGTTGCGTGGGTAAAGTAACCATTGGACATGAGATCATAGGTTTCGAGAGCCTTTGCAATGTTCCCATGGTGGATTCCAACAGAGACTCGTAAAAGCATGTGCTGTGGCCGTTCTGCGATTTCTCCATTGAGTTTGAGCAGGTATGAACGCTCAAGGGTCTTGAATCCAAAATAATCGTAATTATAATCACGTGAATAATCAATGTGGTTGTTGAGTACTTCGGCATTCTCCATTATGATGTCGTATACTTCTTCCGAAATCAAAGGAGCGTGTTTCTTACTTTCTGGGTCGATGTATTCGCGGAGATCTGTAATAACATCTGTGAAGGTATCCTTTGTTGAACGATGAAGATCATCAACACAAATTCGTGCAGCAAGCTTACTGTAATCAGGATGGTGAGAAACCAGAGAGGCAGCGGTTTCAGCAGCAAGTTGATCAAGTTCACGTGTTGTAACTCCGTCGTACAATCCTTCGATGGTTAACTTTGTCAGATGTGCAGGGTCAATCCAATTCGGATCTAATCCATCAGACAAACTTCTCAATTTATCCAAAATCGCATCGAATCGTACATCTTCTCTCTCACCTTTCCGGTTCACTACTTGCATTGTCATTTTTCGTCCTCTCCTGTATTTGCTGTTCGTGCGTATCTTCCTATATTCGCGCTCGGTTCAAAAGTCTTCGTCCATAGAAAACCGCTGTTGGACACTTCCAAGGGATGCTCCGTCCAAGACACCGGATTTTTGGTATTCTCCAACACGCTTTTCAAAGAAATTAGTTTTTCCTTGCATGGAAATCATTTCCATCCACGGGAATGGATTGCTTACATCGTAAAGTTTGGATGCTCCAAGGGTAATGAGAAGTCGATCTGCAACAAATTGAATGTATTGCTTCATGAGTTCTTCATTCATTCCGATTAAGTTAACTGGAAGTGCACTTGTAACGAATTCAATTTCAATCTCAACTGCTTCTGCAATAATTCTGTGGATCTTATTCTCTGGAGTAGGGCGCTCAAGTTTGCTGTGGAGCATACATGCAAAGTCACAATGGAGTCCTTCATCACGACTAATAAGTTCGTTCGAGAATGTCAATCCTGGCATGAGTCCACGCTTCTTGAGCCAGAAAATAGCGCAGAAGGAACCTGAAAAGAAAATCCCCTCAACAGCAGCGAATGCGACAAGGCGCTCGGCAAAAGACCCTTTCTTCCTTGAAAGCCAGCGAAGAGCCCAGTCGCCCTTACGCTTTACAGAAGGTACTGTTTCAAGGGCTTTGAACAAGTGACTCTTCTCATTTGTGTCCTTGATGTAAGTGTCAATAAGGAGAGAGTATGTTTCAGCATGGATGTTCTCCATCATAATTTGGAAACCGTAGAAGGCACGTGCTTCAGCCCAACAAACTTCGTTTGCAAAGTTTATGACAAGGTTCTCATTCACGATACCGTCACTGGCTGCAAAGAAAGCAAGAACGTGCTTGAGGAAGTGTTGCTCGTCATCATTGAGTTGCTCCCAGTCTTTGAGATCCTCAGCAAGATCGATTTCTTCAGCTGTCCAAAAGGAAGCTGCATGTTGTTTGTACATCCCCCAAATATCATCGTGCTCAATTGGGAAGAGTACGAACCGATCGAGATTCTCTTGCATCATCGGTTCGATGAATTCATGTGAGAGGTCAATTTCAATTCCATCATCGTTTCGGTTGTGTTCGATTACCATATTTTCCACCTTCCATCACGCGCTGGAGTTTACGTTCCGTCCGAGATGGCACATAAATATGTGCATGCTCGACTCCTAAGAAGTAGTGTTTTCAAGAGTATTTGAATCGAGGGACTGTGCCCCTTATTATGATTTTAGAGCCGAAGCCTATATGGACTTGATTTGAAATTAATTTTTGTGCTTTTTTTCCGCCAGAATATACCCTTATTTCCACTGGAGTGAAAAGCAAAGAACTCTTCAACCTCCAAGGATAGCAAAAACCATGCGAAGTGAACTAAACATCCCATTTGCAAAACTCAATCCCGAAGCGAGATTACCCACGCAAGGTAGTGCGTTGGCTGCAGGCTGGGATTTGTATGCACTTGAAGCAACGATTGTTTCCAAGGGATCATCTGTCATGATTCCAACGGGATTGGCATGCGCAATACCAGAAGGTTGGGAAGGACAAATTCGATGCCGATCATCGCTTGGTAAGAAGGGAATGATCCTCCCTAATGGAGTAGGAACAATCGATGCAGACTATCGCGGAGAGTTGAAAGTATTAGCAACATGGATTGGACCAGGTGATGAATTTCATATCGAGAAGGGAGAGCGGATTGCCCAACTTCTCTTTGCACCAGTGCCACGCGTACATATCGATGAAGTTGATTATGAGCAACTTACATCAACAGAACGTGGAGAAGGTGGCTTTGGCTCATCAGGTCAATTTTGAGGCAGTACTATGCAGGTGACTGACATCCAAAAGTTCGACATAGTCGAATATAACGATGCAGTTGAAATGATGTCTGCGTTACAAATGCAACGAATCAATGAGGAGATATCCGATACACTTCTTATTATGGAGCATCCCGAAATTGTCACAGTCGGCCCTCGAGCTCGAAATGATGGCATCCGTCCTCCTGAGGATTATGCTACACAAGCAGTAGATCGTGGAGGAGGCCTGACATGGCACGGCCCTGGACAACTTGTTGTGTATCCAATTATACATTGGAATAAGGAAGATGAAAAATCAGTCGCATCAATAATATACAAACTCGAGGAATGGGTCATTGAATCTCTATCAATACTTGGTATAGAGGGATGTCGTGATGAACGGATGCAAGGAGTATGGGTGGAAGGAAAGAAAATCTGTAGCATTGGGTTGTCATTCCTTCGATGGGTAAGTCGCCATGGCCTTACTATCAATTACAATACACCAACTGGACGGGTTGAGAACCTTGCAGGTTGCGGTCTTGCTGAATCCACGACAACATCTCTTCATCGACTGAACTATTCGGTGTCTCGACGAGATCTCGAGGATGCCCTTCTTTCAGTATACCACAAGTGCTTGAATCGATAATTTGCCAAGGGTTACAAACAAGTGCATATATGAGGAAGGCTGGAATAAACACCATGGGCGAAGTCGTTCTCGGCATATCAGGTGCTTCTGGAGCAGCATACGGCGTACGATTAGCCGAGGCTCTTCAGGAACTCAAAGTACCAATCAGACTTGTTGTAAGCAACTCTGGACGAATCACACTCAAGCATGAGTGCGATACAACACCAGAGGAACTTGCAGAACGGACAGGAGCACTTCTTGAAGAACAGGCCAACATTGGAGCCAAATCCGCATCAGGATCTGCACCAATTGATGCTGTTGTCATCTGCCCGTGCTCAGGGACTACCCTTGGAAAACTGGCCGCAGGCATCGGAGACAATCTCATAACACGTTCTGCAATTGTTGCGATGAAAGAACGACGAACCCTCATCATTGTACCTCGAGAAGCCCCTTATGCAACTGTGCACTTGGAAAACATGGCAAAACTTTCAGCGTGGGGAACCGTTGTTATCCCAGCCTCACCTGGATTCTACAACCATCCGAAATCAATTGATGACATGGTTGACTTTGTCGTTGCACGCATCTTGGACCAAATTGGTCTGAAACACTCCATTGGAAAGAGATGGACTGGCGAAGAAATCGATGAATTCTAAGCATGATTCCATTGCCTTCAAATGATTCGGCTGATTGTCCGTATCTATGAGCGACATAGAGTCACTTGATTCAATGACTGTGAATCAACTCAAGGATGAACTTGCTTCAATAGGTCTATCCAAATCTGGGAGAAAAGCAGAACTCGTTGAACGCCTAAAGCCCTATTATGTAGTTAAGGAAGAAGTTATTGCAACTTCCTTTTGGAAAAAGACAGCAGTTGGGCCACTTAATGTCTGGCAATCAATTGGTTCCTTCTTCGTCGTCTCATTGCTACTCGTCGTCGTGTTCAACCCTTCACTTATTGGCCTAGGGGAAGATGAACCTGTTTACGAACCAATTGATTTCGATGCCAGCCAAGTTCGATGGTATGCCGAAGAACTTGTTGCCCTCGGTCATCCTGAATGGGAGGGGCGAATGTCTGGAAGCCCAGAAGAGGCTGCGGCTGCTGAGATGATTTTAGATAATCTAACTGCAATGGGTTATTCACCTCAACTCAATACATATTCAGTCCCAATGTTTGCAATCAATAGCGCGCCTGTGATCGCAATGTGCATTCCCACTATAGGATTCTTAACAGGGCCATCATGTGATTCTGGATTTGGAGCGCAAATCACCACCTTTGAGCATCGCAGCGACTATGTGATACAAGGTTACTCAGGATCAGCAGATATCCAATTTGGGCAAAATATGGAACTCATCGATCTTGACGATGGAACAGATGATTCACTTTGGTCTTCTGCATCTGGAAAGGTTGGAATCATTCGAGGCGGTGGAAATATCGATGGAAATACAGGCATGTACATCAAGGCAGCTGAAAATTCACTTGCAGGATTGTTTCGCATCAATAACCAAACAAATTGTGGGCAAATTGAGGCTGATGATTGCGTTCCCATCTTCAAGTCAATACGTGTTGATGATATGAAGGCCGCTAACAGTGGTTCAATTCCAGAGGACATTCCGTTCATGGCTGTCTCAAACCAAACGGGAAACGAAATGCTTGAATTAGCCGAACAAGGGGCTGTTCTGAGATTATTTAGTGACATAGACAATACTGGTGAACTCGCAGTAAGCGTTCCGTGTGGCACGATGTATGGGAAAAGCGAGGACTTGATTATCGTGGGAGCTCATCACGATACGGTCTACCAGGCACAAGGTGCTGTTGATGACACATCTGGAACTGCAAGTGTACTCGAAATGGCGAGACAAATTGCAATAATTGCAAATGAAAGTGGGACACCTGAATACACGATTCGATTCTGTACATGGGGAGGAGAAGAAGAAGGGCTTTGGGGAAGTAAAGCCTATGTTAACGCAAACGGAAATGACCTTGCACGCAACCTTCGACTTTACATTAACCTCGACATGAATCACGTTGATATTGACATGGCAAATAGAGGTAACAGCCTCCGTATCTTTTCCAATTCAGCGACTGATGTAAATCATGTAAGCGATATTATTGATGTGTTGAATGATGAACAACCAACTCTCTTTTCAAAATATTCTGTCACCTTGACCAAAGAAACTACGATGCCATACAACTCAGACCATGCCCCATTTGTCTACGACTTACCAGACAGCGTTGAAGGTAATGCATTGGTCTGTTATGGTTCAGGATCATGGGAATATCATACCTACAAAGATGATATGTCACGATTTAATGAAGAATCATTAGGTGTTTCAGTAATCGCTTACGGCACGTACATTCGCTACCTGGCTTGGCCAGTAGAAGCCTAAGCGTCGCATTGAAGAAGGAAAGCGAAGTGGACTCGTTATGGTTAAGCCAAGCGCTCATGCATCGCACATTCTTGTCGCATCAAAATCCGAGGCATTGCAGATTTCTGAAAAGATTGGAAAACTGAAAGATTTTGAAAAACTGGCACGTAAGAAATCAACCTGCCCCTCATCCCAACGTGGCGGTGATTTGGGATGGTTCCGTAAAGGAAACATGGTCCGAGAATTTGAAGAGGCCGTGTGGCAAACGCCACTCAAATCAGTTTCTCCTCCTATCAAGACCACATTTGGATACCATCTCATTTGGGTCCATGAGCGCGAAGAGGAGTGATGAGGATGCCATTTCGTGTTGGACTTGACGATTACCAAGTGGAAGGCATTCATGGTTACTTTGAACACGAACATTCACAGCCGCAACCCTTTGTTGTCTCTGTACGAGTAGATTTGATCGATGAAGTTCGTGATGAAGTACTATCAAGTACAGTTGATTATGCATTGTTGCAGAAAGCAGTGGACGCTGTTATCCTTGAATCAAAGCCAATTCGACTTCTGGAAAAGATGGGAACGGATATCGCTAAATTCATTCAGAGTCGTGTTGATGTTGAATCGATCTTCATTCGGATAGAGAAACCAAATGCTCCTTTGCCACATCCAGGTGGTCTTCCTTTCATAGAATACACCTGGAATCGCACTGAGTAGGCAAAATCAACGGGAGACTTCAAAGAGAAGTTCTCCCTAGTCACTCCATGGAATCTCCTTCAAGAGTGTACGTCCCCAGTGCAATTGAAGCAGATGGCAATGCTATAGGTATGGGATGCTTCAGCACTGAAGAAATAGCCTGGCAAGTCCTCAAAACATTCCTTGGAAAAAGTGAACAAATGAACTTGATAGAGGCGAGTGTCGTTGCTTGGGATGTTGATGTCTTGGGTGAAGATGGAATGACGGTCTTATCTACGCTTGAAGGAAAAATTTGCCCCGTTTGTCAGCGCAGAACCTTCTGGGTTGATTTGGAACACCTCTCTGCATTATGCTACGGTTCAAGTTGCTCTGCTTGGATTGAACAAAGTACTGTTGATCCTGAGATTGTCGACTGCGGTTGGCCACCACTTCGTTTCCTGAAACAAGTCAAAGATATCGAAGAAGCATACAATGAGCTTCGAACAATTGGTTCTGATGTTGCAGCATCAATGGAAGAAACAAACGATGTTATTACTCAACAAATGTTTGATTCAGGATTGAATGAGATTCAATAATCACATTTGCTCAATCGGAGTGATTCCTAATCCTTCCAAGCCAGTTCGTAGGAGTTGACGGCCAAGTTCACTCATTTCGTAAAAGAATCCATCAACAATGTTTTCTTGCAGAACTGTGCAATCTCGATAAAATCCATTGTAAGCATTTGCTAATTCAAGCATATGCAAGGCAAACATGTGAGTTTTTTGTTGCTTAACTGAGCGTTCAAGAATATCGTTATGGCAACACATAAGTCGCATCAATTCAACTAGTCCAGATGGCATCGATTCCTTTTCTGGTATTGCAACGGGTGTTTGTTCAAGTCCTGACGCTCTACGAGATATTGAGCAGGCTCTCGTGTGAGAATACATGATGAAAGGAGCCGAACCTGCTTCAAAGGCAAGTGCCTCTTCCCAACGGAATGTGAATCCTTTCTCTGGACTTACCTTGATGATGTTGAAACGAACTGCTGCAGTACCCACTGCTTCAGCAATTACCGCTATTTGTTCCTCATCATAGTCTGGACGTAGTTCCTTGACAACGACTGCTGCTTGCGCATGAGCCTCTTCGAGTAGATCGTCCATGAAGACAACGTTCCCCTTTCTGGTGCTCATCTTCCCTTCTGGAAGTTTGATAAACGAATAGAAAAGAACCTCAGGTCGCTTGGTACCCAATTCTTCTAAAGTCATTCCAACTTGTTTTGCCTGAAGTTTATGATCTTCCCCAAGTACGTTGATAAGACGATCAGATTGGTCCCACTTCCATTGATGGTATGCGATATCTCTTGTTGCATATAGTGAAGAACCATCCCCTCTTCTATAGAAGAATTCAGTCTTTCCTTTCAATCCACGAGCACCGAGATCCAAAAACCCTGCTCCGTTATCGGCAGTCCCTGCAATATCCAAACCATCCAACGTTTCCATTAATTTGGAAACGGTTCCTTCGACAACAAATTTCGATTCTTTGGTAAATGTCGTAAAAGAGATGCCAAGACGCCCGAGGGTTTCGAGCATTCCATCAAGCACAGGAGAGTATGCGTCTTCAAACGACTGCAGTACATCGACATCGCCATGTTCACTCGCATGAACAAGCCTTCCTATTTCAGATTCAATCTCTGCTTTCTTGGCCTCATCAGACTCAGAACGTAATATCTGAGCAGCTTGGTACCAACGCACTCTTTGATGATCTTCTTTGTGAAGCCATCGCTGTGAAGGCTTACTCCGGTCAGAGAGCAATGAATTGACTTCTTCCTCAGAGAGGTGTTCCAATGCCCAAGCTAAAATTCCAACCTGCTTCCCCATATCATCGACATAGTACTCGGCACGAACATCATCACCATGAAGGCGATGAAGTCGGACAAGAGTATCGCCAAGAATCGCATTTCGGGCCCTTCCAACGTGGAAAGGACCGTTTGGATTTGCTGAGGTATGTTCGATTAAGACTGATCGAGAAGCAGATTCGGAATTCTTTGTAGCATCACCTACACGAATCGCTCCTGAAAGAATCTGGCCAGCAAGCCACTCTGGATTCGCTTTGAAATTGAGGTAACCATTTACTGCAGTTATTGATTCTAAACTTTCAATTTGAGGAAATTCATTGGCTATTGCATCAGCAATCTGTTGCGGTGCTTGACGTAGAATCGAAGCAAAAGCAAAACAAGGCAGAGTTAGGTCGCCTTGATCTGATTCTCTGCTTGGTTCCAAAGCCGATGCCCACATGCCACGCTCGATACCTTTTGAAGCGAGTAATGTTTCCAAATGAGGTTCGATGATTTTACTTAACAACT
>CEQM01128095.1_pt1 | contig 10286 bp, 10 predicted proteins | sample 531111 | NCBI WGS metagenome assembly CEQM01 (sample SAMEA2621278, study PRJEB7988) | marine metagenome | biome: marine biome (ENVO:00000447); feature: deep chlorophyll maximum layer (ENVO:xxxxxxxx); material: "saline water (ENVO:00002010), including plankton (ENVO:xxxxxxxx)" | depth 120 m
ATCTGTACGAGCAATTCTTGATTCAACGGCGACGGCGTTTCTGGCTTCTTTGAGCACGTGCTTGGGCCGCCTTCGCTTTGTTAGCGCCTTTGCGTTGTGAGCGAGCACGCTTGTCCCCAACCTTTGGGCCACGAACTTGTGCATCTTTCTCATTGGACCGCTGGTCCTTCTGCATTTGGCGCCATTGGCCGCCGATCAACTGGAGAATTTCTTCTTTGGTAGAAGCGCCGATTGATTCGCTAGCTCCTTTTTTGGAAACCCATAGCCTGCCTTCTTTACCATGAGGCCTGTTAGGGTGTGAAATTTTTTCTTCACGCTTGATTTTTTTCAAACCCAATGCCCTTGAAGCGATGAAAAGGCCTTCTAAGTCTGGTTTAAGGACGCTAGAGTCCCTAGGAACACGTCGACCACTACGACGACTAACCTTAGCATCAAAGTAGCCAGGCCAGACTGCAATACGGTCTGGATTGTGGTCCATATCAAACCCTCAGAGGGCGATTACCTTTGAACCCATTCAAAGTACGACACCGTTCAGAACGCCATCGTGTCCTGGACGAGAAGTAATCTTGACTTGGCCTTTATCGGTCTCTACGACTGCACCCTTTGTTAGGATGTTACGACGAATGTAGTTTGAGTTTGCGTCATTCTGGATAACGTTGGTGATATTAGCGATTGTAGACTTGCCATCCTTACCATTGATTGTGCAACGGTTGTCGGATAGAACACGAACAAGCGTGTTTCCACCGGTCTTACGGTATATTTTGCGCTTTGGCTCTCCAATAAGAGCAAATTGCTTTTCCGAGGAGATTTCGGTACTTCTCTTTCCACGAGAAGAAACGCGACGTCCTCCACTTGACTTGCGACGTGAGATTCCGTGCCACTGTCCCATTATTGTTGTCTCCAGCGGCTTGGCGACCAGCCGTTCATATTTGAAGGGTATGCCTCAAACACATTGTGCTGTATGTGCAACAATACACTTGTTTTCGAGGTATAGAGAGGCTGTGACGGTGTCATTTGCCATTAATGGACCCACGCCTGCAGGAGTGCCTGTGAACAATAGGTCGCCCTTTGTAATTGGAGCCCAATGAGCGAGTTTGTCGATTAATTCGCCTGGAGTCCAACTCATTTCTTTCAGAGAACCTCTTTGAACCTCTTTACCGTTGATTTCTAGGCTATATTCTGCTCTGTGGTCATACTCAAACCAGTCACCAATTACCGCACTACCAGAGAAGGCTTTTGCTTCAGCCCATGGCAACCCATTTGACTTCAAATGGTCCTGAACACTACGTTTAGTCAAATCTAATCCGAGGGCCATGTGTGAAGGCATTCCTTCATCTCCGATTTTCAAAACCAGCTCGATTTCGTGATGGACATCGCCATCACAGGTCTCGATTTGGCCAAATTCGATTATCGAGGACGAAGGTTTGAGGAAAAATACCGGCTCTTGTGGGATCGGATTACCTAATTCTAGAGCATGTTTAGGATAGGTTCGGATTGCACACCATACGTCCATATCCAACCGCATGGGTCACGCCCTCATCAAACCGAAGGGTCAAACATCAGGAACCATAGGGTCCAACATGGCGAAGGACTGGCAAATTAAGAAGCGCCGACCGGTTCGACGCAAAAATATCGCTCCTCTACTCAAAGACTTAGAATCCGCTTTGGGTATTGATTTAGCAGTGGATGGCGCTTTCCTTGAAATGGCAGATTACGGGCCTTGGAAAATGGTGTTAGTTGACCGAGTTCCATTGGCTGTAGAGTTGATGAGTCCTGATGATGAGCGAGTCGTATTCCTTACTTTACGAGGCTTCCTTTCTTACCCCTGTGAGAAGCGTTTCGTCGAGGTTGACCATGGAGCAATTCCTTTCTTGATGAAGGGCGCAGATTGTATGGTTGCTGGCATCCATGGTGCTGATGAAGAAATAAAAGAAGGAGATTTAGTCTGGGTTAGAGACCAGACTCATAAGAGGCCATTAGCGATTGGATGGGCCACTAAAGATGGGCCTTCCCTAATCGGTGAATTAAAAGGCAAGGGCCTAAAGAACATTCACTGGGTTGGTGACGAGTTATGGGAGATGGAACTATGAAAACAAGAATGATAGTTTGTATTTTGATGAGTATTGCACTACTGAACACTACCTCTGCTGCTGATGTGGAAGGCGGAGTAAATATTGAGCCAGTGGTTGAAGAAACTATTTTTGAGGCGATTTCTCATACTGAAGTAACCACTGATTTAGAAAATTGGGATATCACAATGACCCTGAATAATGATGCATTCAACAACAATACAACATTCGATTTGATCACCCAGATTTGTAATAATGATGGGGTTTGCTTACCGCCTGAATCTGCTGTTGTTACAAGTGAGGATAACCGAACCTTCACTTCATCTGTAACCACCATCGATGACCACACATACGTTAATTGGAGAGTTAAGGCAACATATTCCAATGACAACGACACAACAGAAATGTTCCCTTCCTCCGGGTTTTACAAGACTTGGTCAGATTGTTGGCTAAATGATGGAGAGTGGGGCGGCGATAATTGCCCTGAAGCTAACAGTCCAGGAGAAGATTCTGATGGCCTTCCTGCAGTGGGCGTTCTAGCAACTCTTGGAGCGATTTCTCTAGGAGTGGTCGCAGTTGCGGTCATTCGCAAAGAATGAATTCGACTAAACGCTCGATAAAACGGCGTTGTTCTGGTCCAAAATCTGTTATTGTAACCTTAACGCCTTCCGCATTGATAGAAGGATTTAGGAAGCCTCTGCGATTAATGTCTGAAGGTACCAGAGGAAGATTTTCTCTTTCTAGAGTAAACTGGACTCCTTCTGAAACTTCTTCTAGCTTCATTCCTTCACAAATAGCATCCTGAATGAGGATGAGAAGTTCAGCAGGGCTTTCTCCACCACCATATGCAGAAAGAAAACCAAGGTCGGTTTCATTCTGCTCGATTAAATGATCTAGTCCTCTACCAGTCATCCTTTCACCTCATATTGGGGTTTTGACGTGATTCCAACCAATAACTTGTCCTGTTGTGGCATCCATAGCCAAAGAGAGCGTGTTATCCCACTGTGTGGTTATTCCATTATTCGTTGTAGATGACGACCAAGAGCGAGTTAAATCCAAAGTCGTAGCACCGGTATCTCCTGAACTTAATCGGTTTATCCAGTCGGTATAATCCCCGTCCGGTGTTACGACCAAATGTCCAACTCTAGTTTGTGAATGATATTCTCCTGATGATGTGAAGAACCCATCATCACCGCTAAGTTGAGGGAATCTTGTCGAATCCACGAGGTCTTGTTCTAGCATACTTATGTTCAGAGCTGAAGGTATGTCATTGCGGCTATGTGCCACAGTATCATCGTACCCGCCATGCGACACATAATTGCAATTGGCTTGGCTAGGCTCGCCCAAGACATCGACTACAACCCAACCTGAATTAGGACTGGTACTAACCCAAGAGAGATTCCACCTAGTTGTAGATGAATCGCTTCGGTTGTCTCTAGCTCGCCAAATATATCCATCATTATCCAATGCTGAATTGATTGCTGTTGCTTCTGGTACAAATCCTGCAGTTACACATCCCACAGCCTTCTCTAATGAGTGAGAACGAAGTGTGGTATTATCCGGTAAATGCAAGTCGTAATTACCCCAATCTGATAATTCGCTAGATGAAGGAGCATAGGCTCCGGCATTGGGCACAGAGGAATAACTACGACCTAAGTCGAGCAATTTACTTCCCCTTGTCAGTGAATTTTTAGACATTTCAAGGCTGAGGCTGAGGCTGCCATCGGGTAGTATGATGTCCGCAAGTTGGTCAGAGAATCCTCCGCAAGAGGATTTGTCACCATCTTCAGAAATATGAACATCTACGTTTTGACGAACCGCCCATGGTGAATCTTCTGTCACCCACATAGTAATCCTAGCGTGACCGAAACAATTCTCTCGGATTTCACGATGCTCCATCGCAATCTTCCACATTTCATCATCTCCTACATCATCAGGACCAATGACGTTCCATTCCCATCCCAAGTGAGTTCCATTGGCATCTGTTTGAATCAGTTTAGTTCCCATCATCTCTCTAATTTCCACCGGAGATACTACGATTGCAACGCCAGGTGCAACCTCTTCAAGAAGACCTAGAACTCCTCCTAAGCCAAATGACATAGTTGTGCCTTCACGATATATCGGAGGGTCGATTGCTGGGAAATCGATTGTCCAATCTGCTTGGGTCGAAATGATGTCTCGCTCCGATAGTTCGGTCCATGACTTTGTATCGATTTTCAAACTGCCACCAGTTGCCTCTGGAATGGAACTACATTCGTTAGTGTTGAACGGTGGCAATTTGTACCTGTATCTTGAGAAGGTTAGGTCATCGATATTACGTGTTTGAGTTTTCTCAACTGTTAACCAATCTAGCCCATAACCACCTTTGGCCTGAACTGCTCCAAGTAATGACTCATCAGATTCGAAAAACAATTCATTGGTACCGCCGTTAGTTACCGAAGTGGTTCCTTTTCCAGAGAACTCTAATTGCATTCGGCAATAATCTCCGTCTCCTGTATCGAAATTATCCTGCACTAGATCTATGAATCCTTCAGTTACTTCCAAATCGCCGTTCAGTAGTGTATATTCCATAGAATCTCCATACCGTAAATCATCGGCAGTGAATGGTTGCAATTGACTATTGACATAATAGTACCAACCGCCTGTTGCTATAAGGATTGTAAGAAGCACTGCTGCGACTTTTGGGTTCTTAATTTGGTCTACGAAAGTCAATGGTTTATCAGAGGATTTGGAAGTGACAGGCACTGGCGCTTCTGTTTCTTCTATAATATCGGCCTCTATCACTTCGGCCACTAGAACTTCTTCCTCGTTTTTGGAAGGTAGCGGTACGGTTTCAACTTCTTCGAGTGAAATCGATTCTTCGTTGAGATGTTGGTCTAATCGTTCTACCAATTCGGCTTTCCTACCGGCCATAGAAAGTCCATTCTCTTTACACATAACCTTCAATTTGGCTACAGTGAGAGAGGACAAATCATCAGATGCCGGTTCACTCATCAATAAAGACGGGGACTTCACCCTCTTTCAAAGATGGGTATAGATGTGGCCCTTACAGGGCCATATCAGGCCTCAGGCTCGACATACGGAACATATTGACCATCTTCGACAACATATACCGTTTGATCGTACGAGCCATCAGGTAATCTGCGGAAGAACCAGCCATCTCCTTGGTCTTCGTAAACATCTCCAACCGCTTCAACTTGTTCTTCAACCACAACAGGAGTTTCTACAACTTCTTGGGCTACTGGGCTAGCTACCTCTGGCGCTCCGCTAGGGCCCGCTGCTGGTGGCCCAGTAGGGCCTGCTGCAGGAGGGCCAGTAGGTCCTGCGACCGGAGGTCCAGATGGCCCAGTTGGTGGACCACTTGGACCTGCTGAAATACGAGTCGAAGTTGTTTGAGCCAATACTGCATCCTCAACACTAATCTCGCTCTTAGGTTCAATCAAACCTTTCACGAATTTACCATGCTTTTGCGCTCCAATAAATGCGAATGCTGAAAGAAGAAGGCAAATCACTCCAATGGTTGCTAGAGGGAATTGCGCTGGATAAATATCAACTTCTGATTCGACATTTATTCCTTGGAAATTTTGACTCTGAGTATCTACTACAATCTGGATACAATATTTACCTGGGTCAACAGAGAATTCAACGTCATATGTTTGTGATTCAACTGGGTCGTTGATGAGAAGATAGCTGTTAGGATGTTCAGAATCCCCTTGTTGCAAAAGATTTCGAGTTTTTTCTACTGAACCATCTGTCGCATCACAGCCTTCAGCATTCTTGATCATGAAAACCTCGATACTCATTACATCGGTAGGTAAAGACTGAACGATTATTTCCATTTCCACAGGGATATCGGTGACATCTTCACCACCCGGAGATAAGCCGATAACATCTACTGTTGTATCGATAGAGCCGATTCCTTCATCGACAGATAGAGTCAAACTCATGAATGGGAATAATGCAAATCCGAACAAAACAACTGCTAAACCGAGGTACATGAAGACATTCCAGCGTGATTTTTTGAGTGCCTCTTGATGTTCTTCAATGGTGAGTTCAGGAACTTCTTCCTCTTCGGAATCAACCGTAGGTTCTTCAGAAATTTCTTCGCTCATGTCCGTCCCATCGCCAATCAGAACTTGAATTGAACGATTGTTGGATGTTGGCAAAGGACTGAAAAAGGTAGGGGTTGCCTCGAGGACCATGACGACAAGGTTGGCTGTTCTTTCGCGGGGACCGCGATTGTATAGTACACGTCGTTTAGTTGAAGAAGCGAGACTGCGAGACTTGGATGTTGCAGTTCTTGACCCAATGCAGTTTTCGTTATTCGTGGCTGAACAGGATATTGGTATCCTTCACCAAGGACAAAAATTCGATTATGATGCGGTAATTCCTAGAATTGGCCATTCGATAACCAAGCACGGAGTATCAGTTCTAAGACACCTTGAACAGTTAGATGTCTGGACTGCAAATACTAGTCAAGGAATCCTTCAAAGTCGAGATAAATTACACTCTTCACAGATTCTTGCAAGAAACAGAATCCCAACACCCAGAACTGCATATGTCAGAGATATGAAAGATATCGAACGTGCAATCGAAGCGGTTGGTGGATTGCCGGCTGTGGTCAAAGTCACTCAAGGTACTCAAGGACAAGGTGTATTCCTTAGACACACTCTGCATGAGACTCGCAATTTAGTTCAAGGATTACTCGTAACTGGTAAAGCGGTTTTGATTCAGGAATATATCGCAGAAAGTCACGGCAAAGACATTCGAGCCTTGGTTGTTGGCGGTAAAGTTGTAGCATGCATGAGGCGGAAGGCTCGTGGAAGAGAATTCCGTTCTAATTACCACCTAAACGGGACTGTAGAAGGTGTTGAAATTAGCGCTGAATATGCTGAAGTCGCTTGCAGAGCAGCTAGAGTTCTCGGCCTGAATGTCGCAGGAGTTGACCTTCTTGAGGGCAATAATGGACCTCTAGTTTTGGAAGTAAATTCATCACCTGGCCTAGAAGGTATCGAGAAAGCAAGTGGCGTAAATGTAGCAGCGGCGATTATTGATTATGTAATGTCAGAATCTGATTTTAATGAAGTCAACGTTGACCAGTTATTGAGAACCATTCCTGGACAAGGCGTTCTATCGGTTCATATGCGTAATCATCCACACCTAATCGGTTTACCAATTAGTGAGATTTTCAAGGGCGAAATGCCTGTATTCGCATTATCCCGAGCGGGTGACCTGATTTGGAATCCAGAACCAGATATGAATCTAAGATTCGGAGATTCTCTGATATGTTACGGAGATTTGTCTCAATTACGCGCTAATGTCAAAAGAGCAATTCTAGATTTACCACCTGTTTCAAACCCTGAAACTGGCGAGACTGATGTCTGAATTGAATTGATTTTTGAGGGATTAGCGAGCCCTCTCGCAGACCTTATCACTCCTAGCGATTACCGCTAAGCATGCACAGGAGGTTGGTTTTCGCAATCCTCCTGGGCCTATTGGTGGTCCAAGTATCACTTTCAAGCGCACTTACATATCCAAATGATGTCAACGCACAAGCCGATGAAGTACCTCCTGCTTGGCCAGAAGGTAGTACTGCGTATGACAACATGGTGGCGATGGCAGACTTCGGTTACAGAAAGATTGACACTCAGGCTAACTTTGCTGCAAGAGACTGGATTGCTGAAGAGTTAGAAGGGATGGGGTATTATGTTGAAAGGCAACCTTTCCAAACTCAAGAATGTAATAATTGTGAAAATTTGGTTGTAACCATCAATGGAACTCAAGAGGATGATTGGATTGTTGTAGGCGCCCATCATGATGCGATTTGCTACTCCCCTCCCCCTCTAATCGGACAGACATATACTGGTTGCACAAATTCAGGAGCTTATGATGACGGAACAGGAAGCGGGTCCCTATTGGAATTGGCTAGAACTTTTTCGGAATGGAACCAAACTCCTTCACACACTTGGAAATTAGCATGGTGGGACTATGAGGAATGGCAGGGTTCATCCTCTTCTGAAGGAGGAGGAATGGGTAGTCTTCATTTCGTTACCGAACAGATTCCTGATGATGTTAATGTCACCTATGTCAATCTCGATATGTTCGGACTTAATTGGCCAGTCCCTACACCATTAGCAAGTCAATTATCTGGATGTGATGAGGATTATTGGACGCTTTACATGTTCACATCTCCTGTTTCAGATTGGTCGTATTATGAGAATAATGGATTAGAGGTTACAGATGAAATGCGTTCGAATGCTGAATGGTTTCAAAACCATCTCAAGCAAATTAATTCGGACCTATCCCATCCTGATGAATGGGTTCGTGTTATCGATGATACCAAAGGAAATTCAGACCATTTCAATTTCATAATGAACAACCATACTGCCACTTGGTTAAGGGGTCAGCATCAGTATATTTTCGAAGAAGGCGATTCTTGTGAACAAACTCCAAAACACTCTCAAAGTGACAATGTTGCAGTGATCAATACTCTTGCTGGAGGAAGAAATAATTTGGAATCTGGTCTGCAAACTGGCTTAGATGTCGTTGCAACTCTAGCGTGGCTAGATTGGAATTCCAATGAATCGGATATGACTAGCGAAGAAGATTCGGCATCTTCTATGTCTGTTGGCAGTGGTAGTATTTCGGGAATACTATTCACGCCTTGGTTCTTAGGAATGTTCGCTGTTGTAGGATTCATCTCAGTAAGAAGAGATCGGTTCCAATTGGGAATGATTTTGGAAGATGATTCTGAAATTTCAGGACCCAAAGAATCCGATTCTGAAGGTAAAACGTTGATAGATAATTATCGGGCAAGGGTACTGACTCTATGCGCTCTGTATGTAGCCCAAGGAATACCTTGGGGATTCATCACAGTAACTTTCGTAACATTCCTCGCAGTAGAGGGAGTTGCAGCAAAGGAGTTAGCGTTTTTACTAACTTTAGGAACTTTACCCTGGTCACTGAAATTCCTATGGGGCCCGGTAATTGATCGCTTCCAATACCGCCAGTTAGGAAGAAGAAGACCTTGGATTTTAATCGCACAAACAGGAATGATATTGATACTATCTTCGATGTTATTTATTCCCAATCCGGCAAGTAATGTTCAGTTGGTTGCGACGATGTTTTTGGTCTACAATATATTCACCTCTCTACAAGATGTCAGCACAGATGCTCTTGCGGTTGACATACTGAAACCGCATGAAATGGAGAAGGTCAACAGCTACATGTTCACATCAAAAACCGTTGGAGGGATGATCGGAGGGGCAGGACTAGGGACAATCATAGGTAAAATTGGAATCACTGGTGCAATATTACTCCAGATTCCAATCCTCCTAGTCATCATGCTGGTTCCATTATTGATGAGGGAGAGGCCTGGAGAGAAATTATTCCCTTGGGATGAGGAGATTACGATAGAAATCACATACCCAGATGGGACTAAGGCAGAAGAAGAGGAACGTACTTTCAAAGAGATATTGTCAAATGTCAAAACTGCATTTTCACTTCGCTCAACCCAGTTAGGAATCGCCCTTAGTTTGGTGATATCTCTCTCATTCTTCCTCGTGCCAGTTCTACCATTATTGTTCTTGGCAGAATTGAGTTGGTCTCAAGAAAAATTCAATGCCACGAAGGGTGGAGTAATACTTGTTGTAACTATGATTGGATACATTGTAGGAGGTCAACTTGGGAGAAAGTTTGGCGGCAAATCAGTGATGATTTATTCCGCTCTAGGAGCTGCCCTTACAACTGCACTTTGGGGATTGACTGAACCGCTATGGAGTAGCAGTTTATTCATGATGTCTATATGGTCGATTCATACATTACTTTGGGCAATGGTTGCAATCAACGTATATTCCTTGATGATGAGGATTACCTGGGGTGAAGTTGGAGGAACGCAATTTACTGCCTACATGGCAATGATGAATTTGTCAGCGATTATTGGCTACCAATTGACTGACCCTCTTGCTAGCAGATTTGACTATCCTACACTATTCCTTATCTCGGCAGTGTTGGAAACTGTGGTGATAATAGGTGCTATCTTCATCGACCCAGATGAGACTAGAAGATTGCTAGAATAGATCTGGCTCTGAACCCCCGGTATTCGGATGGGTAGCGACTAAAATGACCCACGCAAAGCCCATTCAAAAAACGATTGCATTCGCATGGGTATTCGGATTAGCCCTTGCAAATTATCCGAATCGATTGGTCCATAGTATG
>CEQM01257702.1_pt1 | contig 10267 bp, 5 predicted proteins | sample 531111 | NCBI WGS metagenome assembly CEQM01 (sample SAMEA2621278, study PRJEB7988) | marine metagenome | biome: marine biome (ENVO:00000447); feature: deep chlorophyll maximum layer (ENVO:xxxxxxxx); material: "saline water (ENVO:00002010), including plankton (ENVO:xxxxxxxx)" | depth 120 m
ACCGATTCAGCATATGCACGCAAATCACGTGAAAGAGAAGCGAGTACACTTCCTCCACCTGTCAAAACAGCACCATCTTCCCATGCTACTGAAACAACTCCAACCGCATCATCGAAAGCTCTGCGAATTTCATCTACTACGTGTTCTGTTCCACCTCGAAGCAATACCGATACCGATTTTGCTTCATTGCAACCTGTGATGAAAGTCATATCTGACTCTCCAATCTTCCTCTCTTCCACTTTTGCAGCAGCTCCCAAATCATTGGATGAAAGATCGTCGATATTGGTGACTATTCTGCCATCTGTAGCCTTAGATAATGCTTCCATATCGCTCTTCTTAGCCCGACGAATAGCAAAAATACCTGCCTTTGACATGTAATGTTGAGCAAGGTCATCTATTCCTTTTTGGCATACCACAGTATTTGCACCACTAGCCTGAATCTTTTCGACTAAGCCTCTGATGTATCCTTCTTCTTCTTCTAAGAATGCCGCTAACATTGTCGGATCTGTGATTTGGATCTTTGCATCAACCTCTGTCTTCTTGACTTCTATTGCACTATTGATCAATGCAATTTTTGCATTTGAAACTGAACGAGGCATTCCAGCGTGAACTCTTTCTTTATCAAGAATAATTCCATCTACCAAAGTACTGTCTTTGATAGAACCACCTTGACGCTTTTCGACCTTGATATCAGAAAGGTCTACCAATCTATCGTCACCATCTATTTCACCAACAGAATTCACTGCTCTCACACAGATATCTGCTAAGAATGACTTGACAGCTCCTGCTGATTTTCCTGTTAACGCAGTTTTAGCGACCTCAGTCAATACCGAATCATCGCCCTGGGTTGAAATTCCATGGGTTTCTAAACACTCAACCGCTTTCTCAGCCGCTAATCTAAATCCTTCACAAATTACAGTTGGATGTACATTCTGTTCGATAAGGTCTTCAGAACGCTTCAATAATTCACCGGATAAGACTACTGCAGTAGTAGTTCCATCAAAGCAATGTTGCTCTTGAGTTTTAGCTACTTCAATAATCATTTTAGCAGCAGGATGTTCGATATCCATCTCCTTTAGAATTGTAGCACCATCATTTGTGATTACTACATCACCCATACTATCTACTAGCATTTTGTCCATTCCTTTAGGACCCAGAGTGCTTCTTACAGCATCAGCAACTGCCTTAGCAGCAGCGATGTTATTTGATTGGGCACTACGGCCTCGAGTTCTTTGAGTTCCTTCTTTCAAGATGAAGATGGGTGCTTGTCCGTTTCCGTACATTTCAATTCCTCAGTAGCACATCGCACGGGGAGGATGCTTTCAACCCATCGTTGTAAACAAAATCACTTTTGATTGTCAAGCCATTGCTGACCATAGTGTCCCCATTGTTCCATAGTCCAACCTTCTGGAAGTCCTCCAGCAGGCAGTGGTGGTCCACTAGATACTACTGGTTGGGGGGCTGGTCCTGATGGAGGGGATATTTCGGGAACTATCTTTTGCGGCTCTACCATTCCTGCAGCCCCTATAGTAGGAGCAGCAGCAACAGCTCCGTAAGTGGCAGAGATACTGTCTTCATATCCATCTCCACCCCATACTTGCTCCTCTTCTTCCTCGCCACCGTTCAGTACTACGAGCAGAATTCCAAATAATACGGCAATTAGCAATCCACCAACAACCCAAGTAGAGATTCCAACCCAATCGAAATCAGAAGCAGAAGATTCTGCTTCTTCATCTAATGCCTCGGTAACACTAGTCTTTTGTAGATTCACTACCAACTCCAAAGATGCTGCATCTGAAACCGTATTAGAGCGAGCCCATACAGTAACTGAAGTTTCTAAGAAATCTTCTTCAAGATTATACAAACTAGATGCTTCTATTTCAAAGATAATTGTTACTTCTCTTTCATCTTCAACATTTAGCCAGAACTCTCTATCCAATGAAGCGGGGTCTGCACTGAACCATTTGTTAGTCTCACCTTGTTCGACTGAAACTGAAACTGATTGACCTGCAATGTGCTGGTTTCGCACACGAACTGTCACCTCATATTTTCCTTCTTCAGTTATCAAAATTGGTTCATTTGAAATAATTCTTAACAGATTCTGTGACCCTACTGTATATTTGCAACGACCGGAATTTGATACTGTCTCGTCATTCATACTTGTCGCTATTACCTTGAGGTAGATCTGCCCTGCAGTATCATTATCAAATGTAAATGTGACTGTAACGTTATGAGAAGTCTGAGGCTCTAATAATGGAGTTGTATTATCCATCAATTGAGTAAATCTAGCATTCATCCCCTCAGGTATGTCTAATGACATAACAAATCTATCTGCTTGATTGCCATCATTTCTAACTTCAAAGCGCATAGATTGTTCAGCAGAATCTCCTGGTACAAATGACTGATCTGTAAATTGATCTGATACATTTACAGCAGAGGTATCGGTAACCTCAATATTGATTGTCAATTGCTTACTTACCAGTGTGTCATCAAGGCTATTCGCAGTTATTCTTGCAGTATATAGACCGGGCACCAGACCTACAGGCATAGGCAAATTGAGAGCAATAGAAGTCTCTCCATCCCAAGCGTCTAACATAGGCGTCTCATTGACTGAAAGATAGGCTTCTAATTTCCAGTTTGATTGAGTAAGAGATAGTGAATATTGCTCATCATCATTACCAAGGTTTAGAACATCGATATAGACGATTTGAGCTTGCCCGTTAGCAGGGGCAACAATTTCTAATGTATCAGCGATCATATCTATTTCTCGAATGGTTGGAACATCGATCTTCTTTGAGATTACGTCTACTCCGAATAATGCTTGACCACATGTAGGACAAACCGCTCTAAGAGTGAAAGGTACCTCTCCAGGAGATGCATCTGCAGGCGCAGTGACGTTTAGCAATAAATCGACCATCTCTCCTTTCTCAAGAGGTATTGGCATCTGCACTATCGTTCCATTCAAATCTGTAACAAATGAAACCCAACCATCACCTTGGAAACTGGATGTGACCGTTAAACCTGCTTCTCTATTTCCTGAGTTTTGTAATCGGAATGGTATATCTCCACTCTCACTTGGTCCAAGAGTATCTGCCACTAGAGGAGCGTTAGATGCAAGGTTCACTCCGTATTGTTCTGTGATTGCAATATCGGAAGTTATCCTACCAAGTTCACCCAATTGAGTACCACCTGCATCTTCCCACCACACTTGCCAAACTTGTTGTTGAACATCTGCTCCGGCTGGAACTGAAAGATTGATCCACATATCAGTAGTATTTCCAGCAGGTATTGCAGGTACTAGCACATTTACTCCATGATTATTTGAATTTGGAACATCTATACGAATCATAGGTAGGCTAGGATTCATCCATGACTCATTGGAAATATTAGACTGAAGTCTTACAGAAGCAGGCATGTATCCATTGTTTGTAACCTCGCAATGCAATGGAACTATCGTATTAGGAGGGGTTGTATATCCACTTGTTGGATTATCACAATCAATATCCAATGTATACTCGGATTCTTTAGAAATACCAAACATCACGAAATCATCGACGTGCATTCCTGATGCTGCACCAGATGTATCTGAATGGAATAAGATTCCATAGGACCATGTGTGCCCGCCTAGGATTTCGGTAGGGTCCCAAGTGATGTTTGTCCATTGGTCCTGGCCTGTACCGGGAGTGTGTTCACTGAAATTATGCGAGATAGTACTTGATGGTGCACCATTTCCTCTCCACAATTCTAATGCCACATAGTCACCTGCTCCAAGTACTCCCCAAGTTTGTACATTCATCTGTACTGATACATATGCTGCAGAAATTAGTTGCTGATGACACATGTATTGGAAGTATGCCTCAGATAATTTACCATCCAAAAATGCACCATAACCACACTGGGTGGAGGAACTCTTGAATCCGTAAATCAATCTACTGTGAGAACCTGATGGATAGTCTGCTCCCGAATTAGAGTGACGCCAGTGAGCATCGCCATTAGCCGAAGTTCCAGAAGTATCCTTTTGCCAGATACCATATCCTGTAGCTGAACCACCCTCTGGAGGATATTCGCCGCCATAGAAAGTTTTCATTCCAACCGGAGTTACAACAGAAGTATCCCTTGGATCTCCACCCGCTTCCATTGCATCTTGCGAAATTGCAATCGGTAATTGTGATTCAAATACATCATTTTCGTTTCTATCATCATATTGGTTAGTCACAGTTGCCCTAATAATTACTCCACCAGATAATTCATTGGTTGTAACATTTAGATGTGAATGAGCAATTGATGCGGTCCAAGTGTAAGTATCTGTGTAGGATTGGCCACCAAGCATATCAGTTGTAACCCATGAAGTACTATTCAGAATGAAACCTATCGGGTGGACCATCTCTACTAACACAGTAGCATTTGAACCTTGAAGGGCACCTCCTCCTCTCTTGACTTCAACAGCGATATCAACTTCATCACCTTCGGCAATATAGGTTACTGCGCTACCATCTGGTTGAATCCAAGTATTTGTAGCGGTGGCATTTTGAACATCGATACTTGTTACAAAGTAGTCATCGCTACTCCCACCTCGACCAGAAACTGCGGCAGCATTTGGTGCTACAGCATACATCAAGGTCTGCAAAATAAGGATGGAAACAAAGAGGTAAGGAACTGTTCTACGCATGTCATCAACAGGTATGCGAACAACGACGAGCATATGAATGTCATCGTCTTATGTCCCCGTAGGGGACAAGGTTTGGCAAAATCCGGTAACCTTTGCAATCGGCACTTCAGGCCATTTTCGAGGGGCAACCTTTGAGAGAGCAAGGGTTTGGGGGTTACTATGAGTGGGTTGGCTAACAAAAGTCCGTTAACCGCTCGTATTTGGCTAACTGGTGTGGTTTTCTGTCAAATTTTTCTGACACCCTTTGCAGCATTCTCGATAACATATCTCTTTGATTTTCAATTCGGTAATGAAAATTTCACAATGTCGTTTCAAGCAGATATGATCCCTTGGATTGTTGCTGCGTCGCTAGCATATGGGATGCTGGCGCTTTTGTTGGCACTCATGAGCGGTGGCTTCACCCCTCTTTCGATTATAGAAAAAGGAGGTTGGCGTTCGGCTATGGGGCTTTCTCGCAATAAGAGGGATGCTGCAACATTGAGAAATGCTAGAAGAAATCATGCTAAATCACCACATGCAAAAATGATGCTGATGGTTAGCGACCGAAGAGAAAAGGGTCACAGTTTACTTTCAACTCACGGAGGATTAGTCCTTCTGGCTATACCGTTTCAATTACTCTTGGTAATTGTACCATTATCCGTGATAATTTTTATTCCTGATGTCTGGATAAGAGAAAATCGTAGATTAGAGGTCGCTTTAGCATGCTATCTCGTTATTTTGCTATTTGTTATGAGAGTGTTTCCAAAATTTGCTCGAAAGCATATCACAATTGCAGCATTTACTAGACGTTGGCTGGTTTCTATGACCAAATTATCATGGCTAGCCCCAATTCTAGTTCTCTGGTTGATGGGAAGATTAGCGAGTGTAATCGTATTGTCATGGATGGGTACTGATGTAACTCAACACTTACAGATTGAACAAAGTTTGATGGAAGGATCATTCAATATCGGAAATGTTCCTGAAACATCATTCCTTGATTTGCTAACAGCACTTGCCGTTATGCCATTAGCAGCATTCACCACTCTTGCTGTACTAGGAGGAGGTTCTAGCACACCTCCAGAATGGATGCGAATAGGAGATGAAATACCAATCAAAACCGTAGAAGAAGAAGGTGATGGCGGAGCATTTGTAGCAAGTGGAAGAATTGTTGGGGCTGTTGCAGGCACTGCGATTGGAGTAGGAATTGGAGTTGCAGCAGCAGCTGCTAGCGGAGTTGCGTCCAAAGCAAATGTTGCGGCAAATACCGCTGTTGCGGCAGCAAATTCTGCACCTCAGGTAGTTGAAGGTGGAATGAAAAGTGTAGAATCTACCGGTGAAGTATTTTCATTTGTGGATAATGCTGCCGAAGTTAATTCTGTAGCGTCTGACCTGGATTTAGGTGGAGATTCTAACGAATCTGAAACCTCCGAATTTGAAGGCCTAGGTAGTATGTTCGACTGATTATTCCTCTTCGGAACTAGGTGAAACGATAGGTCTTCCATCTGTCAACAATAATCTGAAGAAACCCTTTATCCATCCATCTGAGCGAGGTCGGCCAAGATCAGGTCTTGATTCAGCAAGCAAGACTTTACCACACGCATTACATCTAACCGACATTACCTCCCATAATGGCACAGGAAAAGCGCAACATGATTTTTCTGAATCCGCTTCATTTCTGACAATTTGAAGCCGCATTGCCAAATCTTTGGACCAAGGCGGACCATCAACATCAATTGCCGAGGTTAGTCGGGAAACTATGGCCCATCCTGATGAAATCCACATTCCGAAACCTAAGGGTGCATTTCCATATTTCAAACTCATCCAACCAAAACCTAGCGGTATTATTGCAAAAAGAATCCCTAGCCAATGGAAATTACGCATATCTAATACACGGCGCAATAATTGCCCATCCACGAGTATCGGTTCAGGATGAGGAGGGAATTGAGTATTCCATGATTTCATTCTAGGGAATGTTAGAAGTGGAACTCTTATCGAGAGATGAGCAAATACCAAACCCAGTGAAAAGTTCAGTATGATGTCCCACATTTCACTCTCCCCGTAACCGTCGCAGAACGGCTTCGGTCTTGTCCATTCCTCTGGAAATATCTTCTCTTGAGATAGTATATGCGAATCTTAAGTGGCCCTCTCCTGATGCTCCAAAAGCACTACCAGGAGAGCATAATACCCCGCCCTTGAGTAATTCAATAGCCACATCTTCACTATTCATCCCCGGAACATCTACCTTCGGGAAAACATAGAACGCACCTTCTGGAACATGGCATTGAACACCTGGCATAGAATTGAGTCTTTGACAAATCAAATCTCTTCTTGCTTTGAATTCTTTACACATCAATTCGGGGTAATCATTGGCTTTCTCAAATGCAGCAAGAACCGCATATTGCATAGCATCATTAGAACAAGCAGTAATGTAATATTGAATTTTTATCATCTGTGACATCGCTTCTTTATTTGCAGACATGATATATCCGATTCTCCAACCGGTCATAGCAAAAGTCTTGGAAAAGGAATTGATTAGAATAACTCTATCATTATCGGTTCCAACAAAAGAAACATGCTCGCCATCGAATACAATTCGGTCATATACCTCATCGGTGATTAACCAAAGGTCGTGTTTTTGAGCGAATTGTAATAATGCATCTCTCTGTTCAGTAGTGATCGTAGCTCCGGTTGGGTTAGATGGGAAGTTGTAAAGAATTGCAACCGTATCATCATCAACCAAACTCTCAAGATGCTCTATTGTTGGAACAAATTCGTTTTCAAATAAGCATTCATAAAATCGGGGTTCACCGCCCCATAATCCCACATCCGGTCCATAAAGTGGAAAATATGGTTCAGGAAGTAATACGTTTTTGCCAGGGTCGACTAGGCTCGCAAAAATGTTCAGCAGAGCATTGGTACCACTCATTGTCATACAAACATTTGATTCATCTAATCCTGGACAATTTTTTGACCAAGAATTAGCGATATGTGAACGTAGTGCTGGCAAACCTGCTGTGGTGGTGTACTTGTTGTGCCCGTCTTTCATTGCTTGGTGCATAGCATCGATAGCAACCTCTGGTGGCTGGAAGTCAGGTTCGCCTAAACCAAAAGAAATTACATCATCACCCGCCATATCAAACATCTTACGAACGCCGGTAGGTTGGATGTCGGTAGCCCTCTTCGAGAAGTGACGCATGACGCGCTGAGAGGCTGGCTACTTTTCAAGATGCGGTTATCTAATCATCTTAAATTATCTCAGCATCTAAGATTCCGTCTTCGATTGCAAGAGGAATTTCTTCAGTTCCTTCTGGCGGAACTATTAGAGCGAAAGGCTCGGTTACTCTTTGATTAACAAAGACCCAAACTCCAAAGATTGCGACTGCCAAACCGACTACAGAAAGGAATAGTACTCTACCAAGGGAACTAGCATCGCTAAGAGTCAGCATCTGGCCGCCACCCATCACTGAATCCCAATCTATCATCGATGAAGCACCACTAGAATCTACACCCCTAACGATTATCATATTGTATCCTGCTGGTAATGTATCTAAATTAACGCTAAATGAGAATTCGAATGATTCGTAAGTGGAAAGAGTACCGTTAACAGGCTCATAATACACCTCTTCCCAAGTGGAACCACCATCTACTGAGAATTCTATAGTTTCAAGGACATCGCCTCGACTCCAAGCTATTCCATTGTAAATATTCACTCCTCCTTCATCTGAGGTCGAATTATTAGGTAGAAGATGAACTTGCAAATCAAGATTCATATCAGAAGTAGTCATATTGATTTCATTGAGGTAAAGTGAAGTCCAAACAGCATCATGGCCGTGTACCAATCCCCACCCGAAATCTTCGTTCCAAAAAGGATCGTGTTCAGGCTGTGATGCCTCACCCATTCTGGTCGATGTACTACGCAAAATCTCTCTTATCGCAAGGGGTTCTAATTCGGGATTAACTTCTATCATCAAAGCGATTATTCCACTTACTGCAGGAGTGGCATAAGAGGTTCCAGAACCTCTTCCAGTGTAGCCATTATCAGCAGCATCGCCATTGATTAAATTATTACATCCACCTGTAGTAACACAAGCTTCGGCTTGGATAATATTTGAACCAGATGCAGTAACGTCTGGCTTCATTTCATTGATTGGATTAGAATCGCCATTATCCCTTCTTGGCCCTCTGCTAGAATAAGAAGCAATATCGTCATCATCTCGCTCGATAGTATTCATGTCATCGGTTGCACCGACGGTTATGGAAAGAGAGGATGAACCCATTCCAGATAATCCATCATTGGATGGACCATCATTTCCAGCCGCCACACTTACAGTAACGCCAGCTAAAGTCGCTTCATTGAGGATACGTGAATGCATGTCTTCACCATCACTACCACCGGTTTCGTGACTTGTAATTCCCCAAGAAAGAGAAAGTATGTCGATGCCATAGAGGCTTTCATCCACTCCTGGCCATGCGGTATCTTTGTTGTCAATAATCCATTGAATACCATTCATTGCTGATTCGTAAAATTCCTGAGGAATCAGATAGTTTTCGAATGGACCAGCCCCCGCGTCGGTTCCAATTCTGACATCGATTAAACTAGCATTTGGAGCGCTTCCTTCGAATCCTGTTTGTTCACCATTGGAGTCTAATCCTGTAGCACTAGCCATGCCCATGCATGCTGTACCATGCTGATTGCCATCATCTGGATCAAATGAACCATCGGTTTCTCGTGCACCTGACAATATACATGATGGGTCGGTGTGAAGATAACATACAGCATCATATCCAGCAACAAATTTCTCATTTAATCCTGGATGTTCATTGTCAACACCCGTGTCTACCATTGCAATATTAACTCCAAGACCAAGGGTTTCAGAATGATTCCATGCAGTATGAGGATAGACATCTGATTGCTCTGCAAGTATATTGGGGGTTTGAATATCGCCATAAAGAATGATTTGGCCATATCTTTCAACCATTACAACTCCATCAAGTTGTGATAAATTCCAAACATTCGAAGAATCAATTATTCCAAGTAATACAGCATCGACTGCTTCTATTACATCTCTAATCTCATATCCTAGTGACTCGAGTAATTGTGTATCTAAGTCGGTGACATCTCTACCATAGGAAAGTCCGATTCCGACTGGTCCTTGCAATGTTTCAAGTGAATCATGAATTGCATTTCTATTGGAATCCATTGTAGTATAATCCCACCAGTCTACTTCTTGGTGGACTACTGGAGTCATTGTAGGAATTACAGATGACCACTGTGATTCAGATTGTTCAGGCTGTGAAAGTGATCCGGTTAATGGAGCAAAGAAAAGAACCAAACAAATTAGAGCAAAATGTGCACGCATGTCCCTCACTAATTGTAATCGGGAGCGCGACCATCATCAAGTTAATGGTGGATAGTTCAAAAAAAAATTACGATTAAGGTGGGAGCACAGGGATTTGAACCCCGACCGGCTGGTATCTTCTGTTCCGCCACTGTATTGTTGTGTGTACGGCTGGTGGCGGGAAATTCACGGGTCGGTCTTCCAGTTGATCATCATCTGTCAGAACATACCACTCGTCATTCCCGTGCAACTGGAGCCAGCTATACTACCAGGTTATACT
>CEQM01030939.1_pt1 | contig 10235 bp, 7 predicted proteins | sample 531111 | NCBI WGS metagenome assembly CEQM01 (sample SAMEA2621278, study PRJEB7988) | marine metagenome | biome: marine biome (ENVO:00000447); feature: deep chlorophyll maximum layer (ENVO:xxxxxxxx); material: "saline water (ENVO:00002010), including plankton (ENVO:xxxxxxxx)" | depth 120 m
GATTTAATTAGAATTGATAAATTTTTATTACTTAGACTACCTAATACCAGTCGAAATAAAATTCAAAAATCAATTGCATCGGGTTACGTGTTTTGTAATAATAAATTAGTTAAATCAAACTATAAAGTAAAGCCTTTAGATAAAATCAGTATAAGATTTGAACACGAGCCATATAATAAAGAAATTATTCCAGAAAACATTCCTATAGATGTTGTATTTGAAGATAGTGATGTTATTGTGTTAAATAAAGCAAGTAACATGGTTGTTCATCCTAGTTATGGTCATTATTCAGGTACTCTTGTACATGCACTCTTGTATAAATATAGTGACATTCAAGATTCAGGTGATAATCAACGTCCAGGCTTAGTGCATCGATTAGATAAAAATACTACTGGACTTATGGTTGTAGCTCGAAATAGTAAAGCATTAAATCATTTATCTAATCAATTTTCTGAAAGAACTATTAATAGAACATATTTGGCTTTAGTATGGGGAGATTTGAAAACTGATAAAGGGACTATTACAGCCAATATTGGTCGAAATAAAAAAAATAGAAAATTAATGACAGTCTTCACTAATAATGATGAAGGTAAGCATGCTGTCACTCATTATGAAGTTGTAGAAAGATTTCGCTACATTACATTAGTTAAGTGTAAACTTGAAACTGGAAGAACACACCAAATACGTGTGCATATGAAACATATAGGACATCCATTATTTAATGATTTTGAATATGGTGGTGATAAGATTTTAAGAGGTACAACTTTTTCAAAGTATAAGCAATTTATTCAAAACTGCTTTAAAATTTTACCGCGTCAAGCATTACATGCTACTCATTTAAGCTTTATACATCCAAAGAAAAATAAAATAGTTGGATTTGAATCTAATCTACCTGAAGATATGTCTAGTGTGATTGATAGATGGCGAATATATACAAATCAAAATAAATCTATTTTGCAATAAATCTATTAATACTTACAATAGGAATTTCTCTACTTGGGAATGTGTACTCATGTTCTACATCTGGTACGAGTCCCACTTTTTTAGCTATCTTCAAAAACAATTTATATTCAACAATATATTGATCTGAAAACCCATGTGAAGCATCGTATGCAGTAATAGCTGTTTTTCCTATATTTTTAGATGCTAGCGTTGGGTCAATAGTATGGAGTTCTACGATGAGCAACCCATATTTTTTTAAATAAGGATACCATTTTGCTAGATGTTCTTCTAAGTTTTTTTCTATTAAACAGTTATTTATTCGGTTTCCTCGATAACAAAATGCTCCCGTAGATTCACTTTTGTTAGAAGTATTATTTTTCGGACTTTCATATATTCTATTATGGTCTAAAAATGAACGTACATTCAATAGGTCAACTAAATCAATATTATGTTCTTTTCTTAATCTTTGAGCTAATCCATCTGGATCACTAATATCTCCAAATGCTGTTTTTGCCCATATGTCCGCTTGATGTATTGTTGCTTGAGTTGCTTCTAGTGCTTTGTAATTAAAATCACTACCTACAATGAACAAAGGATGTTCTTTTAAATATTTTCCTCGTTTTGTTTTATAATAGATTAAGTCAAAAACATGTTCTATTAATTTACCATTACCACATCCAATATCTATAAAACCTTTTGGTTGTTGTTCAATTGGAAGATTAAATAGGTCTAAAATAATTTGATCTACTTTTTTAAAATATGTATTGTGTGCACCACCACTTCCCCACACATTCATACTTCTATCTACATGGATTTCTTCCTCTTCACTTGATTGTGTCGTTAATATTGTATGGTCACCATAAATTAAGTTATTGATATTTCTAAATGTAGGTAAATATGATACTGTTACTCCATAAGAAGTTGCACGTTTTAATAAAAAGTAACCGTACTCGGTGAGTCTATACTGCTCATTAACAATGTGAGTATGATGGAATAGCTTCATTATTGCGTTTTTCCATATATGATGTATGTCTATTAACAACACTTTATCTACTTTAATATCCTCAAAATATCTATTTCTAGATAGTAAAACAATAATTGGCCCTAGCATCGCGCCTTCTATATGTGTTTGCCATTTGGACCAGTGATGACTTTTTATTGTTGTATTAAGTTCGGTTTGATAATCTTGTGCTTTCCAACTATTATATTGTTTAATTGTATTGAATAAAATAGAATTCTCTATTAATTTAGTTTTGTTAACTGTCAGGATACTTTCATACGGAATATCATTGCTATATAATTCTTGAACTATTTTATACTTTTCTATTATATTCATTGACATCCATTCTTCTAATTGAGCATCACTAAAAAATACTTCATTGTCTATAATTTCTTGTTTTAGAATACCCTGTGAACATAATAGTCTTAAGGAGACATTTAAATAGCCATTATTAGCAGTATATTTACTGCTTAATTCTAATAAACTACATTTTTTTTGTTTTTGAATATAGTTAAGAATCTTCTTCCTTTGTAATTCGATTATAGTTGGAATTAATACAATTCCATCGAGATGTTGAAATAAATTTGATAAGAATAATATTTTTTTTTCTTTTTGTTCCATAGCATAAATGTTTCCAAATCTAATATTATTAATTAATTTAGCACAATGACTATGTATAAATACCTTATATTTTTTTCTTTTTTTCTTTTTTCTTGTGAAAAAACAAATTCTATTGCAATAGAATCAAATAATCCAATTGAAATTTCACTGTGCAATGGTGAATTATTAGATTATAGTATGTCTATTCTCTCTTTTAATAGATTGTCTACCACTTCTTTAAATAGTGTTACAGAAATTATTGATATTACTAATCCTGATATTATTGCTCTGCAAGAGTCTTATGAGATGGGGTTAAAAATTGCTGATAGATTTAATTATTGTTTCTATGGTAATCCAGAGACAAGTACAGCTATTTTATCAAAATATATTATTGAAGGAGTTAACGACATGTATGTCAAAATTATATTAGATGATTCTATTTATGTCAACATGTTTAATGTACATATGTCAGCTTATCCTTATCAACCTTATGATATTCGAGATAGATTAATTACTACTGAATCCCAAGCAATCTATCAAGCTGAACAAGCTAGAGGAGAAGAGTTAAATCTTTTAAAGTCATTAATTATTGATGTAAGTAATGAAAATAATATGCCTATTATTGTTGCAGGTGATTTCAATGAACCTTCTCATTTAGATTGGGTTCTTGATGCTGAAAATCCGCTTGAGTTTCAAATTGATGGAAGTCAATTTTTAGTAGATTGGCCATCCTCTAATAAAATATTAACATTAGGTCTGAAAGACTCTTATAGGGAGATTTACCCTGACCCATTGGTTAAGCCTGGTTATACGTGGACGCCTAATACTTCTTTATATGAGGTTCATGATCGAATTGATTTTATATATTATAATAATGCTAATGGTGTGATCGATCTAGAGTCAGTAGATATTATTGGTCCAGACTATTTATCTACTATTCTGATTAATAATTATGAGTCAGATCATCGAGGACTATTGGCTGTATTTAATATTAAAATTTAGTCACTTTTCTTCTCCTCCTGAAAATATTTAAATCCAAAAGGAAATAGCAATAACAAAAAGAGATATTTCTTTGTAATCAATCCAATGATTGTAATTATAATACCTATTATCATGATGAAATGGTATTTTGTTTCTTTCATAAAATTATTATTTGATACTAATAAAATTATATATTTGATAAAATATAAGAAATAGTTTTGGCTAAAAAATCATTATTAAAAAATAAAATTCATAATATCATTTTTACTACTAATGGTAAGTATGCTTACCTTTTTGATGTTTGGTTGCTTATTTTTATTCTTTTATCATGCCTTGGAGTAATACTAGAAAGTGTTCCTTCAATAGATAAAACTTATGGACATTTTTTATATGCTCTAGAGTGGTTCTTTACCATTGTATTTACGATAGAGTATGGTTTAAGAATCTATTCTGCTAAAAAAAGATGGAAATATATTTTTTCTTGGTGGGGTATTATTGATTTACTAGCTATTATTCCTACATATTTAAGTACTGTTTATCCCCCAATTGGAGTTTTATTAGATATAAGGATATTGAGATTGATAAGGGTGTTTAGAGTGTTTAAATTAAAAAAATATGTAACGGGTGGTAATATGATGATGATTGCGTTAAGTAAGTCCCGACCTAAAATATTAGCATTTGTTTTATTTATCCTTTTGATTGCAGTTGTGTTGGGTTCTTTAATGTATGTTATTGAAGGTCAAAAAAATGGATTTGACACTTTGCCTGACTCGATTTACTGGGCCATTGTTACTTTAACTACTGTTGGTTATGGTGATGTAACACCTGTAACGATTACTGGTAAAATTATTGCAACTTTTATTATGATTTTAGGGTATGGTATTATTGCTGTCCCTACTGGTATAGTTTCGGCAGAAATTGCAAATGAAAATAAACATGATCAAAGTTAGTTTATTTTAAAATCTGATTTTGAATGCTAAATGTATATTTCTAGGTGTTTGTACAAAGTATTTTTCATTTCCGCTCGCATCAATGAATCCATGATTAAAATAAAAATTATCAGTTATATTATTGATAAAGATAGAGGCGGAATAATTTTTAATTTTATAATCAATCCTGCTATTTATTATGATATAATCATTTAAAGATGCAGTATTTTCAAAATTTATATATGATTCACTTTGATATCTTCCTGATAAACTAAATTTTAAATTATTCTTTTCATATACCACCTCTTGATTAATTATAATAGGTGGTGTTAAAATGGGTGTAAATTGTATATTTTGTTCTTGAATAATACTATAATTATATGATGAGTTATTAATTAATTTAATATGATCATTAATATTATATGAAGCAAATAGTTCAATACCAGTTCTTACACTTTTATCAACATTACTACTTAGTGCTAATCCATTTGGTCCATAAAAACCATTAAGGACACGTTCATTATCAAAATCTAAATAATAATAGTTAATATTTAATATTAAACGTTCTAATTGACTGCGGACTCCAAGCTCATAATCTATAACATATTCTGGTAAAGTACTTTGGATGAGTGTATTTCCTGATTCGGGAATAACTATATTACCTTCATTATCATATTCACATAAATACAATAATACATCATTGCCCTCAAACATATCATATCGAGCGGGCTCTCTTCCTGTTTTTCCTATATTACAGTAGAGTATGTTTTTCGGGGATATATTATAACTTAAACCAACTTTTGGATTTATGAATGACCAAGAGATTGGTGAAAAATTTAAATTACTTTGATAGTCAAACCATGATTTACGTGATTGAACATCCACGAGAATTAAAAGTTTATTTAATCGATATTCGATTTTTTGAAACAAACTAATTTCATTTTTATATTTTGTATTCTCATTCCAAATGACTCCAGATAACATGTGACTTTCTTGAAAATTATTTTGATATACATTGCCATGAAAGCCTGTGATGGATTTTAAATTATTATGTTTTATAGTATAATTGCTATATAGCCCAAGTAACTGAGAGTTTAATGTGTTCCTTGATATATCTTCTATGTCTGATGGTTCTGCTACGTTTAAAAAGTTCGGTAAATCAAAATCCCACCATCCATTAGCTAAAGTACTGTATATACTAGAATGAATAGTAGTATGATCTTTTGGAGAAAAGATATGTTGAATTTGAAATAAAGTTTGTGAAAAATCATCTTTTTCATATTGAGAGTTCGCATTAATTGTCCTATCACAATTAATCTCATTTTCAGATACTGCCATCCACGCTAACTCATTTTTTTGATTACCAGATAAGATATTGATTTTCCAGATTGATTTATTTAAAGTCCATCCTCCACTTAAAAATAACGATTGGGAATTATTAGATGAATGTTGTTTAAAACCATCCGAATATATTTTAGAAATCCTTAAGTGTAAACTTTTATTATTTTTAGTTGTATTATAAATCCCATATGCTCTTAGGGTATTATATGAACCATATCCAAAACCAATTTCTTTATTGTTCTTATTGAGTTTGTGGGAAAAAAGTTCAATATTTCCTGCATAGCTAGCAGTTCCATTTTTGGAAGTACCAACTCCTCTTTGAATTTGGATGGTTTGTATTGAATTTAAAATGTCTGCATAATTTGAAAAATAAAATGCTTGATCTGCCGGATCATTTAGTGGAACTCCATCTAATGTTATATTGACTCGTGTTTGATCTATGCCTCTTAATGTAAAGTATGCGTAGCCTTGACTATGGCCACCATCTGAATATCCTATTATAGAAGGGGTTTGATTTAAAATAAATGCTGGCTCTTGTCCAATATATTGTTCTTGTATTTCATTTATGTTGATGTTCTGATATGTTATAGGTGTTTCTTTATGAGCGTAATATGTGGCATTAATTTCTTTTAATATATTAACAGAGTCAGTGTTAAAACTATTTTGAGATATTATGATGTTTGATATCGAAATAAAAAGGAATAATAATTTATTCATTGTATTAAATTTTAATTAATAATTCTTTCGATGAATTACCATCGCAAGTTCTGTGGGTATATTCTCAGCTATAATTAGCACCCCCAATGATTTCACAATTATATAGATATTAATTCATTTTCCAATACAAAAATCTTTAAAAATAGAATCAAGTAGATGTTCATTTGTAATTTCCCCTGTTATCTCCCCGAGATAGTTAAGTGCATGTTTAATATCTATTGATAATAATTCTCCTGATATATTGTGTTGGATACCTTTTTCGACATCATTAATACTATCTAATGTATTGATTAATGATTCAAAATGTCGTTGATTGATAATAATGATTTCGTTATTTAATGTTCTCCAACCTTCTATCCTATTCATTAGAGTATCTAAGATATTGTTAATGCCTTTTCCATTCTTTGCAGATACATCTAAAATATTATAATTATTAAGTTTTTTTAGTATAAGTTTATTCTTATTGATGTCATTTTTATTAGCAATAAGAATCATAGCATCTTTCGTATTTAATTGGCTTTGGATGTCTTCTATTTCTTCCTCTATTTTCGTGGCGTTAAAATTTTCTTTATCTATTAAGTATAAAACAAATGCAGATTCATGGATTTTTTGATATGTTTTTTTAATCCCTATTTTCTCTATTTTATTTGTAGTTTTTCTTAATCCAGCAGTATCTACAAATCGAAATTTATAACCATTAATAATTATACTTTCTTCTATAACATCTCGTGTTGTCCCTTCTATATTTGAAACAATTGCTCTATCCTCATTGAGGATAGTATTTAATAATGTCGATTTGCCAGAATTTGGACGACCAACAATAGAGACAGGAATACCATTTTTGATAGCATTCCCTAATTTAAATGATTGAAGTAGACTCTCGGTTTTCTTTTTAATATTATGTGTCAATTTCAATAATTCTTCTCTATCCACAAACTCAACATCTTCTTGGCTAAAATCTAACTCTAGTTCAATTAAAGAAGCAAATTTTATAAACTTATTTCTTAACTTTTGAATCTCATCTGAAAACCCTCCTCTCATTTGTTTCATTGCTAAGTTATGTGCTTTTTCATTTTCTGATGAAATAAGTTCAGATACTGCTTCAGCTTGTGATAAGTCTAGTTTTTTATTTAAAAATGCTCGTAATGTAAATTCACCTTTTTTTGCTAATCGACAACCTTTTCTAATAAGTAATTGTATAATTGCAGATTGTATATATGTGGATCCGTGGCATGCTATTTCAATGATGTTTTCACCGGTATAAGATTTAGGACCTTTAAACATGGTGATTAACACTTCATCTATAATTTTTTGATTTTCAATTATATTGCCAAGTATGACAGTTTTTGCATTATCTAAGGATAGCTTTCTTTCATTATGAGCTTTAAATATCTGATTACAAATTTTAACACTATCTTTTCCAGAGATTCTAATAATTGCAACTGCTCCTTTACCCGGTGCGGTTGAAATTGCACATATTGTTTCGTAATTGAGTACCATATATCGACTTATATATTTTTTTTACAAATTTAATTTATTATTATTAGTTGATATTTTATTTTTGGTTGATTTATTTTCTATGTTTGTTGTTTATCAGTGTATAATTTTTTTTATTTTTTATGAGTGTTTTAATTAATAAAGATTCCAAAGTTATTGTTCAAGGATTTACAGGCAGTGAAGGCACATTTCACTCTCAAGAAATGATTAATTATGGAACTAATATTGTGGCTGGTGTTACTCCTGGCAAGGGAGGTAGTGTACACCTAGATAGGCCAGTATTTAATTCTGTTTCAGAAGTTTTAACCGTATTTAATGTAGATGTGTCTATTATTTTTGTTCCACCACGATTTGCAAAATCTGCAATTACAGAGGCAATAAATGCTCAAATCGGTGTTATTGTATGTATTACCGAGGGTATTCCAATAAAAGATATGCTTAGTGTTAAAAATATATTAAAGCATTCAAATTCTATTTTAGTAGGTCCAAATTGTCCTGGCCTTATTACTCCTGGTGAAATTAAAGTGGGTATTATGCCAGGATTTATTCATAAAAAGGGCACAATAGGTGTGGTTTCTCGCTCTGGGACATTAACATATGAAGCTGTTGATCAATTAACCAAAGTTGGGTTAGGTCAATCTACTTGCATAGGAATAGGAGGGGATCCAGTGATAGGAACTACAACTTGTGATGCAGTTCGTATGTTTATGGAAGATGATGATACAGATGGAATCGTATTAATCGGAGAAATAGGTGGGCCTATGGAAAATGAAGCGGCAAATTGGATTAAGAAGCATGGTACTAAGCCTGTAGTTGGGTTCATAGCTGGTCAAACAGCACCTAAAGGAAGAAAAATGGGACATGCAGGTGCTATTGTTGGTGGAGAAGATGATACTGCGTTAGCTAAAATGAACATAATGAAAAACTGTGGTATTACTGTTGTTGAGTCTCCTGCAGATATTGGGATAACTATGAAACAAATGCTAAATTAAAATGAAATTATTAGAAAATAAGACAATACTAGTTACGGGTGGTTCTAGAGGAATAGGTAAATCAATTGTTTTAACATTAGCTAAACATGGAGCAAATGTAATTTTTACTTATTTGTCCTCATCAGAAGACGCAAATAAGGTTGTGGAAGAAGCAAAAAAATATGACGTAAAAATTGAGGCTTATCAATCGGATGCATCTAATTATCAGGCTTGTGAAGATTTAGTTGCTCATATTTTAACTAAGCATGTACAAATAGATGTTTTAGTAAACAATGCTGGTATTACTAAGGATAATTTATTGTTACGAATGTCAGAAGAAGACTTTGATAGAGTATTAAATATTAACATGAAGTCTGTGTTTAATATGACTAAAGTTATTCAGAAGTCTATGTTAAGGGCTAAAAAAGGCTCTATCATTAATTTAAGTTCTATTGTTGGATTAAAAGGTAATGCAGGTCAATCAAATTATGCAGCTTCTAAAGCAGCAATCATTGGATTCTCTAAATCAATTGCACTTGAACTAGGATCTAGAAATATAAGATCTAACGTTATTTCTCCTGGTTATATAGAAACAGAAATGACACATAATCTTGAATCTAAACAAGTTGATGAATGGAAACAAAAAATCCCATTAAAACGAGCAGGGAAGGGAGATGATGTAGCAGATTTAGTATTATTTCTATCATCAGACATGTCATCTTATATTACTGGTCAAGTAATTAGTGTGTGTGGGGGGATGTCGACTTAATATGAACACATGATGGTTCTCATTTCTATTATTATTAATGCTTCTTTTTTTCTATTATTATTAACATTATTAGCAAGTTTATTTCTCAGTTCTATTTTATATAAAAAGCAAACAGTTTTATTAAATATTCCTAAGTACTTACTTATTGTTTTGTTTTTTTTAAGATTTTTTTCATTTTTCCTATTATTTCTTCTATTACTAGAGCCAGAATTAAAAGGCAATGAAAAGGTAATTGAGAAACCTTTAATTGTTTTTCTTCAAGACAATACTACTTCTATTATATCTAATCATGATTCTTTGTATTATCAAAATCATTATTTAAAAAAAATAGATTCTTTGAAGGCCCTGAATAATATCAATATTGATTTTATTTTATTTGATGATAATATTGAGAAAAAAATTATTGATTTTACTGGAAGCACTACCAATATTTCTTCTGTGTTAGAACAAGTCTCCAATATTTATTCCAACACATATGTTTCTGCCTA
>CEQM01003112.1_pt1 | contig 10156 bp, 9 predicted proteins | sample 531111 | NCBI WGS metagenome assembly CEQM01 (sample SAMEA2621278, study PRJEB7988) | marine metagenome | biome: marine biome (ENVO:00000447); feature: deep chlorophyll maximum layer (ENVO:xxxxxxxx); material: "saline water (ENVO:00002010), including plankton (ENVO:xxxxxxxx)" | depth 120 m
GAAATTATATTAGCACTATGAATATAATAAATTCTAAATCATTACTTCAGTATAATACCTTTAAAGTAGATGTTATTGCTGAATTATTTACCACTATTAAAAGTGAAAATGATCTTATAGAATTACTACAAAACAAAAGAGTTGTCAAAAAAAATAAGTTTATTTTGGGAGGAGGAAGCAATATTTTACTTACCAAAAATATTGAAGGATTAGTCATTCATAATCAAATCAAAGGCATTCATGTATTAAAGGAAGATGAGAAAAGTGTAGAGGTTGCAATTGGGGCTGGTGAAATATGGGATAATCTTGTTTCTTGGAGTACAAAAAATAAATACTATGGCATTGAAAACCTATCTTTAATTCCTGGCTCTGTAGGAGCAGCTCCGATTCAAAATATTGGGGCATATGGATGTGAGTTAAAAGACACCTTTTTAAAATTAGAGGCAATAAATTTAGACACACTAGAAAAAGTAGTGTTTAATAAATTCGATTGCAAATTTGGGTATAGAGATTCTATTTTTAAAAATAAGTTAAAAAACAAATTCATAATCACCAAAGTGTATTTACAACTCGGAAAGAAAAAAAAACTCAACTTAAATTATGAAAGACTGCAAGAAAAAATAGATCCTAACCACATGAATAGTGAAGATGTTCGAAATATTATTATTGATATTAGAAAAGAAAAATTGCCAGATCCCAAAAACCTTGGTAATGCCGGTAGTTTTTTTAAAAACCCGATTATAAATCAAAATGATTTAAGTAGATTAAGAAAAGAATACCCGAAAATACCATATTTTATAGCTGAACAGATTAAATTGCCAGCAGCATGGTTAATTGAACAATTAAACTGGAAAGGATATAAAGCACAAACTTGTGGTGTTTACGATCAACACTCATTAATTATCATTAACCATAATAATGCAACAGGAGAAGAAATTATGAATCTGGCAAAGAAAATTAAAAATAATGTATATCAAAAATTTAATATTCTTTTAGAAGAAGAAGTTTTAATTATATGAAGACAATTATTATCTCAATCATATTAGTTAGTTTATGCTTTTTAGGAATCTGTGTTAAGATAATACTTAAAAAAAATGGTGAGTTTTCCGGGACATGTGCAAGTAACAATCCATTACTGAATCAAGCAGGAGAAAAATGCAGCTATTGTGGAGCAGATCCTGGCGATCAATGTAAAAAAGAAGCAAAATCTGAAGAAAAATAAGATAATGTATCTTGATTCTCTACATAAATAAGACATCCTGATATATCTTTTTTATTTAAAAACTCTTTAGCATTGAAAAAGCCTAAGGACATACACGCAGTAGCATATGCGTCTGCACTCATACAATCGGAGTGCAAAATAGTTGCACTAATAAGTTTATTCTGTGTCGGCGATAATGTTTTTGGGTTAATTGTATGGTTGATTCTAATTGAATCTAAATAATAATAATTACGATATGATCCAGAAGTAGCTAACGAAATATCATTTAAATTAAGCACAAACGAAAAGTCTGATCTTTTATCGGTTGGCTTATCGATTCCTATTCTCCATCCCTTTCCTAGATTGTCTCCAACACAACGAACCTCACCACCCAACTCAATCATAAAATCATTAATTTCATTTTGATTGTAAAAGTAATCAGAAAGATAATCTACACTAAAACCTTGAGCAATCCCATTTAAATCAATTAACACAGAATCTGATTTCACTATTTTATTATTCTTTATAGATATTTGATCACAACCTAAAACATATAAAGATGAATCTAATTTTGTAGAGACTTTTGATTTTAATTTATTCGGTCCAAAGCCCCAATATTCCACAAGTGGAGCGACTGTAACATCAAACATACCGTTTGTTTCATAACAAATTTCAATAGCTTTGTTAATCACCTTTTCAATAAGCGAATCTAACAAAACATCATGCCCATTATTCAATAGGCTAATTATAGATTGTTCAACATAGGTTGACATAGACATGTCTATGATATTCAATAAACTATCTACATCTTTTTTGTCTATCTGTTGAGTGTGATGATATTTAATATTATAGCTTGTACCTTGAGCGTATCCGTTGATTTTGTAAGTATGTTTATTTTGAACACATGATAAGAATAACAAACCCACTGTGAAGAAAAAAAGTCTATTCACCAAAGTCATCAAAATCAACATTTTCTTCTGGTATCCCCCAATCGTCACACATTTTCAAAATAGCTTGATTCATCAATGGAGGGCCACAAAAATACACCTCTATATCTTCAGGTGATTCATGTAATTTAAAATGATGTTCAATAACCGTTTCATGAATAAATCCAACAAAACCATCACCTTCATCATCCAGGTTTTTTTTCTCTTTCCAATTATCTTCTGGCAAAGGTTCTGACAAAGCAACGTGAAATTTAAAGTTTGGAAATTCTCTTTCAATAGCTCTAAAATCATCTAGATAAAACAATTCTCTTTTTGAACGTCCACCATAAAAAAAAGTAACTTTTCGTTGTGTTTTTAAAGTATGAAAAAGATGAAACAAGTGTGACCTCATAGGCGCCATTCCAGCGCCACCACCTACATAAACCATTTCGTTGTCGGTGTCTTTAATAAAGAACTCCCCATATGGACCTGAAACAGTTACCTTATCACCAGCTTTCAATGAGTACACATACGAAGAACAAACACCCGGATTAACATTCATCCAAGTGTTGCTAGATCTATCCCATGGAGGAGTAGCAATTCGAATATTTAACATAACAATATTTCCTTCTGCAGGGTGATTTGCCATAGAATAAGCTCTAAATAATGGTTCATCATTTTTCATGTTTAAATCCCATAAGCCAAATTTATCCCATTCTCCTTTAAATTTATCCGGACCGGCTGGATCATTAGGATTCGGGCATATTTCCATATCTTTATATGCTACTTCTGTTTCTGGAACATCAATCTGTATATATCCTCCTGCTTTAAAATCAAGATTTTCACCCTCAGGAAGCTTAACAACAAATTCTTTTATAAATGAGGCCACACTATAATTAGAAACTACTTCACATTCCCATTTTTTGATACCAAATATTTCATCTGGAATATTAATATCCATATCGTTCTTAATTTTAACCTGACATCCTAATCTCCAATTATCTTGAATTTCTTTTCTTGTGAAATACGGTTTTTCTGTTGGCAATATCTCACCTCCACCAGAGTTTACTTGACATTTACACATAGCACAAGTTCCTCCACCACCACACGCAGATGGAAGAAAAATTTTATTATCCCCAAGTGTTCCTAAAATAGTTCCTCCAGGATTAATTTTAATATTTTCTTTACCATTAATGGTTAAAGTAACCTCGCCAGAAGGTAAAAGTTTGGATTTAGCAAAAAGTAGAACACTTACCAAAGATAAAATGACAAATAAAAAAAAGACAACTGCTGCTACTATAGTATATATCATAATTAAATTTTTATTCCCATAAAGCACATAAATGCTATGCCCATTAAACCAGTAATAATATATGTAATCCCTAAACCTCTGAGAGGAGCTGGGACATTAGAATATCTTATTTTTTCTCTTATGGCTGCTATTGCTACAATTGCTAAATACCATCCAACACCAGAACCCAACGCAAAAGAAGTTGCCTCTATAATAGTGGAATATTGTCGTTCTTGCATAAAAAGAGCACCACCTAAAATTGAACAATTCACTGCAATTAATGGTAAAAATATCCCCAGTGAACTATATAGTCCAGGCGAAAACCTTTCTATAATCATTTCTACAAGCTGAACCATAGCAGAAACAACAGCAATAAACATGATTAAACTTAATACATTTAAATCTACATCAATAAAATTTTCACCTAACCATTGCAATGCACCCGCTTTCAAAACTTGATTTTCTAAAATATAATTTACTGGAACCGTAATACCTAAAACAAAAATTACAGCTAATCCTAAACCATTAGCAGTAGTAACTGTTTTTGAAACAGCTAGATAGGAGCACATTCCTAGAAAATACGCGAAAATCATATTTTCAATAAAAATGCCTTTAATAAAAATATTAATTAAATCCATATTAATTTTCTTCTATTAATTCTTTATTTCTTGATCTTTGAACCCAAATGATTAGACCAACGACGATTAATGCCATTGGAGGTAAAATCATTAAGTTATTATTCATATACCCGAGATCATACAAATAATTAAAACCTGGAATTTCATATCCCATTAATTTTCCAGAACCAAAAAGCTCTCGTACAAATGCAACTGCAACTAAAATCCAACCATAACCAAGAGCATTACCAAGAGCATCTAGAAAAGAATCCCAAACTTTATTTCCCATAGCAAATGCCTCTAATCGGCCCATAATGATACAATTGGTAATAATTAGTCCAATAAAGACGGATAGTTTTTCTGAAGCATCTGGTAAAAATGCTTTTAATATTTGATCAACTAAAGCTACTAATGCAGCTACAACGATTAATTGAACAATAATTCTAATACGATTAGGTATCTTATTTCTAAGAATGGAAATAATCATACTGGCAGAAATCATTACAAAAATAACAGCCATTGTCATAACCAATGCATTCTCTAACTGAGTCGTAATGGCCAGTGCTGAACAAATACCTAAGACTTGAATAGTAATAGGATTCTGATCGCCCATAGGATCAGAAATTAATTTTCTATGTTGTTTTGAGAAAAAAGAATTCTTCATTTCAACTCTATATTATTATTTATACTCAATGTATCTATATTATCATCTGAGATAATTATCGATGAAAAATATGTGTTATAAATTTTTAAAGTATTATATAACATATCTGTGACACCATCACTTGTTATTGTTCCACCTGTAATACCATCTACTTGATATAAATTTCCTTCTTCTGCACCTCCTTTCTTGACTTCAATAGAAACAAATTCTCCATCATTATTAATTATTTGCTTACCCTTAAAAGGGTCTTCAAAGATATCCGTGTTAATTTCAGCACCTAATCCAGGAGTTTCTGCTTTATGATTAAATGCTGCACCATAAATTGTCTTATAGTCACTCTCTAGTGAAACAAAGCCCCATATTGGGCCCCATAAACCTGAGCCCACCATTGGGATAATAGAGTAGTCATTATTATCTTTTCTAGCTTTAAACATTGGATATTTTTTATCCTCAGGATTTAAAGTCTTATCTCTATACTGAAATAACACATCTATATTAAAAGCAGATCCTTCTATAACATCACCCGTATTATTGATAATAATAGCATCATAAATATATTGATCATATTTCTCTTTAGCATTCACCCTTGTCGCATCTATACCAATTGCACTCAATATATCTATCATTTTTTTATCAGCTTTATTTTGCTTTTTTCTGGGCTGTAAAACCTCTGAAGTAACTGCTAATAAAACACCTACAACTAAGACCATAATTATAGCAAAAGTAAATGTATATATATTGCTTTCTTTATTCATTGTTAGTTAATCTTTTTAATCTTCGATTAATGTTAGCTTGCACCACATAATGATCTATCAGTGGCGCCATGATGTTCATGAAGAGAATCGCCACCATCACACCCTCTGGGTATGCAGGATTAAATACACGTATTAATATAGACAAAACACCACATAAAAAGCCATAGATAATCTTGCCTTGATTAGTCTGTGTAGCAGAAACAGGATCCGTAGCCATAAATACCATACCAAAGAAAAAACCACCAATACATAATTGATGAATCGCTGGTAATGACATAAATAAATTCGCATCCCATAAGTTAAATATATAAGCCATAAGTAAACCGCCTAAAAACATTGAACCCATAATGAGTCTAGAACCAATTCCAGTAAACAATAAAATAAAGGCACCTAGCAAAATAGCAACAACTGAAGTTTCACCTACTGAACCAGGAATAATTCCGATAAAAGAATTATATAAACTATAAACCCCATCTGAAGAGAACAAACTATTAAAGACGGATTGACCAGCATTCATGTCTAATTTAGAAAATGATGCTAATTCACCTAAGGCTGTTTCACCAGAAACACCATCTATATTACCAGCTTGCGAAACCCAAACTTTATCTCCAGACATTTTTGTTGGATAAGCAAAAAATATAAATGCTCTAGCAGTCAGTGCGGGGTTTAAAATATTCATACCTGTACCTCCAAAAACTTCTTTGCCAATTACAACAGCAAAAATCACTGACAATGCTAACATCCAAAGAGGCACATCAATAGGCATAATTAAAGGTATCAGCATACCTGTCACTAAATAACCTTCATTTACTTGATGTTTACGACTTACCGCAAAAGCAAACTCTACACTTAACCCAACCACATATGAAACGATGATTAATGGTAAGACCTTCCAAAATCCAAAAAGGAAATGATCTAACAGAGAGTAAATTTCCTTATAGCCTTCCATGCCGAATGTTAATTGAGAATGATACTGATACCCCGTATTCCACATACCAAACAATAAACAAGGCAACAGTGAAATAATTACAATCACCATCGTTCTTTTTAAATCTATAGTATCTTTAATATGTGTTCCCTCTGACGAAGTGTGATTTGGAACAAATAAAAAAGTTTCAAATGCATCATATGCTGGATACAAACTATGCAACTTTCCTCCTTCATCAAAATGAGGTTTAATTTTATTTAGTATATCTTTCATTAATTGCATTAGCTACACTCTTTTTTAATTATATCTAGTCCCCTTCTGACTATAGTTTGAACTGGTATTTTGGAAGTACATGCAAATTCACATAATGCAAAATCTTCAGGATCCACTTCATAAATACCTAAATTCTCCATTAACTCAATATCCTCAATAAGTATCGATTTAATTAATTGAACCGGAAAAATATCAATTGGCATATATGACTCATATTGACCAGTCATCACAAAAGCTCTTTCTTCCCCATGTGTATTCGAATCTAAATCATATTCTTTTTTAGAATTTAACCAAGAAAAAAATGTTCTAGATAAACTATACTTGTGAAATCCAGGTAAAAGCCATCCTAAAAATTCACTATAATTTCCTTCTGGGATAACAGAAATTTGAAAATCATAAAAACTTAGATAACCACCTTTCTCTACCCTAGTTCCTGTTAAAACATTTCCACTAATAAATCGTTTTTCACCTTCATGCAAATTTTCTTGGACAATACCATCAATTGACATCCCTTGAATAACTCTGTAATATCTCGCCTTTTTGACCTTCCCTCCAGTTAAAGCAATGATTTTCGAGGCATCATATTTGCCGTCACGAAAAAATCTTGCAATTGTTAAAATATCTTGTGGAGATATATACCATACAATATCACCTTTATTAATCGGGTCAATATGATGAATCTGGACACCAACATTACCAGATGGATGTGGACCATATATGTTGTTTATCTGAACACCTTTAGCATTACTAAAAACATGGGCAGAATTAGAGTTGCCATCTAAATTTAAATGAGTTGTTCCATCAGACAGTTGAGATACAATATCTAAACCTAATTGAAACAAATCTTTATCACCATGAAAAATGAAGTCATTATCCGGTGCCAGAGGAGAAGAATCAAAAGCAGAGATGAAAATTGATTTTGGATTATCAGCAGGGTTAGCAATTGTTCCAAAAGGTCTTTGTCTCACCAAAGGCCAAAGACCTGACACAAGAAGATCCTGTATGATCACATCTCTATTTAATGATGGTAAATCCCTTTTTTCAAAATTCCGGTAATTAATTTCGGAATCCGCTTCAACAATCACTTCCATGATTTTTCGCTTATCTCCACGAAGAATATTTGACACAGTGCCACTTACAGGAGCAGTAAATCTTATAGCATCATTATTTTTATCAAAGAAAAGATCATCACCTGCATTTACCACGTCTCCTATTTTAACAACCATTTTCGGAGTTAAAAGATGAAAATCTGAAGGTTTTATAGCATAAAACTGAGAATTAGGCACATTACCATATACCCTATCAGCTACACCTTTAAGTTTAATATCAGCTCCTTTAGAAATTTTTATATCCATTGAATTAAAACAATATGTCTTTCATTATTAAATTCTGAACAATGAGCAAAATTAAAAAAATATCAATACGTAAATATTTTTAAGTATGTAAATTTGCAATAAGTTTTCATTTTTTATCAATTATGTTAATAAAATACCACAATATTCAAATAATACTAATAATTCTATCTTATCTCGTGAATTCTCAATCATTTGATATTTATGACAATTCAATTCAATTAAAAGATTGGAACTATAATTTTAATCAAAACAAATATTCTAATTCTTTTCACTCATCTGCAAAATCAGTAAAATTAGAAAATACAACGAATGAACTCCTAGATCCTATTATCCAACTAAATTCTTCGGAAACACTATCATTATCTTTTGATATTTTAGACACTGAAGGCAAATCTTATGCCTACACATTTATACATTGCAGTAGTAATTGGGAATATTCAGATATTATTCAATCTGAATATTTAAGTGGTTTTTTTGACAATTATATTAATAAATACGAATATTCTTTTAATACATTAAATCCATATGTGCATTATCAATTTTCATTTCCAAATGAAAATATAAATTTTACAAAATCTGGAAATTACATACTATTAGTATATGATGTTGAAGATAATAAACCAATAATAACTAAACGATTTATGGTTCATGAGAAAATATTAAATATCAATATGCGTGTAAAAAAAGCAACATTATCAAAAGATCTAATGGAAAAACAAGAAATTGATTTCTATGTAGAAGGACATCAAAAACTAAGTATTACAGACCCGCATAATGACTTAAAAATTATTATTCAACAAAATGATGATTGGAACAACACTATCAAAAATTGCAAACCGAATTTTATATATAATAACAAATTAGAATATGACTATCAAGAAGAAATTTCATTTTTAGGAGGAAGCGAATACAGAGATTTTGACATGAAAAGCTTAAGATACTATGGTAAGAATATTAGATCTATCGAACAACATAACTTACAAGGAGTTAATGTGTATTCTATTACACTTCAAAATGATAAAATTGAGTATTCTGATGAATATGAATTTAAATATGACCTAAATGGTAAATATGTTTTATCTGTTTCTGAAAATCGAAATAAATATACTGAAGGTGATTATGCATTGGTCAAATTTACGTTACAGAGCAATCAAATGAATCATAATGATATATACATATATGGAGAATTAACAAATTGGGATATTACAAAAGAAGGTAAAATGAATTATAATGAAAAAAATAAAGAATATTATGGCTTTTTATATTTAAAACAGGGCTACTATAACTATCAATATGTTGTAAAGGAAAAAGATGAAATTACAATGTTAGGTGGAAATTATCATGAGACTCGTAATCAATATTCTATATATGCATACTATACTCCACCGTGGGGGAACTATGATAGATTAGTTGGGATGTCAAAAAGCACATCAAATGCATTAAACTAATTTATTTATTGTTAATTTTATAACCATCATGCTTTATACTTAAAAATTATGAAAAACAATATCTCTACACCACCAATTCCAAGTTGTGAACCTGTTAAATCTTATGCTCCTGGCACAATAGAACGAGAAACAGTAATCAAAGAATACCAAAAAACTATCAACCAGATTGTCGATATCCCAATGTGGATAAATGGAAAAAACATCAAGTCCAAAAAAATAAATAAAATATCGCCGCCTCACGATCATCAACGCATTGTTGGACAATACTATGAAGGAAATGCTGAACACGTACATATTGCTATTAAATCAGCACTGAAAGCAAAATCAAATTGGGAAGATACAAGTTGGGAAGATAGAGCATCGATTTTTTTAAAAGCTGCTGAGCTACTGGCAGGTCCATATAGACAGAAAATGAATATTGCTACTATGATTGGGCAATCTAAAAATATATTTCAAGCAGAGATAGATGCGGCATGTGAATTAATTGATTTTTTAAGATTTAACGTTAAGTTTTTACATGAAATATACTCTAAACAACCTGAATCATCAAAAGGAATATGGAATAAGATAGAATACCGGCCGCTAGAAGGTTTTGTTTTTGCTATCACACCTTTTAATTTTACATCTATAGCAGCTAATTTATGTGTAGCACCCGTACTAATGGGTAATACGGTAGTATGGAAACCATCAGATAGTCA
>CEQM01132182.1_pt1 | contig 10115 bp, 6 predicted proteins | sample 531111 | NCBI WGS metagenome assembly CEQM01 (sample SAMEA2621278, study PRJEB7988) | marine metagenome | biome: marine biome (ENVO:00000447); feature: deep chlorophyll maximum layer (ENVO:xxxxxxxx); material: "saline water (ENVO:00002010), including plankton (ENVO:xxxxxxxx)" | depth 120 m
CCTCGGCGGGCATATGCCCACAACCGGCTGGCGTCCGCCACCCGTTAAGAAGCCCACCCTTGTCGGACAAACAATGGACGACACCTTTGCGGGGGAAAAAATCGAAGAGATGCGTCAACTAGTAGATGCTAATCTCTCTAAGATAATCGAAGAGCAGTCGCTTCTTTATGGCGAAGTTGCTAAGTGTGCAGGAGACATATTATTGGCTGGTGGTAAAAGATTACGACCAATCCTTATTCTACTCGCATACGAAATTGCTGGTGGTAAAGATATCGAGGAAATAATGCCTCTGGCATTAGCAGCTGAATTCATTCATACAGCAACATTAGTCCATGATGATATCAATGATGAAGCAGATTCACGCCGAGGGATGCCTACACTTCACTCTACACATGGTCAAGCAAAGGGAATAATTGGTGGTGATTGGTTATTTTCACAGGGCTTTTCTTTGGGTGGAAGGTATGATACTGTAATCGTAGATATTTTGAGTGTTTACTGCTGTGATTTGGCAAGCGCAGAATTTAGCCAATTAGATCATGTAATGGATTTGGGAACTTCTCCTGAGAATTATTTAGATATAGTTCGCGGAAAAACAGCAGGGCCCTTTAGAGCCGGTTGTGAGGCGGCAGCAATAGTTGCTGGCAGTAGTATTGAAAATTCCAAATCACTTGCTAGATTTGGACAAGAGTTGGGTATTGCATTCCAATTGGTAGATGACTTACTGGATATCTTAGGTGACGATAGAATGGGTAAACCACGCGGTGCTGATATCTATGAAGGCAAGATGACCTTGCCACTTATTCATGCATTGACCTTACTGCATGGCGAAAAAAGAGAACGTTTAGCAGAATTGATTGTAGATTTCAATGATAATTCATTTGATGAATTAATACAATTGCTAGATAGTTCTCAGAGTATCCAATATGCCGAGATTCTGGTAAAGGCACATCTAGAGAGGGCGATGACAGAAATAGAATCATTTCCAGATTGTAATGCAAAACAATTGCTTAAACATGTGATTCAAATGGTTCCTAATAGGCATTCATGAGGTGTTTGATTGGCTAGTTCTCAAAGAGATGTAATCATAATTGGCGGAGGTCCAGCCGGAAGTACTGTTGCTCGTTATGCTGCAGCCAATGGTGCGGATGTATTGGTGATTGACAGGAGAGACCCCATCGGCTCTCCTTTACAATGTGGTGAATTAGTCCCTACTAACGATGAGATGAGGCGTTTATGCCCCGATGTTCCAGATATGGATGACTTATTTCAAACCCCAGAGAAGGCAATATCTCGGCGTTCAACCAAAATGCATATTGTTCCCCCATCTGGCAAACCACTAAGATTTAATTTCGAAGGATATGTATTGAATAGGGTTGCACATGACGAGTTTTTGGTAGATTTAGCTAAGAAATCAGGTGCTGAATTTATGGTAGATTCACCAGTTCAAAGAGTAGAAGGAAATAATGTGATTCTAAAGAATGGTGAATCCCATTCGGCCAAGGTAATCGTAGGAGCAGGTGGTCATAATGACCCTCTAAGAAAAGAATATTGGGATGAATCATCTACAAAAATACCAGTCAAATTTGTTTTGATGGATGGAGATTTTGGTGATGCTGTTGAACTCCACTTCGGATCTATGGCTCCTGGTGGTTATGCATGGATGTTTCCAAAAAGTAGTGGCGCTAATATCGGCCTTGGTATCCAAAGGAGTTTTGCCAAGGGTAGGAATCTAAATGACTACACAGAGGATTTCATTTCAAAATATAATGGAGAAATAACCTTCAATGGTGCTGGTTCATTGCCGATGTCTGGTACTATCAAGCAATTTGTCAAGGGCAATTATATGTTAACAGGTGATGCTGCTGGAATGGTGTTGCCATCAAATGGCGCAGGTATTACTATTGCAATGGTGGGAGGAAGAATCGCAGGACAAGTTATCGCTGAACATTTGAAATCTGGAATTTCGTTACATGAATACGAAATAAGATGGAAAAAGCAGATGGGTAAAGTAATGCGTAATTCTAAGCGTTCATTCAAATTTGGAAGTTTACTCTTCAAACTTCCAGATTGGATGTTAAATAAGTTGTTTAATCCTCTTACAAAGGGGATAATTTGGCGAGCAGTAACCTGTAGGAAGATGTTCTGGATATTTTGACAAATAGCCACGTCGCCATTTCTTCAAACGCCTTGTTTTGCTATTTGAAGCCATAATTGAGCGGTTGTTTCAAGTGGATTGAGTGTAAGGGCTTACTATGCAGCGGGATAATGCGGCGGTCAGCCCAGTTATTGCGACTGTACTATTGCTAGCGATTACCGTTTTACTTTCCAGTATGGTTTTTGTAATGATGTCTTCAACTTTTGATACGGTCGAAAAGAAATCTCCAACAGCATCTGTATCGGTAAGAGCGTTATCAAATGGCTATCATGTTGTGACTATTACAAGTCTAGATCAACAATTAGACCCAAGTAAAGTCGAATGGTCAGTTCTAAAAACAGTTGGCGATGATAGACAGATTTTGTCGGGCACTGTTGATGATTCAGATGTTTATGGTACCGTTGGAGCGAATGTCTCGTTCCACGATAGAGATGCAGGTTGGTCTGTTTCAGGCGGAGATTATTTCGTAATCAATTGTAGAGATTTAGGTTGCGATGATGGAGATCACAAGTTCCAAATCTTAGATGAAAACTCCAATAAAGTACTATTCAAAGTCGGTTTACCACTAGCTGATTAATCAGCCACCGATGTACGACATCTCGATTTTTTCTTGTTTGACAATACCTCTTAGTTCAGAGTAAGCATCATCTCTGTCAGTCCAAATCGAACGTACTGCTTTAGCGATATCACTTTCAGTAGCCCCCATCCGAATTATTCCTTTCAAGTCATATCCCTTAGAGGCAAATAGACACGTATACAGCGATCCATTGGCTGAAATCCGTGCCCTGCTACAATCTCCGCAAAATGGTTTGGAAACACTTTCAATAAATCCTAATTCTTGGCCATTCCAATTATAGCGATTGGCAACCTCTCCTTTATGGGTTGGTTTTAGAGGTTCTAATCCTTCAAATCTGCTTCTAATCTCATCACCGCTAACAACCTCATCTAGATTCCAAGAATTGGTTTCTCCTACATCCATGAATTCTATAAAGCGAACTACTACATCACTCCCGTTGAAATAATTTGTAATCTCACTTACCGCATGTTCGTTAATTCCGGCTCTTACTACGCAGTTTACTTTGACCCCAAGACCTGATTGTAAAGCAGCTTTTATTCCAGCAAGGACCATTTCGGGCTGATAGTTTGAATCGCTCATCTTCTGAAATGTATCAGTATCTATTGCATCTAAAGAAACAGTAACTCTATCCAGTCCTGCTTCTTTCAATTGCTTTGCATGCTTTGCTAGCATGATTCCATTTGTTGTCATGGCTATATCGAGGTTTTTTGGTAGCATTGCTATGAAATTTGGCAGATCTCTTCGCATCAGAGGCTCCCCACCAGTAATTCTCACCTTTTCAAGACCTAGAGGTACCAATGAATCGATGATTAGAGAGAACTCTTCGTAACTCAGTACCTCGGATTTGGGTAAAAATACATGTTCGTTATTGTAATGTTCTTTTGGCATACAATAAGTACACCTCATATTGCATCTATCAGTCAAAGATACACGAAGGTCCCGAAGGGGTCTACCGCGCTTATCTAAGACCATATTTGGACACAGAACAAAGCCGGTATTCAATATGTGCCTTGCAACCATTCATGTTAGAGGTCCTTTTGGGATGTAATATGCGGACTTTGAAACCCACCAAGTCCACAAGTTTAGGTGCCATTAGAGGTACATTGACGATAAAGAAATCAAATTTGAATGGGACCTTTTGCTTGCCCCCTTCAAAGAGCCATGCAATGCGCTGGATAATCCTGGCCTCTATGTCTAAAACTCCAACTAGAATAGAAATGTCCGAAATCGGTAGAGATGTAAATGCGTTGTTAAAATGTCTTAATCAATTAGGCATAGAATATGAAAATGGAATAATTACTGGTGGAGAATTAGTAGAACCATCTGGTCCATTAAATTGTGAGAATAGTGGTACTGCGTTCCGATTTTTACTTGCACAATCAGCAACATGTGATTTCACAGTAACTCTTGATGGAGATGAATCGCTTAGAGTAAGGAGTTCCTTACCTCTTGTTCAAGCATTAGGAGTGAGTACTTCTGCTAATTCTTCTAATCTATTTGCTCCGATTAGTATTGAAGGGGAATTTGAAAAGAAGGAAATTGAGGTTGATGTGTCAAAAAGTTCACAATTTCTATCTTCAATATTGTTGATGACCCCTCGAACAAATGGATTCACTTTGAGAACGAAAGGGGCCCCAGTGTCACGAAAACATTCACAGTTAACCTGGGATTTATGTCAAGCAACCGGTGCTAAAAAGCAAGGTGAGCCTTGGGAAGTAGTGTGCCCCGAAGTAGTCATTCCCTCAGATGCTTCGATGATGGCATTCGCCAAATTAGCAGGTCTAAATGTTGAAAACCAGCCGTTGGTTAATGATGCAATTGGTCATGATGTTTGGAATCAAACCGGTGAGTTTGACCTTACTGATGCCAACGACCTTATCACTCCATTAGCAGCATATCTCGCCTTGGGAAGTGGTGGAAAAATCATTGGTGCTAAGCATGCCACTTTCAAGGAGAGTAACCGGATAAAATGTACCGCTAGCCTTCTTTCAGATTTTGGTCTAGACGTTGAAACAACAGAAGATGGTTTGATTATCAAAGGGGGGCAAAATCCGACTTCACCAATTGAGATAGTCAATACATTTGGAGATCATAGAATACAAATGACAGCAATCCTACTAGCTGCTAGAGTTGGCGCAACAATAGATAATTCAACACTACATGAAATAGCCTGGCCATCATATCTTCAACAATTAGAAAATCTAGGGCTAAAGTTTGAATTGAATTAATTCATCCATGGCGACCAAAATGTTGGTCGAGCGCATTAAGAGGAATTCTCATCGCTGTAGGTCTTCCATGAACGCATGCCCAAGGGTTTGGAATACGTCTCATATCATCTAGCAATCTCCTCATTTCAGGAAGTGTCAATTTGTCATTGGCCTTTACTGCGCCTCGGCAGGCATTTAGGAATGCAATGTGGTCCTTCTTTTCTTCAACAGTAGTAATCGGTGCTCCATCTTCTGAAACATCGAGTAGCAAGTCGTGTACGAAATCTTGCATCTCGTCACCTGATAGAAGCGCAGGTGCAGATGATATTACCCATCCTGAGTTTTTTTGCTCAAAGGAAAAACCTATTCCTTCAAGAGTATCTTTAGAGGCATCAAGTCTCGCTAATTGTCTAGCATCTAAATCAATTTCAAGCGGAGAAATCCTTGGTTGAGATTCCCATATTTCCTCATTATGACGTAGCCTTTCATAACGCACTCTCTCATGTAATGCATGCTGGTCAACCAGAAGTAATTCATCCTCAGCCTGAACCAAGATGTAGGAATCTGCAAATTGTGCTAGAGGTTCCATCTGCGGTAATTCATTGATTACTGGTCCGAGAGGATTGTCGGATAATGGACTTTGAGAAACTATTCCGGCATGTCGATGCAATTTTCTTTCATCAGATGAAAGCGCGGGTGCTATGGGCTGCATATTGGTGATAGTTTTTTGACTACTAGCAGCAGTTGAAACCGGTCTTGGCTTTGCCTCAGGTTTGATCTCAGTTGCCTTTTCACCACTAAGTGACAACTGTGCAGCATCCACCCAAGATGGTTTACTTTTCTCTCTTCTTTGTTCTGGTTGTTTTGCTAATGATACAATACCGGTAATACCTCCACTTGATTCTGGTTCGGTCGGAGTCGATTCAAGAGTATGTGCAATACAACGTTCTAGTCTTTCTAGAACTCTCCAGGAGTTCTTTAGCCTAACTTCCCTTTTAGTCGGGTGTACATTTACATCAACTTCCTCGGAAGGAAGGTTTAGCAATAATACCGCTACTGGATGCCTTCCTTGCATCAACCTGGTCCTATATCCTCTTCTAATCGCTTGTAAAAATGGTTGTGAAGCGACAGGCCTTCCATTGATTAATACATGAATGTCATCACCTTTTCCTCTAGTGATATCAGGAGTAGAAACCCAGCCAGTCCATTTTTCATCACCGGGAGCCTCTAAATCAGCGGGAGGGGATTTCAGTAGAATCATTTTTCCAGCTTGACCTCCAAGCAAATCGTACAATCTATCTTCCATATCCTCTACTGCAGGAACTTCAAGAATTGTCCTCTCATCACTAGTGAGTCTAAATCCTACTTCAGGATTAGAAATTGCATGACTAACAGTCACATCGACAATCTTGCTTGTTTCAGTAGCGGGTCTTCTTTGGAAAGCGAGTCTAGCGGGTTGATTGATAAAAATTCCTTTGACTTCGATTTTAGTACCTTCAGCAAGGCCAACTGGTGTTACATCACCCTTTTCGCCATCTTTCATTGTAATCATTCGCCCTTCATTACCACTAGTTCTACTAGAGATTGATAATTCACTAACCATTCCAATACTAGCTAAAGCCTCACCTCTAAATCCGAGGGTTCCAATACTCGCAAGGTCATCTTCATTTCTCAGCTTACTGGTTGCATGCCTGTCTAAAGCCAAAGCGAGATCTTCTTCATGTATTCCAGAACCATTGTCAGTAATTGCAATAAGGTCAAATCCGCCTCTCTCTATATCGATTTGTATTTGTGTAGAACCTGCATCTATAGAATTCTCTAATAACTCTTTGACAACTTGTGCTGGTCTTTCCACAACTTCGCCTGCCGCAATATGACCTATGGTCCGGTCATCGAGTTGTTTTATTCGTTTCAAACTCATTTCTTATCCCCCAATAAATTCCTCAAATGATAAATCGCCTCATGTGCATCCCTAGGACTCAAAGAATCTGGATCGATATTTTGCAATGACTGCTTTATTTTCTCTAATGTTGGATCTTTTTCGATAACAATTTTCGGTTTGTTCATGAAACCCATTAGAGATGCTTGCCCAGCATCTCTTGAATCTGGAGTTCCAGATTCTCCTGCCTTAGCACCTTGTGCCTGGTTTTCTAAAAATCGAAGCAAATCTCCTGAACGTTCTACGACATGCCTTGGCAATCCTGCTAAAGCAGCTACTTGTACTCCATAAGAGTCATCACAAGGCCCGTCTGCAACAGTATGTAAGAATCGTAATTCTCCATCAAACTCAGCTACCTGAACATGTACGTTAACCAATCCCGGTGCATCCCCCTCAAGACCGATTAATTGATGATAATGAGTGGCAAAAAGAGTTCTTGAGCCAAGGCGATTACAAATATCCTCAGTCACTGACCACGCTATTGAAAGACCATCAAAGGTCGAAGTACCTCTGCCGATTTCATCTAGTAAAATCAACGAATCAGGGGTTGCTCTTCGCAAAATATGTGCAACCTCCATCATCTCCATCATGAATGTGGAACGACCTCTTCTAATGTCGTCACTTGCACCGACTCTGGTGAATATCCGATCGACTAGTCCAACTTTAGCACTTTCAGCAGGTACGAATGAACCCGCTTGTGCTAGAATTGAAAGAAGAGCAGCACAGCGGAGATGGGTGGATTTACCGCCCATATTAGGACCTGTGATTAATAAAAAGGAACGTTTCTTATCTAAATTCAAATCATTAGGAACAAATCCAGATTGCATTTCTAATACCGGGTGACGAAGACCTTTGGCTGATAATCTGTTATCATCATACATGCTCGGTCTATTCCATGCTCTATTTCTTGCAACCTCTGCAAAGCATTGTAGTACATCTATTTGAGCGACATTTCCACTTATTTCAGCCAATGCTTGGACATGATTACGACATCTTTCCCTAAGATCACAGAACATGCTATATTCCATTGAGTTAGCCTTTGTATCCGCGGTTAGCAACTTGTCTTCCCATTCGACTAGTTCATCGGTCACATATCGATTTCCAGTTGTCATTTGTTGCTTTCGTTTCCATTCATCAGGTACCTTGGATGAATGGGTATTTGTTACTTCGATATACCATCCTATCTGTCGATTATGCCTCACTTTTAGGGATGGGATCTTTAGACGTATCCTTTCTTTTGCTTCTAAGTCTTTGAATAATTGATGACCCTTTCTTGCTGCATTTCTGAAATCATCTAATTCAGAATTAACACCCTCTCTTATTAGCCCTCCATCCCGTAGAGAAAGTGGTTGCTCATCATTAAGATTAGCCTGAATATCAATTCTAACCAATTCAAGACGGTCTATACTCTCTGATAAAGTACGCAAAAGAGGGTCTTCTACCTCCATGCATAGCGATTTTAGTCTAGGCATTCTCTCCAAAGCGAGTCCGATTGCAACCAGGTCTCTCGAACCCGAGCGATTGTATGATAATTGAGTTGCTAATCTCTCCATATCTCTAAGCCCCTTAATGGCTTCTCGTATCTCATTTAATCTTCTAGAAGAGCGAGATAATGTAGCAACCGAATCATGACGGCAGTTAATCATATCAATATCTGCTAATGGTTGTAAAATCCAAGACTTCAAAGTGCGCCTCCCCATTGCCGTTCTACAACGGTCTATAGCGCCAAGAAGACTTCCTTCTTTCTCTCCAGATAATGTCTGAGTTAATTCCAAGTTTCTCAAAGTAGTTTGATCTAAAATCATATTTCCTTCGGGCTTCAAAATCTCAATATCACGTAGATTTATCTCTTCCATACGATGCATTGCAGCTAGATAATCTGCAGCTAGACCCGCTGCAGACATTGCTAAAGGTGCATCACCCAAGTCAATATGCCCTAAATCCGAGACCTCCAATACTTTTTTCAAAGATTCTTGACCTCTTTTTTCTGATGAAGAGTGCTGAGAAAGAACCACTCCATCCAATTGTGAGACCATGTGTCTGACCTCTTGCCTATCACTATCACGCGGGGTAAAGACCAATTCGTTGGGATTGGCTCTTAGCAAGTCATCTAGTACTCTTGCCCAACGTTCATCACCGGAGTGTTCAACAGTCCAAACCTGACCAGTTGAAGCATCTAATGTTGCTAATGCTACACCATCTGCCTTTACCACTAAAGACGCTAACATCGCAACATCATCAGTTCCGATCAAACTCTCTTCATACAACGAACCAGGAGTATAAATTCTAGTTACAACCCTTTCGAGTAATTTTGCTCCTTCTCTTAATTCCTCTTCCTGTTCAGCCACACATACTTTGTGACCCGCTTGTAGCATCTGTTTCAGATTATCTTCAAGGGCATGCCATGGGAATCCTGCCATCGGAATTGGGTTATCCGATTTTTTGTCTCTACTAGTCAATGCTAGGCCTAGAACTTCTGAAGCGACTACTGCGTCGTTGTGGAATTGCTCATAGAAGTCGCCCATACGGAAGAATAGCACCGAGTCTTGATGCTCATTTTTGATGTCCATGTATTGGTCCATCATTCCCCGCTTCGCCATCAGTGGTCACTCCTTGCTCACGCTAGGACACAGCCACTTAAGCGGGGGTTGGTAAAGAATGCCCTTGGAATTAGGCAAAATTAGCGAAAAAGCCACTCTATTGTTTTCAGAAAACTTCACCGGTTTTTATTGAATCAGCAATATTCCATAGCATAAGGGATAAAATCATCAAAGACACCATTATGAAAGCGAAATCCATCATTCCTCTAAGACTCGTAAATGACTTTCTTGCATCTGTATCAATCGATAGTGAACCCATTTCTTGACTTGCATCTGATCCGTGAATAGCTATAGTTCCAGTACTGTCTGTGTAGGAGTACATCGGCATTATGTGTAAGGGTTCAGGAAGTTTCTCAACTGAGATTTCTCCGTCCGAATATATTGCAACATTTTCAGAACCTATGTCACCAAAGAACCAGATATCACCTCGCTTATCGGCTGTTGCAGATTTACTTGCAACACCAAGGTTTGTAGTTTCCTTTTCTTCAATGTATACCGAATCGACAGTTCCTGCTGCAATAAAGCCGTCACCTGCTGGCATTATACTATGGATTGCCCCTTCTCCGCCAAGGTATAGAACCTCGATTAGAGGGGTGCCTTCTGCATCCAATGTCACTTCAATTATTAATTCATAAAT
>CEQM01135473.1_pt1 | contig 10093 bp, 9 predicted proteins | sample 531111 | NCBI WGS metagenome assembly CEQM01 (sample SAMEA2621278, study PRJEB7988) | marine metagenome | biome: marine biome (ENVO:00000447); feature: deep chlorophyll maximum layer (ENVO:xxxxxxxx); material: "saline water (ENVO:00002010), including plankton (ENVO:xxxxxxxx)" | depth 120 m
TCTTAATTTTTTAGCTTTAATGCTTGGCGCATTAATTGGATATTATTTTAATCAAGCCCTTCTTGGCTTCCTTGTAGCTGGCACCTTGGTAAATTTTTGGTATCTGTACAACGTTGCTAATATTGCGGGCGTCATAGAAAGATCAAACTTGAGTTTGACCGAAGACTCGATCTGGAGCCATTTAACAAAGATAGTTAAGAAGCAATCAAAACTCGTTGGAGTGGATGGAACCCAATCAAAAGCATCTCGCAGTGTCGGTAGAAAGCTCCTCAAAGAGATCGAAAAAAGTATCGATATGACCATGGATGGATTTTGCCTTCTCGATAAAAACAATAGTTTAATTTGGTACAATCAAGCAGCTTCAGATTGGTTAATGCTCTCCGAAGATGATTTGCAAACACCGATCAATCACTTCATCGATACTCCTGCTTTTTGGAATTTTTTAAAAGTTGACGATTACCAAAATAGACTAGAAGTCAAAGCACCAAACGATAAAGACATTTTCCTGTCATGTCAGCTTGTGCCATTTGGAAAGAGTGAAAGATGGATCATTTTTAGAGACGTGAGTCAACCCGTTAGATTGGCTAAGGTACGAAATGATTTTACTGCAAACGCTTCGCATGAACTCAGATCGCCATTGACCGTGATATCCGGATATATCGAGGTTATGAATGAGGATGTATCGATTGACGATGAGTGGAAAAAGCCCATAAACGAAATCAATCGTCAAACCATCAGGATGCAGAGTATCCTCTCTGATCTTTTGCTCTTGTCTCAATTGGAAGCTGAAACGGATAAGATGGATGATCAAATCATCGATCTTCAAGCCATTGTTTTGACAACGAAAAAGGACATCATGAGCAGAAAGAATCCACCGGAACGATTTGAGGTTAACTTTTCTCATTCCGGACTGATTTCTGGAGACGAATTCAGATTGCAATCCGTGATCAACAACTTGATTGAAAATGCAGCCAGATACTCTGATACAGGAGATTGTATTTGCGTAAACTGGATGATCGATAATGAGGGAGGGCATTTATCTGTGATCGACAATGGAGTTGGAATTGAAGCAAAGCACATCGACAGAATCACCGAGAGATTTTATCGAGTTGACAAAGGTCGATCCAGGAAGGCAGGCGGAACAGGATTGGGACTGTCCATTGTAAAAAATGCACTCCAAAATCATAATGCAACCTTGGAGATTAGAAGTGAGCTTGGCAATGGAAGTGAGTTCATCTGTCATTTCCCAAAAGAGAGAATAGTTGCATGAATTACCCAGAGAAAATCATCATCAGCGAGGTTGGTCCAAGGGATGGACTTCAAAGCATTGATACCATTATGTCCACTGAGCATAAACTAGAGTGGATAAGATCTGAATTTGAGGCAGGCATAACAGAAATTGAAGTCGGCTCTTTCGTCCCCAAGTCAATACTCCCTCAAATGGCCGATGCTTATGAAGTTGTGCGAAAGGCAAAAAAAATTGATGGATTGACGGTGGTGGCTCTAGTGCCAAACTTTATTGGCGCCAAGAATGCCATTGAAGCGGGCGCCGACAAAATATGCCTTCCGCTTTCTGTTAGCGAAACACACAGCAAAGCCAATCTCAATAAAACTCATGATCAAGTGTTAGATGAAATCAGAAACATCGCTCTATACTTGTCAGAAATAGAAGGTGAGAAACCTGATTTTGAAGGAAACTTGTCCACTGCATTTGGTTGCACTTTGGAGGGCGCTGTTTCTGAATCGATCGTGCTTCGACTCGGCTCAAGAATGATGGAGCTAGGATGTCAAGAGATTGGATTATCGGATACAACGGGTTATGCAAACCCCATGCAAATAAAGAAAATGATCAGAAGTCTCAAGAAAGAAGTCGGCAATGAGAATTTGAATAGCGTTCATCTTCATAATACCCGAGGCTTAGGGCTTGCAAATGTTCTCGCAGCGATGGAAGAAGGGATTACAACAATTGATTCATCTCTTGGTGGGATAGGGGGTTGCCCATTTGCCCCTGGAGCAAGTGGAAACATTGTAACCGAAGACCTCGTATTTATGTTGGACTCCATGGGCATTGAAACCGGGGTAGACATCAATGCTTTGCTTGCAGTGACAGAAAAGGTTCAAAGTTTTATCCCCAATGAATCCGTTTATGGCTTTACAAAAGACTCTGGATTACCAAAAGGTTATTCAAAGGGTTGGGGAATCTAAGAGCGATCTATTTTTTTATCGTCAGGGGGGGTAGAAGTTCAGATTTAAAAACTATGACCACTCTTAGATAATGGAAATATAGCTTTGTTCTATTACAAGAAAATTTAAGTTTTGTTACACAGATATTAAGATGACCAAGGATTTTACATGGAGATAATTTTAGAAAATGCACAAGTCTTGCTGATATTGGCTTGTTGTTTTGGTTTCTTCATGGCTTGGGGTATTGGTGCGAATGATGTCGCAAATGCAATGGGGACATCAGTCGGCGCAAGAGCACTGACAATGAAACAAGCGGTTCTTGTGGCGTGTGTTTTTGAGTTTGCAGGCGCTTATCTTGCGGGAGGAGAGGTCACGTCAACAATTCGAAAAGGGATCATTGATTCAGGGGTTGTAGCTTCTAACCCCGATCTTTTAGTTTTTGGAATGATGTCAGCCCTTCTGTCCGCAGGCACTTGGTTGCTGATCGCATCGTATTTTGGTTGGCCGGTTTCAACCACACATTCCATTGTGGGAGCCATTGTCGGTTTTGCCGCTATCGGTATAGGTTTTGATGTAGTTGAGTGGCCAAAGGTTGGCTCTATTGCCGCAAGTTGGGTTGTGTCCCCATTACTTGCAGGAACCATTGCTTTTATTCTATTTCAATCCGTAAGAAAGCTTATTCTTGAATCCAGTGACCCATTTAAAAATGCGAAAAAGTATGTTCCTCTATATATGTTTCTTGCTGCCTTTGTCATATCTATGGTGACCTTTGTCAAAGGTTTGAAGCACGTAGGTCTCTCTTTCTCAACTCAGGAAAGCTTGGCTTTATCATTCATCTTTGCAATCGTTATCAGTTTAATCGGCGCATGGGTTTTGAGAACAATTGACAATCAAGAAAAAGAACGCAACGGCACGATATTCAATGGTATCGAGAGAATTTTTGCGGTCTTGATGGTTTTTACTGCATGCGCAATGGCGTTTGCTCACGGCTCAAATGACGTTGCCAATGCCATTGGACCATTGGCGGCAATTGTCTCTGTAATCCAAAGCGGAGGAGAGGTTGCTGCTAAATCCATAGTTCCCGCTTGGGTTTTATTTCTTGGCGCTTCAGGAATCGTTGTTGGTTTATCTATGTTGGGGTATAGAGTCATGATGACAGTGGGACGATCAATTACAGAATTAACTCCGAGCAGGGGTTTTGCTGCTGAATTGGCTGCCGCTGGCACAGTGGTTGTCGCCTCAGGAACCGGGCTGCCCATATCGACAACTCATACCCTCGTCGGCGCCGTTTTAGGCGTTGGCATTGCAAGAGGTGGTTTAGAGGCATTGAACTTAAAAGTAGTGAGTAAAATCATATTATCATGGCTGGTCACTCTCCCTGTGGGCGCAATTTTATCCATCATTTTCTTTTATATGCTTCGTGCGATATTTTTGTAAGAACTAAAAATAAAAGTTGATCGAACTGAGAGTTTAGATGAATAAAAACAGAAGAAATGTCCTTAAGTTAGCAGCTCATTCTCCTGCACTTTTTGCATTGAACGCTTATGCTGGAAATCATTTAAAAGAGAATATAGGCCATTCAGAAAAAACTGATTTTGGAATCATTGACTGGGATGGCTCTTTAATTTCTGATCCAAGAAAATTGTTCGATTTACCCAAAGATTTTAGCTACAAAGTTCTTATGTCTTCAGGCGAGATGATGCATGACGGTTTGCCATACGGCGGTAGGCCTGATGGAATGGCAGCATTTAGATTAAATGACAAAATAAATGCTCTAGTGGTCAATCATGAGACAAGAAATTTGGATGACCGCCTCATGGAAACAAATGCGTACATGAGACAAAATGGCTCACCATTTGACGGAGGAACAACCACAATCATTCTCGATAATGATGGAAAGAATGTCATAAGCGCCAAAAGAAGCCTCACAGGCACTCAAGATAATTGCGCAGGAGGAAAGACGCCATGGAATACATGGATTTCATGCGAGGAAACGGATCTTGAAAATCACGGTTATGCTTTTGAGGTTGATCCGAGCATAGACTCAGGTAAGACATACAAAAGATTAACAGGCATGGGCCGTTTCAAAAGAGAGGCTGTTGCCATTGATGCTAATGATACAAAAGGAACCGTATATCAAACCGAGGATGACGATGTCGGTCTTTTTTATAGATTTATACCCAAATCAAATGGAAATCTTACAGAATCCGGTCAACTAGAAGCGCTGAGAATCCGAGGTTTTGAGAATTCAAATAATTCAGATGGTGAGATAGATGTCGGCCAATCATTCGATGTTGACTGGGTAAAGATCGATGATCCCAGAGCATCAAATATCAAAACCAGAGAACAGGGCAGAATGAATGGAGCAACTTCCTTTAATGGAGGGGAAGGGATCATCTGCACAAATAATGCAAATGGCGAAAGCATTGTTTTTTTTACATGCAAAGACGGCGGTCAATTCGGTTTTGGGCAGATATGGGCTTATGACCCCAAAAATTCTATGCTTACACTCTTTTATGAATCGAACAGTATTGAAAATTTTTGGGAAGGAGACAATATCAATGTTACGCCTTGGGGCGATTTAATTATCTGTGAGGACAACGATAGTTTTGCCTGCAGGCTATTGGGTTGTACACCCAGTGGCATGATGTATCCTCTTGGTCGTGTATCCGGTAACAGTGGCTCGGAGATTGCAGGCATATGTTTCTCTAATGATGAGAAAATTATGTATCTAAATATTCAAGATGAAGGAAAGACGATAGCCGTTAGCGGAGATTGGGAGAGAATTCGACGATATCGAGATAGAATGGATGTCAATAAGATTCACTACAAATAAAGATCAGTCCTCTAGAGAATCCAACGCTTTTAATTTGATTTCCACATTCTTCTGCCTAGGCCTTCCATAGTCAAAGTCAATAATTGAGCCTTCCCATGCCCCGTACATAGGATTTGTGAGCATATACCAAGAAGTGCCCCAGTAATTCGAATACTTTTTAGCTACCTCGATCCTCTCTCTCGGTGAAAGTAAATTTTCACCGATATCAATAAAGTCTCCTAAATTATCACCAAACATCATGACAATTCGATAATCCTCAGCAATTAACTGTCTTCTGGACGTTTTGTTTGAATCCCAACCATTTTCTCCTCGCGAGAGTATGCTATCAGCTGAGGAAGAGCCATAACCCAGTGCTTCATAGTTATTAAGGGTAGCTTGTTCTATCTCGATATCACGATTGGTCACAAAAAATATTTTGACCCCATTTGATTCTGCAAAATTCATGAATTCTAGAACGCCTGGCATGAATGTGGCTTTTTCTTCTTTTGCCCAACTGAACCAACCTTCGGGGTATGAGGTATCCTTTTCAATAATTCTTGCCTGATAAGCACTGTTGTCTAACACTGTTTGGTCAACATCAAGAATAATCGCCGGTGGCTTTTTGGAGTAATTACCGTTTTGCTCCAGTGCTGCAGTGTGATTTGTATCTTTAAGTAAGTTCTGTAAATCATTTTTTGCAGCCTGATAGATTGTTTTTGAATTCGCATAAAATTCAGCCGATGACTGAACATATAAGGTTGCCATGAGCAATTCATGTTCTTTTTCGCTCGCATTTGTTATTGAGCTAAAAAACAAAATGGCTGTCATCAATTTTTTCATAGAAAGATCATAAACTATTTGATTGTATATTCCTTAATAAAGTTTCTGTCGGATTTATTAAATACACCTCTCTAGAAAATAATCAGCCAACGAAGCTTGTTTTTTTCAGTTTTTGAATAATAAAATCGAAGGAAATGCTTTTTCACAACTTATATTTAAAATCCAAGAAAAGCTTATTGTAATCTATGGCCATCTTCTTTTTGTTATCAAACCAAACCACATCGACTGAAAACTTTTTAGTAACTGGGTAACTGAGATTGAATTGATGCCCTTTATTGTCTGTCCCTCCTGCACCAAAACCAGAGTGAGTCAATGCACCAAAGGTTGAGTCTGACTCGATTTCTTTGTATAGATATGTAAATTTCCACTTATCGCTAATTACAACACTCAATCCAGATTGGAAGCCGCTATCATTCTCATCTGCATCTGAGTTTTTAACCATATCTAGAAAAAAAGTTCCGGGCATGTTCATCACACTTGTTTTAATCTCCAATGAGAGATTCCTTAGGCTGAAGCCATAAAGATAATTGCCATTCTCATCCAAAGAGTTACCAAAGTTTTTCCCATTGAAGGTAATCTCGCTTGGGCTAAATTCATTTACTTTATCAAAATCATAAATTGCAAAAGATATCTTTGCCTTGGCTACATCATTGATGCTCTTACTCCAGCCCAGCTGAAAACTCCTGAGATCAATTGTTCGTAGAGGATTTTCATCAAACTTTATGTGGCCAATATTTGAGAAAACTTCTCCATGCTTTAGACTGAATACAAGTCCTTTCGGGTTATAGTCTCCATCAAATATCAACAAACTTTTATTTGGTTTAAAAAATGGATTTTCCATTTTTCCAAAAAGAAGATCGACATTCTTTGAAACATCATATTTTAAATACATCTGATCCATACCAATATCAGATACTGTAAAACCAGTTCCCAGTGTTTGTTCAGCTGATGCTGTATTTTCTTCTGCGGATGCAAATCTTACAAATAGATCAAGCTGTTTAGAGGCCGAGTAATTTGCACCGAGTCTTGTTCTGATTCTGTTCCGAGTTCTTGTGTCTGTTTCTCCGCTGTCATCTGTATACTCATATCTGAATCGAAAATCATAGCTTAGATTGAAGTCTTCAGCTGCGAGTGTTCCTGTAAATAGAGACAAAAGGACTGAAGTTACTAAAACTTGATTAATAATCACAATCCGAGATTTCTTTATTACAGCCAAGGCCTTATTTTTTTATGGTCAGCTTCAAAACTATCAATGTTATTTTTATATATCAGGACTTTTTCTATTTCATCAAGACCCTCAATTAGAAGTGATCGATCTTTTTCATGAATATCAAAAAAGATCTCCTTATCACAGCATTGAATTGAACACTTAATTAAATCTATAAAGATATGATTGTCCGATGGATTTTCTTCAACATTTTTAATCAATCCAGAAATTATTTTTTCTTCAAGGGTGATAGCAAGTAATCCATTCCTGATGCAATTATTATAGAAAATCGACCCAAATGATTTTCCAATTATGGCTTTAATGCCCCACTCTTGAAGAGCCCATACAGCATGTTCTCTGGATGAACCGCATCCAAAGTTCTCTCCTGTCAATAAGATTACTGATTTCTGAAACGGGTCTTTATTAAGTATAAAATTCTGATCAGGAATTCTATTTTGAACAGATGAATATCTCCACTCGGCAAATAAGCCATCAGCTAAGCCTAATTTTGAGATTTTTTTTATTTCACGACTGGGGATGATCGCATCTGTATCTACGTTATTCCTTAGAAGCGGTGCTGCTATGCCTGTGATCGAATTTATTGGCTTCATAAATCCTCCTTCAAGTCTTTTGGAAATGCAATTGTTCCCTTAATCGCAGAGGCCGCAACAGTTGCTGGAGATGCCAAATGAGTTCTAGTACTCTTCCCCTGTCTATTTTCAAAGTTTCTATTTGTTGAAGATATGACCCTTTCGCTCAAGCCAAAGCTCTCTCCACCTGCATAAAAGCACATTGAGCAACCCGACTCACGCCACTCAAATCCAGCCGATATAAAGATTTCATCCAATCCTTCATTTTCCGCATCTTTTTTGACTTTTGAGGATCCCGGAACACAAATGGCTTTAACTCCATTAGAAACTTTTTTATCTTTTAAGATTGAAGCTGCAATTCTTAGATCGCTCAATCGACTATTTGTGCATGAACCGATAAAAGCAGCATCTATCTTTTTCCCCATGAGTGTCTCACCCTCATTCAACCCCATATATTCGAGTGCTTTTTTTGCAGAATCTTTTTTAGTTTCATCATCGATTTCATTCAAAGACGGAATTTTTTCATTGAGATCAATGGCATGTTCAGGACTGGTTCCCCAAGTGACAAATGTTCCAACTTGATCGCAGTCAATATCAATGATCTCAGAATATTCAGCATCTTTGTCTGATTTTAATTTACGCCAGTATTTTTCAGCCTCTTGTATTTGATCCAAGGTTGGTGCGTATTTTTTTCCTCTTAAATATTCGAAGACTTTCTCATCGGGTTGAATAATTCCAGTCATCGCCCCAAACTCAACAGACATATTGCAAAGGGTTAATCTTGCTTCTATTCCCATTTGATCTATGACATTTCCTCCAAACTCGACGGCAGAGCCATCTGCCCCATTGGCACCATAGTTCGATATTAAGTAGAGCACTATATCCTTCGCACTCACTTGATCATTTACATTACCATTGACATTGACTTTTATGGACTTCGGTTTCTTTTTAATGAGGGTATTTGTTGCTAAAGCAATTTCACATTCGCTCGATCCAACACCCCAGGCCAAGGTTCCAAGAGCACCGAGACTGCAAGTGTGAGAATCAGGGCAAATATATGTGAGACCGGGGAGGGCAATTCCTTGTTCAGGCGAAACAACATGTCCAATGCCTTGCTCTGGAGTATTCAGGTCAAAGAAATTGATATTCTCTCTGATTGCGGAAGACCTGAGTGATTTGATGAACTCTTTTCCGCTTGGCATCAGAGTTTCATCATCTCTTCCTGGTATCGTGTCGACAATATGATCTATTGTTGCAAATACTTGTTTTGGATTTCTGACAGCAATGTTTCGATCATGCAAGTTTTGAAGTGCAATACTACCTGTTCTTTCATGAAGAAATATTCTATCGATATATATTAGATCGTTGCCGTCATCAAAAGATTCGACAACATGTTTGTCCCATATTTTTTCAAATAGAGTTCGTCCCATTACTTTTTCTTTGCTTATTTTCTAAGGGCTTTGGTTTCTCGGATGAATCGCTTGATAAATCTTCTTACCTCTCTGGATGCTGTGGTGTCGTCTGTCTCACACATAGAAATGAATTCTTTTTTCATTTCCTTGTTCATCTTTACCAGTAGATGAGTATCTTTTTTCATATTCAAATTCCCCCAATATTTAGCAAGCGAACGATCAATACTATTAGAGATATATGACAGTAATATTACAAAAACTTGACTTTATATATAGAATAAATATATTATATATATATAAAATATATACATGATATATATGCAGGAGGTTAAAATGAAAAAATTAATATTAATTACAGCAAGCGTTTTGATGGTTTTCAATCTGAATGCTGCTGAGAAAATAAGCAGTGATGATTTGGTCAAATGGGACCTGACAACTGCTGGCAACATATACTTTCATGATAGGAATGACAACAAGTTCTATGTGGAGAGTGATTGTGAAGCTACTTTTAGTAATTTTGTTCAAGCCAATAATGATTCAGTCATTACATTTGCAGGTAGAAACGTTGTGAAAAGCTCAACGCCACTTATCGTCCATTCTGGAAGTGAGAGTTTGAGCTGTAGAATCATTTCGCTAGCCAAAGTTCAATAGTCTTTTCAGAGAAAGATATGTTCGAGAATGAGTTAAAACAATTGGGCTTAATAGCCACAGGAGGAATGATTGCAAATCAGATTAAATTCTTATCTCTCATTGCAATCATCCTCTCTCTTGTTCTCCTATATCTTTATTAATTAATTTCCAATAAAACTTGCTGGTTAATTCTTAACTAGCAATAATTAAGTATGTTCAGCCATATAAAAGAAGATAATCAGCCGGGAATGGTAGACATCTCTGAAAAAGATATTACACACAGAGTCGCCAAGGCATCTGCTTTGATTAAGCTTCCCAATGAAATTAAAAATCTTGTCAAAGATGGCGAGATAGAATCAAAGAAAGGGCCTGTGCTAACAACCGCAATCATTGCAGGCACACAAGCGGTCAAAAA
>CEQM01054116.1_pt1 | contig 10089 bp, 8 predicted proteins | sample 531111 | NCBI WGS metagenome assembly CEQM01 (sample SAMEA2621278, study PRJEB7988) | marine metagenome | biome: marine biome (ENVO:00000447); feature: deep chlorophyll maximum layer (ENVO:xxxxxxxx); material: "saline water (ENVO:00002010), including plankton (ENVO:xxxxxxxx)" | depth 120 m
CATAGACATGATACCTCCCATGCCCCCCATTTTTTTTACCTGCCGAAGTTGATCAGCCATATCCTCAAGGTCAAACTGACCTTTTTGTAATTTTTTGGCAACTTTTTGTGCCTCTTTTTCGTCGACTACTTCCTGAGCTTTTTCTACTAACCCAACAACATCGCCCATACCCAGAATACGACCAACAACTCTATCTGGGTGAAAAACCTCCAAAGATTCTAATTTTTCACCTGTACCGAGTAGCTTAATTGGACAACCAGTTACAGCACGCATTGATAAGGCTGCTCCCCCTCGTGCATCGCCATCAACTCTGGTTAGTACAATACCTGTTAACCCAACTTTCTCATTAAAAGCTTTACCGGTATTAACAGCATCCTGACCTGTCATAGCATCAGCAATTAAAAGCGTTTCATGAGGACTAACGGTTTCACGAATTGCTATAGCCTCAGTCATCATTTCATCATCAATAGCTAGTCGACCTGCAGTATCTAGTAAAACAACGTCATAACCTTCTTCACGTCCTCTTTTCATTGCCCTTTTAGCAATATCAACAGGTTTCTCGCCAAGTTTGATATCCAATGTAGGAATCAATATCTGGTCTCCAAGAACTCTCAGCTGTTCTTGTGCCGCGGGACGCCTGACGTCTAGTGACGCCATCATAACTTTCTTACTTTTTTTCTCCACTAGATAATTAGCAATTTTAGCCGTTGTAGTTGTCTTGCCTGAACCTTGTAGCCCAACAATTAAGACAGGCACAGGAGGACGAGCATTGAGCTCAATCTCAACAGATTCACTTCCCAAAACTGAGACAAGGTGATCGTGCACAATCTTAATTACTGTTTGACCAGGGGTAACGCTTTTTAAAACTTCCTGGCCTACTGCCCGGCTTTGGACCTCGGCAATTAGGTCGCGCACTACAGGTAAGGCAACATCAGCCTCTAACAATGCTACTCTTACCTCACGTAAAGCTGAAGTAACATCAGTCTCGCTGAGAATACCCCGACGGGTTAACCCGTCAAATACCAGACCTAATCTTTCCGTTAAATTATCAAACAACGACGATTATTCCTTTAACTAAATTATAATACAAGCGTAAGAACCAAAAACAGCCAGTGCACGAAACTCGTGGACTAGCCCAATACCTAAGTTTTACTCTTAGGGTTATTAATTTTAGATACATAAGAATTAGCAAGAAACTAGGTAAAGCTATGTCAAGCGTCAAGTCAGTATATGTAATTGTGTATATTTTTTTTAAAATACAAATATTTTTATAAAATAAAAAGACAAAAAAACCCCATTTTCATTCAAATATTAGTATATTTACGTCTTTATTATATATAATTTTAGCATTTTGGGTGGACGTACGGTACCTAGCAGTCCTATATCGCCATCATGGTAAATACAAAATTTATTAAAATGCATGGCCTTGGCAACGATTTCGTAGTCGTAGACGCTCGTAGCACTCCTTTTAGAGTAACAAAGGAAAGTGTTTTCGCTATGGCTAACCGGCATACAGGAATAGGATTCGATCAACTTATCACTATAGTGCCCGCAACGAACCCTGGAGCCATCGCTTTTATGAGAATACACAATTCTGACGGAAGCGAAGTTTCAGCCTGTGGAAACGCAACTCGCTGCGTAGCTAGACTGTTATTTGAAGAAACCAAAGAATTAACGATTACTTTAGAAACTTCAGCAGGTTTAATATTGGCTAGCCATGCCAAAGATAACCCGGAAAACTATGTAATAGACATGGGATTAGCGCTTCATAATTGGTGGGAAATACCATTATCAGAAGAATGTGACACAAACCATTTACCTTTATCTTACAATAAATTAACAGACCCAGTTGCTGTTAATGTGGGAAATCCTCATATAGTATTTTTTACTGAAGACGTCAAAAATATTCCCTTAGAACAACTAGGCCCTGAACTAGAATATCACTCATTATTTCCCGAACGCGTTAACATTGGAGTGGCACAAATAATTAATAAAAATCAACTACTTCTGCGGGTTTGGGAAAGAGGTGCTGGATTAACTCAAGCTTGTGGAACAGGCGCTTGTGCAGCTGCGGTAGCTGCAAATCGTAGAGGTTTGACTAACGAACTTGTGAAAGTAAACCTTGACGGAGGCGATTTAGATATCGAGTTACAACCAAACGGACGGATATTTATGACTGGTCCTGCTTCTATCAGTTATACAGGTGAGTTCAATTATAATCTTTTTGATGGTAGTAAAAAATTGGATGCTCAAGGTGACTGATACTGAAATAATAACATTTGGCTGTCGTCTAAATAGTTATGAATCAGAAGTTATGCGAGAACATGCGAGAAGTGCAGGCCTATCAAATACAATCATTATTAATACATGCGCTGTAACAGCCGAAGCTGAGCGCCAAGCAAGACAGGCGATCCGACGCGCGCGACGTAAAAACCCTGATTCTCATATTATTGCTACAGGTTGTGCGGTACAAATATCTCCCGAAACCTACGCCGCAATGCCTGAAGTTAGTCAAGTTCTTGGAAATATAGAAAAACTAGAACTAGAATCATTTAAATCTGAATCAAAAGATAATTCTCGCGTAAAAGATATTATGACAGTACGGGAGACAGCAAACCATCTAATCGACGGGTTTGAAGGCAGGTCTAGAGCATTTATACAAATACAAAATGGATGTGACCATCGTTGTACTTTCTGCGTTATTCCTTTCGGCCGAGGTAACTCTCGTAGCGTACCTATGGGAGAAATTTCTCAACAAGTTCAAAAACTAGTATCTAATGGATTCCAAGAAGTTGTTTTCACAGGAGTTGATATTACCTCATATGGAACAGATCTACCCGGAAGTCCAAGTTTAGGGCAGATGGTACGGAGAGTTTTAGGAGCCAATAAAAATTTACCCAGACTTCGTTTAAGTTCGCTAGACCCATCTGAAGTTGATAATGATCTACTGGACCTTATAACTAAAGAACCAAGGTTAATGCCTCATCTTCATTTAAGTTTACAGGCAGGTGATAATCTCATTTTAAAGCGCATGAAAAGACGCCATAGTCGTGAACAGGCAATATCCTTCACAAGTAAGGTAAGAAAATTACGGCCAGACATTATATTCGGAGCAGACTTCATTACTGGTTTTCCAACTGAATCGGATGCTATGTTTGAAAATACTCTGAATTTAGTAGAAGAATGTGGTCTGACATATTTACATGTTTTTCCTTACAGCCCTCGACCAGAAACACCGGCAGCGTTAATGCCACAAGTTGAACAACAAAAAATAAAAGATAGAGCAGAACTCCTCCGCTCCATTGGCGTCATGTCTTTGAATAAACATATTAATAATGAGATTGGAATATCTCGTAGTGTATTAATTGAGCGTGATGGTTTCGGTCGAACAGAGCATTTTACACCTGTAAAAGTTTCTGGAGGAAAACCTGGACCAATTGTAGAAGTAAATATCGTTGGTCATTCAGATAATAAATTAGTTGGAATTATTCAAAAAAGCACAGCTTTATGAGTGAAAACAACAAAAGATGGATAAGTCGATTACGTAATGGGTTGGGAAAATCGTCCAATCGACTAGTTGATGGTATTAGTAGTATATTTTCTGATAGGCCTATAGACGCCAAGACTCTAGAAGAGCTTGAAGACCTTCTGATTTCAGCTGATTTAGGAGTTGATACTGCTAACAAGCTTATAGAAAATATATCTAAACGTCGCTTTAGTGCTGACATCAATACTTCTGAAATTCGTAAGGCGCTAGCTAATGATATTGTAGAAATCTTGGGACCGGTCGCCCGGCCCTTAGATCAAATGACCAAACCATCAAAAGGGCCCCAGGTTATTCTGCTGGTTGGTACAAACGGCACTGGTAAGACAACTACAATTGGAAAACTAGCAAAAAGATTCCAAGAGGAAAACAAGTCTGTTGTATTGGCCGCAGGGGATACTTTTCGTGCAGCAGCTGTTGATCAATTAAAACTTTGGGGGGAACGAACAAATGCAGCCGTAATCTCCCAAAACACGGGTTCCGACCCTGCCGCAGTCGCTTACGAAGCTTTAGAATATGCAATAGCAAATAATAAAGACGTTCTTCTGATAGACACAGCAGGTCGTCTACACAATAAAGAAAACCTAATGAGTGAATTAGAAAAAGTAGTACGTGTATTGCGCAAAATTGATGAAGAAGTTCCCCAAGAAATTATATTAATTCTTGATGCTACTACTGGACAAAACGCTCACATACAGGTTGAAACATTCAAGAAGTTAATTAATATTAGCGGATTGATTGTAACTAAACTGGATGGGTCAGCCAGAGGTGGAGTAATCGTTGCTTTAGCCGATCGTTTTTCTTTACCTATATTTGCTATAGGCGTTGGTGAAGAAGCGGATGACTTACGCCCTTTTACTGCACAAAATTTTGCAGATAGCTTGCTTGAATTACCAAGGTAGAATAAATCTTACTAATATATATAAACTAAAATTATTGATTGTCTATTATGAAGCCTTGGTTAAAATTATCTATAGAAACAGGACCATTAATAATATTTTTCATTATTAATGGTCGCGGTGGACTCCCTGAGTTTAGAGATCTTTGGCTAGCAAATAATACAGTTTTAAACAGCCAGCAATCCCTTTTCGAAGCAACTGGAGCTTTCATGGTTGCCACTGTTATAGCCCTTATTACTGGTTGGTTATTAGAGAAAAGACTGCCAACTATGCCACTAATTAGTGGTTTATTTATAATAATATTTGGAGGGTTAACTTTAATTCTTGCGGACGAAACTTTTATAAAATTCAAACCGACACTAGTGAATAGCTTATTTGCACTTATTTTATTAGGTGGTCTAATTTTTAAACGCTCTTTACTAAAGCCGCTGTTTGGATCAGCATTTCAACTTAAAGATAATGGTTGGAGAATATTAACTCTGAGATGGGGATTATTTTTCATACTTCTAGCTGTTATTAATGAAGTGGTTTGGCGAAATTTTTCAACTGATTTCTGGGTTTCGTTCAAACTTTTCGGGGTTTTGCCTCTAACACTTCTATTTGCAGCGGCGCAAACCCCTGTACTCCTGCGTGAACAAGATAAAACTAATAATGACATTAAAACATAATAAATAATTAGTTTTTTTATGTTTTAACATAATAAATTAGGCATAATTCAATATTATTAAAGATACTATTTGAGGAAAAAATATGTCAGAGCTTTCATCAATTAAAGGTCAGGTTGCCGTCGTTTCTGGTGGTGCTGCCGGCATCGGCCTATCATGCGCTAAAAGGTTTGCAGCCGAGGGAGCTAAAGTAGCTATTATCGACCGAGATCAAAATTTAGGCGAAGCGGGTATTTCATCCATAAATAATAATGACGGTGAAGGAATTTTCGTAGCAGGAGACTGTACATCAGATACAGACATGGATAACGCTGTGGCCCTGATTAAAGAAAAGTGGGGACAACTGGATATATTGGTCAATTGCGCGGGCGGGTTTCATTCAGTCCCGCCACTTGAAGATGTTGATGCTGCTGCCTGGCGGGCCGGAATCGACTGGAACCTTTCAGGGGTTTATATGCCCATGCGTTCAGCCATCCCGTTAATGAAAAATAATAAGTACGGTCGAATCATAAACATAGGTTCAGCTTCTGGTCGAACCGGTGCCGCAATTGCTGCAGTCGACTATTCTGCAGCAAAAGCAGCCGTTGCTGGCCTATCAAGACGAGCAGCGGTAGAGCTAGCGCCCTTCGGAATTACAGTGAATACTATCTCTCCGGGAACAGTTATGACGCCACGTATAGCAGTTTTACATAAAGAGCGAATGGCGGCTATTGAAGCATCAATACCAGTTGGACGCCTTGGGTCATCAGAAGAAATCGCTCACGCTGTATGGTACCTAGCAACTCCTGGAGCATCATTCACAACAGGGGCAACCTTTGATATAAACGGCGGCCAATGGATAGGCTAGGCATTTAAAGAAAAGAGGGGTTGTCCTGAAGGTAAACATTAATAATTAATTATGTCTTTACTTAGCCCCAAACGTCCCTTGTTGGACTAAAAAAGAGGAGTTAGAAATGAAAGTATATTTTGCGCCACAATCACGTGCAGTTCGTACAGTCTGGCTACTAGAAGAAATTGGTTTAAACTATGAGCTCGAGAGGTTCACCCTTGGTCAAAAGGAGATGCGTGGTCCAGAATATGCAAAAGTTAACCCGAACGGACGTGTACCTACATTAATAGACGATGACGTAACAATTTCAGAAAGCACGGCAATAGCTCAATATCTAGGTGCGAAATATGCGCCCGAACTCACTGCCGGTCCCGAAGATCAAAACTTCGCAATGTATTTGCAGTGGTTACACTACGCAGAAGGTATGATTATGCCTCCTATAAACAATTACGTAGTTGAAACAATTCTATTGAGCCCAGAACGTAGAAATGATGAGATAGCAGCCCGCTCAATGAAACTTCTTAACCGTACATTAGGCGCCGTAGAGTCACACATGGAGGACCGCGAATTCATTGCAGGTAACTTTAATATTTGTGACACTATAACTGGCCACTCCGTTATAATATCCCGTCGTTTAGGAGCTGACTTTAGTAATTTACCTAACCTTTCTGCTTATGCCGATCGACTTGAGGGTAGAGCAGCTTTCCAAGCCGCTGACAACGCATGACGGCTCGTAAAATCGATACTGGAACAAAGGAACTATTATGTTCTGTTGAAAATAACGTTGCGACCGTCTCCTTTAACCGAGCTGAAAAACGTAACGCACTAGGGGATATTGTAACCCCAGCGTTACGCGAAACCTTACTAATATTAGAGTTTGATAGCGATGTCCGTGTCATCGTTATCACAGGTGTAGGCAAAGCATTTTGCGCAGGTGGCGATATCAAGGGAATGGGTAATAAAGGTAACATGTCCGATAATCGTTCGCTTGATGAGAAAATTGACGATCTGCAGCACCGCCAGAACACCTTAACGCTGCGACTATATGAGCTTCCAAAACCTACAATCGCCGCCCTTCCAGGAGCGGCCGCAGGTGCTGGTATGTCAATAGCACTAGCCTGTGATATACGTATAGGAACGAAAAATGCCTTCTACGCCTCGGGGTATGGTTTAGTAGGGCTTTCAGGTGACTACGGAGGCTCTTGGCAACTAACAAAGCTTGTTGGCCCCGCCAAGGCAAAAGAAATATTCTACACTGGCCGAAGAATAAAAGCGGATGAAGCGCTGCAACTTGGCCTTCTCAATGAAGTGGTTGAACAAGAGCACTTACAAACGCGCACAAAAGAATTAGCTAGTCAGATAGCAAACGGCCCACCGATAGCTATTCAATACATGAAAGAAAACATTAATTTAGCAACACAAGCTGACTTCAAAGAATGCCTAAACCAAGAAGCCGATAGATTAGTCAGAACTGCCCAAACCGCTGATCATAAAGAAGCGGTGCAGGCATTCATAGAAAAGAGAGAGCCAGTTTTTAAAGGGAATTGAATGTCCAATAAATTATTATTTTATATTGTTTAGTTATGTGTCCATTAGATACTCAAGATAGATTGCTTTTATGAAAATTACTATCAATGAAGCCTTAGAAAAAGCTATAAAAGCCCATAAGGCAGGGAAAATTCAAGAGGCGGATAAATTTTATACCTCTATCCTTAAAGTTCACCCTAAACACCCTGATGCTAATCATAATATTGGAATATTAGCCGCAGGTATTGGTAAAACAAACGAAGCATTAACTTTTTTTAAAATAGCCTTAGAATCTAATTCAAAAGTTCCACAGTACTGGCTGAGTTATATAAAAATACTAATCAAGCTGCAAAAATTGGATCAAGCTTTACAAGCACTTCATACGTGTTTGAGAGCCGGCATTGTAGAAGAAAGACCGGTCGAAAAAACAAAAGAAAACTATAAAAAAAGCCTTATAATTAAGCATGGTTTTGCGAAGGCCCATCTCGACATAGGCGACTTACTACAAAACAAAAACAAACTAGAAGCCGCTATAAGTAGCTATAAAGAAGCTATCAGTATTAAGCCTAACTATGCCGAAGCTTACGTAAATATGGCAAATGCTTTGCACTCCAAAGGAAACTTTCAATCAGCTATAGATAAGTATTTGAAGTCTTTAGAATTTCAACCTGACAGAGCAGAAACGCATTACAATATTGGTGTTGCCTATAAAAGCAAAGGCGACTTAATCGCCGCTATAGATAGCTGTAAAAGGGCTATTATTTTAAAACCCAACTATTCTGAGGCCTATTGTAATATGGGGGTTGCCCTTCAAGAAAATGGAAATACGGCAGCAGCTATAGATAGCTTTAAACGGGCTATAGAGATTAACCCAGACTTTACTGAAGCTTACAGCAATATGGGGGTTTCCTTAAAGGGAATTACCTTTTCAAAACCAAGACCTGGTTTATCAGAAATTATAGTAAAACTTTTGGAAAAAAAGAATCTTGTCCGACCAAAAGATATTATTTTAGCAATAATTAGTCTTCTTAAGTTTAATCCTCTGATTAATGAATCATTAAACAAACATAAGACAGATAATTTAGATAAAAATTTACTAAAAACTTGCTCAGAACTAGCAAAAATTCCTCTTCTATTGAAAGCAATGCGTACCTGTCCTATTCCAGATATGGAGATTGAGGGTCTACTTGCAGGCATTAGATCCTCAACATTATTAAATTTTTCAGAGATTGAATATACGGTTGAAGGACAAGAATTTATTTCAGCCCTAGCTTCACAATGTTTTATCAATGAGTATTTATACAATCAAACAAACGAAGAAACTCAAATCTTATTAGATTTAGAAAAATCTATAGAAAAAAAACTTTTATCAGGAAGTCAGCCTACAATTATTGAGATTGCAATTCTAGCTAGTTATAAAGCATTACACCAGTACACTTGGTGTGATTTATTATCAATTCCTGAAGAGTTAGCAGAATTAGAAAAAAGGCAAATACAAGAAATTCAAGAAGAAAATAATTTACGTGCTAGCATAACTAATTTGCAAAGCATTAAAGATGAAATATCCTTAAAAGTAAGAAACCAATACGAAGTTAATCCTTACCCAAGGTGGATAGACCTTGGAATGAATTTAACCCCAAAGTCAATTTCAGAAGTAGTAAAGGAAACAAAACTTAAAATATGTAATAATCAAATTTACAAGCGTAAGAAACTAGATATTCTTATAGCTGGCTGCGGAACCGGACAACATTCAATTGGCAGTGCATCAAGATACAAAAACTGTAATATAACGGCGATTGACTTAAGTTTGAAAAGTTTAGCCTACGCCAAAAGAAAAACTAATGAAGCAGGCCTTACAAATATTGAGTATATACAAGCCGACATATTAGATTTAGGCAACCTTAATAAAAAATTTGATATTATAGAAAGTGCTGGTGTTTTGCACCACATGAGTGATCCCTTGGAAGGCTGGAAAGTTTTGACTCAAAGCTTAAAAGAAAATGGGTTAATGAGAATTGGATTATATAGTAATTTAGCTAGACAGCATATTGCAAAAACGCGGAAAGAGATAACTCAGACTAAAATAGGTTCTGATGACTTATCTATGAAAATTTTTAGAAATAAAATAATTCGGTCACAAGAAAACCATCATAAAAAGGTTATTTTAACAGGTGACTTCTACAGTGTTAGTTCATTGCGTGACCTTTTATTTCATGTTCAAGAGCATAGGTTCACCATTCCACAAATAGAAAATTGTCTTTCAATATTAGATATGGAATTTTGTGGTTTTGAATCGGAGCATATAATTCAGAATTTTTTAGCTCAAAATACTAATTTTAATGACTTATATGATTTGAGAAAATGGCATAAATTTGAAAAAAACCATCCTCATACTTTTGGAGGCATGTATGTTTTTTGGTGCCAGAAATTATAATCAGCAAGAAATTAATTAGTAAAGAACTCCACACTCAGCAGGTCTTTCCATTAACGATAGTTTGTAAACTCTAATCAAAATAATTATAACTAATAGTTACGGCAATAAAACTCATGATTACGTAATGATATTTAAACTAATATCTGGAGATTAAAAATGGCAAAGACTTTAATGCGCAGACCTAAAAACAA
>CEQM01004678.1_pt1 | contig 10088 bp, 12 predicted proteins | sample 531111 | NCBI WGS metagenome assembly CEQM01 (sample SAMEA2621278, study PRJEB7988) | marine metagenome | biome: marine biome (ENVO:00000447); feature: deep chlorophyll maximum layer (ENVO:xxxxxxxx); material: "saline water (ENVO:00002010), including plankton (ENVO:xxxxxxxx)" | depth 120 m
ACAAAAATCTATATTAACCCAACTGGTAAATTTGTGATTGGAGGACCTGTTGGAGATTGTGGGCTAACTGGAAGAAAAATAATTGTAGATACATATGGCGGAATGGCTAGACATGGTGGAGGAGCCTTTTCTGGGAAAGATCCATCAAAAGTGGATCGTTCTGCTGCTTACGCTGCAAGATATGTTGCAAAGAATATTGTTGCTGCTGGCTTAGCCGATTATTGTGAAATACAAGTTTCTTACGCCATTGGTGTAGCAAAACCTACATCAATAAATGTTAATACTTTTAATAGCGAAAAGATATCTAAAGAAGCAATTGAAAAAATTGTTGAAGAGAAGTTTGATTTACGACCAAAGAGTCTTATCAACATGCTTGATCTAAAAAGACCTATTTATCTTCCAACAGCTGCATATGGACACTTTGGAAGAACAGATATTGATCTTTCATGGGAGAGAACTGATAAGGCTTCAGAAATTTCACAATAAATATTAATTAAAATAAGGAAATAAAATGGAAAATGACTATAAAGTTGCCGATATAAATCTTGCTGAATTTGGAAGAAGAGAAATTTCTCTTGCTGAGAATGAAATGCCAGCGTTAATGGCTTTAAGAGATAAATACAGAGCAGAACAGCCTCTTGCTGGAGCTAAAATCATGGGCTGCATTCACATGACAATTCAAACTGCTGTTTTAATGGAAACATTAATAGATCTGGGAGCAGAATTGAGATGGTCTTCTTGTAATATTTTTTCAACCCAAGATCATGCTGCTGCAGCTATGGCGGCAAAAGGTATTCCTGTTTTTGCCTGGAAAGGTGAAACTGATGAAGAATATGAATGGTGTATTGAACAAACAATATGCAAAGATGGAAATCCATGGGATGCAAATATGATTCTTGATGATGGGAGTGATCTTACATCAATGGTTCATGCAAAATTTCCAGATATGTTAGAAACTATTCATGGTGTATCTGAAGAGACTACTACAGGGGTTCATAGGTTAAAAGAAATGCTTGAGAAAGGTGAGCTAAAGGTTCCTGCGATTAATGTAAATGATTCAGTTACTAAAGCAAAAAATGATAATAAGTATGGTTGTAGGCATAGTCTTAATGATGCGCTTAAAAGAGGAACTGACATGCTTCTTTCTGGAAAGAAAGGACTTGTAATTGGTTACGGTGATGTTGGCAAAGGTTCTGCCGCGAGTTTAGCTCAAGAAGGAATGATCGTGAGTGTTGTTGAATCTGATCCCATCTGTGCAATGCAAGCTTGTATGGATGGTTTTTCAGTTGTTTCTTGCTATAAAGATGGAGTTGTTACAAGAGACCCTAAAGACATAAATATGACTGTTATGGGCGATACTGATCTAGTAGTAACAACAACTGGTAATGTGAATGTTTGTGATTCTGCAATGATTAGTACTCTTAAAAATACTGCGGTGGTATGTAATATTGGTCATTTTGATAATGAAATAGATACAGCCTTTATGAGAGAGAATTACTATTGGGATGAAATTAAGCCACAAGTTCATAGAGTATTTAGAGATACTGCACCAGATGGAACTCCTGATCTTTCGAGCAAAAACTACATAATCTTACTTGCTGAAGGAAGGCTGGTTAATTTAGGAAATGCGACAGGGCATCCAAGTAGAATTATGGATGGTTCTTTTGCTAATCAGGTTCTTGCACAAATACATTTATATAAACAAGGCTTTGCTAATGTAAATGATGCTGATAAAAGAGCTGAAATGATAACTGTTGAAGTGCTTCCGAAAAAATTAGATGAAGAGGTTGCGAGTTTAATGGTTGAAGGTTTTGGTGGGACTGTAACAAAGCTTACTCAGGATCAAGCAGACTATATTAATGTTCCTCAAGATGGGCCCTTCAAAGAAGAAAGTTATAAATATTAAAATATAAAGTTCAAATTATGAGTATTTATGCTCATAATATGGACTGTGAATATCTATAAAAAAATCTTTGTCTTTTCTATTTTGATTATTCTCTATGGTTGTGGAGTTAAAGGACCCATAATCTTTTACTAGTCTGAGATAAAAATGGACTATTTTGCATACAAAAATAAGAATCTTTATTGTGAGGACGTTAATCTTCAAGAAATAGTTGAAGAATGTGGAACTCCAACCTATGTCTATTCAAAAAAAACTATAGAGAGGCATGTAGATGTATATAAAAATGCTTTTAAACTGCATAAAAACCTTATTTGTTTTTCAGTTAAATCTTTAAGCAATATTTCAATACTTGATCTAATAAATAAAAAAGGTTGCGGTTTTGATGTTGTTTCAGGAGGGGAGCTGAAAAGAGCGTTGCATGCGGGAGCTGATCCTAAAAAAATAATTTTTAGTGGAGTTGGTAAATCTTATGATGAAATTCTTTTGGGCATTAAATATGAAATTCTATCTTTTAACATTGAATCAGAATCAGAAGTAAACAGAATTGAAGAAATAGCTTCATCTCAAAATAAAATTGCAAATGTTGCCATAAGGTTTAATCCAGAAGTTGATTCTGGCGGTCATGAATATATAAAAACTGGAAGAAAAGGAGATAAATTTGGAATATCCTCGGAAGAGTCTGTATTAAAAATAGCTGAATATATTTATAAATCAAATCATCTAAAGCTTGTTGGTTTAGCATGTCATATTGGATCTCAAATATTAGATCTTCAGAGTTACAAACTAACTGCAAAAAATATTAAAGACCTCTCATTTAAAATTAAAGATTTAGGTAATGAATTAGATTTTTTAGATTTAGGTGGAGGACTTGGAATTCCATATGAACAAGATGAGACTCCGTCACCTCAAGATTTAATTTCAATAATTGAAGAAGAATTAAAAGACATGGAAGAAAGAATTATCCTTGAACCAGGTAGAAGTATTTCTGGAAATGCTGGAATATTACTTACAAAAGTTGAATACATAAAAGATGACTTCCTTATAGTGGATGCTGCTATGAATGATCTTTTAAGGCCCGCATTATATAAAGCTAAGCATGATGTATGGAGCTTAAAAAAAGATGATACTAACTCTAAAGCTATGACAATAGCTGGTCCAGTATGTGAATCATCAGATATTATTGCAAAAGACATACATACTAATGCTGGAGAGGGAGATATTCTTGCAATTAAAACAGCTGGTGCTTATGGATTTGTAATGTCTTCGAACTATAACTCTAGAATGCGTTCAGCTGAGGTACTCGTAGATCGAAAAGAATTTAATATAGTACGAACAAGAGAAACATTTGAAGATCTAATTAAAAATGAGATAGGTCTATATGATTGATTTCGAAAAATGGCATGGCAATGGAAATGATTTTGTAATTGTTAATTCAATTGAAACCAAAACGAAGATAAGTAAAAACTTAATAACAAGAATATCCGATCGAAATAAAGGAATTGGTTTTGATCAGCTTATAAATATCTGCCTTCCAACAAAGGATGATAAAGATTTTTTTATTAAATTCTTTAATTCTGATGGTTCAGAAGCTGGGATGTGTCTTAATGGTATTAGATGTGCATCAAGTTATATATGGAATAATGAATTTGCTCCAAAGAAAGCAATTAATATACAGACAAAATCTAAAAATATTATGTGTACTCCTGAAAAAAATAATATGGTCAGAGTTGCAATAGATTTTCCAGAAACTTTTGAAGGAAATAATCTTGCTACTAAAATTAAAAATAAAATTAATGATGATTTTTTTATGTTGAACATTGGAAATAATCATCTTTGTATAAAAAAAGAGTCTATAGAAAAAGTTAATTTAAATAAAATATATAAAAAACTAGAAGCAATCATTAAAAAATCAGATATAAATTTATCAATTTATAAAAAAAAAGGTGCTCTGATTAATATAAGAACATATGAAAATGGTGTTGGAGAAACTTTGTCATGTGGCTCAGCCTCATTATGTGTAGCTTCAAATTTCTTGACTGAGGATGGCTTGTCCATGAAGACTAAGTCAATGGGTGGAGAATTAGTCTTTAAAAAAGATGAAAATGTTATATTAATGTCAGGTCCAGCAAGTTTTATATATAAGGGTAATATCAATGAGTAAAAAGTTAGATTCTAAAGAAGTAGAGCTATTCTTATTAGATAATCTAGATTTTTTTGAGACTAGAGAGTCTTTAGTAAGTGAAATGAGTTTCAAACACTCATCAAGTTCCGCTTCATCTATTCTTGAAAGACAGGTCAATAAATTAAGAGAAGATCATAAAAGTCTTATAAATATGCTTACTTCTTTTATGGAAACTGCATCTATTAATGAAGATCTTTTTAATAAGTCAAAAAATTTAACCCTTCAAATACTTGAATCAAGCACAAGAAAACAAATTATTAATAAGGTAGAAAATAGTTTTAGCAAAGACTTTAAGGTAGATAAGCCTTTGCTTAAATTCCACAAAAATAAAAAAATTGATGAACTTGAAAAATTAACTGGGCTCTCTTTACATAAAGGGGCTATTCATTGCGGTTCTTTATCATCTGAAAAGATGAATGTTCTTTTTAATGATAAGAAAATTGGATCAATGGTCGTTGCTGTTATAGTCGTTGGTGACGAAATAGGCCTACTAATGCTTGGTAGTTTTGATAGATCAAAATATCTTGGAGATGAAGATACTACTTTTATTGAATATATTAGAGATGTTTTGGAGAAAAAATTAGCAAAATAATTTATGAACAATAATTCATTTATTCTTAACGATATAAAAGAATACTTGGTATTTGTATCACAGGTTAAAAATCTTTCTGAAAATACTTCTAAGTCTTATGAAAGGGACTTAAAAAAACTTGATTCATTTCTAAAAGATTTAAATATTTCAAATTATTCACAAATTAATGTTGAAACCTGCTCTGCATGGATAGGAAGTCTTTATTCTCAGAATAATAATCCTAGGAGCATTCAAAGACACTTATCATCAGCAAAAGGTTTTTTTAGATTTTTAAAAAAAAATAATCTAATAGATTCCTCGCCTTTTGATTTAGTTACAGCTCCTAAATCTTCTAGCACCCTTCCTGAGGTTTTGTCACCAGAGGATGTTGAGCAACTCTTAAATTTTAAGCCAACAAATATGATAGAGATTAGGGATATGGCAATTGTAGAACTTATGTATTCATCAGGATTAAGAGTTTCAGAAACAGTAAATATAAATATAAATGATTTTGAAGAGAATAAATCTTTCTTACGCGTTCTTGGAAAAGGTGCAAAAACTAGATTGGTTCCAATGGGAAGGTTTGCAATAAATGCAATTGATGATTGGTTAAAAGAAAGGGATAAAATTCAAAGCAATACGGATGCTCTTTTTTTAAATGCTAAAGGAACAAGATTAACTGTAAGGAGTATTCAATTAAGGCTTAAAAAAATGGCTGTTAAACAGGGACTTCCTCCAATTCATCCTCATATGCTAAGACATAGTTTTGCAACTCACATGCTAGAATCAAGTGGTGACCTCAGAACAATCCAAGAACTATTAGGTCACAGCTCTTTATCCACAACACAAATTTATACTAAGTTAGATTATCAACATCTTGCAAAGATTTATGATCAATCTCACCCTAGAGCTAAAAAATGATTAAGCAAATCAAAATGATAACTTTTGATCTTGATGATACCCTTTGGGACAACTATCCAACCATCATGAAAGCTGAAGTTGATACCAGAAAATGGATTGAGAATAAAGTTGGAGAAGTTGAATGGGGAGATTTTAATGACTTCATAAATCTTCGTGCTGATCTAATTAGAGAAGATGAGACTATAGAATGGGATATAAGCAAACTTAGAAAAGAGATTTTTAGAAAAAAACTTAGTCATGTCACTCCAGAGAATCTTAGAAACGAAATTGTAGATAAAGCTTTCGACATCTTCATTGAAAAAAGGCATGAAATCAAATTGTTTGATGGAGTTAAAGAGTCTATAAAGAACTTGTCAGAAAAATATATTTTAGGAGTTCTAACTAATGGCAATGCAGATGTGTATAAGTTTGATATAGGTAAGTATTTTAAGTTTTCTATAAGTTCTCTTGAGGCAAAAGATAGCAAGCCAAATCGTGCTCACTTTGATATGGCAATTTCGCGAGTGAATAATATCTCATTCGATAATATTCTTCATATTGGCGACCATCAAATTAATGATATTTTTTGTGCATATAATCTTGGCATAGATACACTATGGTTTAATAATAATAATGTTAGTTGGGCTCAAGATTTTAAGAAACCTGATGAATTTTCTTCTTGGCACGATTTGGAACAGATTATAAGAAATAAATATGAACGATAAAAATCTTTCGGAAGCGATCAAAAATATTATTGAAAAAGAGCTTAAAGCTATTAGTAAATTATTACCTAAAGAAGTTATATCTAATATAGAAAGTAAAATATCACCACAAGTTGAAAAAATAATTGATCAAAGTGGGTATATAAAGAAATCAAAATATAAAAACCTTGAGAAAATAATTAATGAGCTTGAGAATAGAATTTCTGAACTAGAAAAGAACTAAAGTTGGCTTAAGTAAGTGTCGATTCTTTCAGGGTTCATTACAAAACTTGGTTTAAGCTTAGTTGATGCTTCTTTAATTTCATCTAGGTTTACAGCTTCGCCAACCTGAATAACCCCAATCATTGCCATCATTACGTGAGGATCACATTGATAAACATATACGCCTTCTGTATCAAGGGTGACGCTAATATCCATATTCATTTGACCAGCCCAATTTTCAGCTCCTTCTGGAACCATTCCATCAATGGAGGCAGAATTATGAGACATATCTACAGCTTTAAAATTAATTGTATCTCCTACAGAAACTTTTATTACAGCTGGTTCAAATATCATTTGTCCGCCTTCGCCTGAATTCAACATTTTTATAGTATGTTCAGAACCTTGAGATAACTCTACTTTTTTAACCTCAATCGGAGCTGAGGCCATAACTTGAGTCGCTTGAGCGGCACTTCCACAATCTTGTCCTTCCAAACATAGTTTTACAGGTACAGATAATCTATCTATAACTGCTTCTTCATACTTCTTTCCATTAAAAAGAACTAAGAAAAATAAAGGAAGTATTAGTAAAAATTTTCTATCAATCATATTTTTAAGAATTAGGTCTTTGCAGCTCTACGACGTGATCTACAACTTTTAATAACTTTTCGTAAGAACCTTTTGGTTCAATTATATATTTACCGTCAACAATTATCATTGGTACTGATGAAACTTTAAGCTGCCTTGCATGCTTGATTGCCCTATTAACTTGCTGTTTAACAGTAAAGGAATTTAGATATTGCGATGAAACCTCTGGAGCTACTCCAAATTTTTCTAAAAAATCTTGAATAGTATTTGGGTTTTGTAAAAAATTACCTTCTTTATGAATGGTTACAAAAACAGCATTGTGTGTAGATGGATCTAGTTTTAATGCCTCAATAGTAAAATACAAAGAAGCGTGGAGTTGATGAATGCCTCCCCACGTAACCGGTATTTTGGATAGCTTTACATCATCTGTTTGTCTTGATTCCCATGCGTTAATTACAGGATCAAATTGATAGCAAGCATTGCATCCATACCAAAACGTTTCAGAAACCTCAACAACACCATCTCTTTTGACAGGTAAAGGATTGTCGACAATCCGATAATCTACGCCAAGCCTGAATTCAGCATTAGTAAATGCTGTAAAAGATATGACAAATATGAAAATTAAACTATTCTTTATATATTTTTTCATTGATATAACCCATGCATATAATTGGCCAAAGCATCTATTTCATAATCAGAAAGGTTTTCAGCAATTGACTGCATAATCTTTGAAGATTCTCCAGCATTTCTTTCTTTAGATCTATAAGCTTTCAGCGTTGATGTTAAATACCCAACTTGTTGTCCTGCTATAGAAGGATAGCCAGCTAAACTATTCCCTTCTCCGTAGACAGAATGGCAGGATGTACAGGCAGGTATTTGTTTTTTCATATTTCCAAATCTATATAGCTGTGTACCTAGTGCTAATAGCTCCTCATCATTTTTTGCCTGGCCTACGGTTGAATTATATTGAGAATAAAAAGCAGCAATATCTTTTAAGTCATCATCAGTTAATGTCTGAAGGTAAGGAGTAACTGACATCATAAGAACGTTCATCCTATCTCCATCTCTAAAATATTTTAGTTGCTCATAAAGATATCTTTGATTCTGGCCTGAAAGTTTTGGCCAATCAGTACTAATACTATTTCCATCTACTCCATGACATGCTGCGCATGTTTCAACCAACAAAGATCCTTTATTTGCATTACCTGAAATAAAAGACTCTGGCATTTCTATTTCTTTAGTTTTATCATCAGCAGCACTTAATGCGCCAGCAAAGCTAAAGAAAATATAGAATATTAGAAAATACTTCATTGAATATAAATTGTGTGTCTTGTTGGTGTGTATTATAAACATAGGTTGATATGATATAAACGGTTAAATGAAAAACCTTTTTAAAAATACAGAGTTTGTTTTTGGCGTTACAAGCTATAGAAATCTTCCAGAAGATATTGGAAGCGAGGTTTTGCTTGCTGGTAGATCTAATGCTGGTAAATCTAGTGCACTTAATATACTGACTGATAATCCAAAGCTAGCAAGAATCAGTAAAACTCCAGGCAGGACAACAGAAATTAATTTCTTTAAAGTAAATGAAGAGCTTATGCTGTTAGACCTTCCTGGATATGGCTTTGCAAAATCTAGTAAAGCAAAAAAGAAAGATTGGGGCCCATTATTAGGAGAATATTTTCAAAAAAGAAGAGCTTTAACTGCTGTGGTAATATTTATGGATATTCGTCACCCGCTTAAAGAAAATGATTGGGAGATGATTCACCTTTGTAGGAATTTTAATGTTCCTTTTATACCGGCTCTTACAAAAAGCGACAAACTATCAAATAATAATATAAACAAGGCAATTACCTTAATTAAAGATAAGATTCCTGAATCAAATCCCATTGCTATATCTACTAAAGATAAAAATGGTTTTGACAAGCTTTCCAAAGAAATAATAAACTTTGTAAAGTAATGCTTGAATATCAAAAACAAAACTGTGATCTTACCTTACAAGAAGGATTAGAGTGTTACTACGACTCTTTTCCTGAGACCACAGAAATATTTGGAGATAATAATGAGTCTGGAACCCTTCTTAGAGACCATGACTGTACACATGTAATTTTTGGGCTAGATATTTCTATTGAGCAAGAGTCTATTCTTGATAGTTGGGTATTATGGGGAAGCAAATGGGAATTAAAATATTTATTAGGCTATCAAAAACTTCCACAGATAAAAAAACTTTATAAAGACTTAATAAATGAAATAGGATATTTTGGATTCATTAAAATTCTATGGAAGCTTAGTGGTATTAAAAGAAAGGTCATATTTAGAACCTTTAAGATGAAAAAGAAATGGCCATTTAAAATGCCCGAAGAGTATCTCTCAATGAAAATTTCGGATCTAAGAGAAATGCATGGTATTAAAGTTCTTCTTCCTGAAGAAATGATGTACATTCCATTAGAGAGAGTTCATTAATTGAAAAGGGTTCTCTTCCTTATCTCAATATTGATTGTTATTCCAGGTTGCTTATATCTCGCTCTTAACAGAGAAAATATTGATATAAATGAATTTAGGTTAAATTCTGGATATGAAGAAGTTAAGTTAAGTGATGGTATAACTTCTTATAAAGATATTGGAGATAAAAATAACAAAGTTATTGTTTTAGTTCATGGCGCCACTTTTGGATCACTTGCATATGAAGAATATGTAAATGTCTTTATCGAAAATAACTATAGAGTAATAACCTATGACCAATATGGCAGAGGATATTCAGATAGAATACACAGTGACGTAAGTATTGAACTTATGGAAAAACAACTAAAAGAACTGATTGAGCATTGTGAAGTTGAAGATGTAATATTATATGGTGTATCTTTTGGTGCTGCAGTTGTAGCTAAATATGCCTCAAATAACCCAAAAAACATTAGTTTTATAGGCTATCAAGTTCCAGTTATTAATTCTGCAAATGTTCCTCTATTATCAATAGTAAAAATCCCTTTATACGGTGACTTATTATCTAGAGGTTTTTTAGTTCCT
>CEQM01055849.1_pt1 | contig 10069 bp, 10 predicted proteins | sample 531111 | NCBI WGS metagenome assembly CEQM01 (sample SAMEA2621278, study PRJEB7988) | marine metagenome | biome: marine biome (ENVO:00000447); feature: deep chlorophyll maximum layer (ENVO:xxxxxxxx); material: "saline water (ENVO:00002010), including plankton (ENVO:xxxxxxxx)" | depth 120 m
AAAGATCCTGTAAGAGAAAAGGCATTACGATTAATCTCAGGGTGGGGTCTAGATTTGCCAGAAAGGAAAAAGGCTTTGCTAAAGGGTAATTTATGTGTTGTAGGAGAGGGTTGGGCCGGTCTCATAGGCAGGCTAGCATCTACCTTGGAAGAAGTAGGAGTTCCAATTCAAACCGGGGCAGAAATTACAGAAATCATTGAAGGTGGTGCTTTACTTTCTAGTGGTGTAAAAGTCAAAGCTGATGAGGTAATAATGTGTGATGGAAAGCCCGAAGGGGCAGCAATAAAGGTAGCAACGCTTGATATTGTGCTCGATAATCAGCCACTATCAGGATTACACGGATTGGTCAAAGATGATGTTGCAATAATTGATCTAGCCGCCATACATACAGGTAAAGCCCCGGGGATGTCACACCTTTCCTGCATTGCTCTAAATGGTGGATTATCAGCAATCGAGGATTTACTTGACCAAAGAGTATCAGGCTGGCGCTCACACATATTGGTAAAAAGAGAAAATAAATCGATTACTCTGACAGATTCTAGCGGGGCTCTTTCCGATGGCATATTGTGAAGAACCCTCTGCTATAGCAACAAATAATGCGCATCATTACTTGGAATGTTAATGGCATTAGGGCCGCGATTAGGAAAGGCATAGATGGCTTTTTTGAAGAGTTAAAAGCCGAGGTCTGGATGTTGCAAGAAGTTAGATGTTTACAAGAACAACTGCCTAAAGATTGGGATTTACCTGAAGGCTATTCTTGGATATTGCATCCAGCCGAAAAGAAGGGTTATTCGGGAGTAGCAACAATCGCCAATATTCCGATGCAAGAAATTGGGCGAGGAATGAATGGCTCATTAGATCCAAACGATAGCGAAGGGCGTGTTTTAGTAACGCGCCATAATGAACTTACTTTGATCAACACATATCTTCCTAGTGGCTCTTCAAAAGAGGAGCGGCAAAATTACAAAGAGCAATGGATGGATGAGTGGTACGATTTTGTTTCACCAATGCTATTGTCTGATAAGCCAGTTATTCTTGCAGGAGATTTGAATATTGCTCATACTGAGGATGATATTTGGAATCCTAAAGGCAATGCTAAGTCAAGTGGATTTTTACCTCAAGAAAGAGAATGGTTTAGTAAATTATTGACAGATGGATGGCATGATTTATTCCGCGAACAAGTAGGTGAAGGCGAAAAGATCTACTCTTGGTGGTCTAACCGAGGCCAGGCAAGAGCAAAAGATAGGGGTTGGAGAATTGATTATTTCCTTGGGAATCCAGCAGCAGCTGCAATCACGAAATCGTGTAGAATTGAAAGAAGAGGCGGATTAGAGGTTTCAGACCATGCTCCAGTAATTCTGGACCTTCATTGAGCCTCTTCTTCAGCAAATAAGGCAAGCATAGCATCGACCTTTATCCGCAGCGCCTCAATACTTTGCTCTTCAAGATGTAATTTCAAAGAAGCAACTTCGCCATTAACGACAAACTCGGACCGTATATCAGCGGGTACAATTTGTACTAAACGTTGCCCAACATCGACTGCTCCCTCCCAGCCCAATGTTGTAATACACAACTCGCCCATACTATCTGGTTATGACTACAACAAAAGAGCCTTCCGACCAACCAATAATTCAATTCATACCACCTCGTCCAATCAACATGGATGACCCACTTTCCATACTCGCAGGTTCGGGGGGAGTGGGTTTAGATGATGTAAGAACTAGTCATGAAGGAAGAAAAGCAGTACTACTGGTTAGAGATGGTGATGCTAGAGAATTAAAAGCATTAGCAGAAACTATGAAAATTGAGATTGTAGAAATAATTCATCAGCCAGGATCTCCAGATCCACAAGGTTACTTTGGAAAGGGAAGGCTGCAAGATGTAGCCGACGAGCTGAATACAAGAATCAAAGGCCATCTTTGGGAAAAAGTAGACTTGGTAATTATCCATGAAAACGCATCTCCGCGTCAATTAGTAAACATTGGAAACTCTCTAAAAACCGAAGTATGGGACAGAGTGCGTCTCCTGCTAGCATTATTCACCTCACACGCATCCAGTGTAGAAGCTCGAACCCAAGTAAGAATAGCACAATTACAAGCGGATAGAACAGTTCTCAGAGAACTTGCCAACCAACAAACTTCAGGCGAACGCGCAGGTTTTGGAGCAGGAGGAAGTCAGGCCTTGCAAAGCGTATTATCCACCGTTAGTAGAGAATTAGCATCTCTTCGTAAGCGACAGAAAAGACATGCTCTTGCCAGACGAGAGAGAAGGCGTCAAAGAAGTCGTGGCGGAGCTAAAACCGTAGGTTTAGCAGGATATACAAATGCTGGAAAGTCATCATTATTTCTTGCCCTTTCAGGAAAAGATGTATTGATTGAAGACAAATTATTCTCAACTTTGGAGACAACTGTTGGTAGAATGGAACTAAGCCCTCGGATATTGTTAGCAGATACAATTGGATTTATCGACGAACTTCCTTCTGATTTATTGGATGCTTTCCATGCAACACTCGACGAATCATTACAATGCGACTTACTATTATTACTCGCAGACTCAAGTGATGGAAATGAGGAACTGAAAAGAAAACTAGCAACTTCAAAAAGAGAGGTATTGGAACGAGTTGATGATTCTTACATCAATATGATAGTAGTACTCACCAAATCAGATAAAACAACAGATACTACTGCCGCAATAGACGTGGTGGAAGAGTTAGGATTTTCTAACCCAGCAATTATCTCATCTCATACCGGTAGTGGAATCGAAGAACTAAGAGAGGAAATTCTAAGCTCTCTATATGGCCAAGAAATCCAGATTGAAATAACCCCTGGAAAAGAAGGAGAGAGGGCCCAGGAGTCATTTATCAGCGAATTATATGATTTAGCAATAATCACCAAACGTGAAGAAAACATCTTCACTATTTGGTGCGGTGAAGCAGAATTAAATCGGATGATTTCCAAATCTAATGGACGCATCTTACTCAAGTAGAACGACCCCCACGCATAATCATGCCCGAACTCGTTGCTGATATAACGGCCCTCCCCGAAGAGGAAGAGCCAGTATTTGCTTCATCCGGCCGGGCGTTCATGGTCAAAAGTGAAGATGGACATCCAGTTTTGAAAGGCATAGGAGTATTGCTGATTATCACCTGCTGTTTTGGTTTTGCTAACGGTCTTGATTACGTATCTCATGATTCAGGAATTATCAGGCCACACGAATGGATTTATCGAATGTCTGAAAACGCTCCTTTAGAATCTGCAACATTTAGCGGGACAATACAAACAGGAGAAGAGCCGGCTGCTAATATTACAGTATACATCTCTATGCGCGGTGAAAACGATATGCGTGTCACCAAAGAAACAACAACTGACCAACTAGGGCAATTCGAATTAACCAATGTGACCCCCGGTCTGACCACTCTGAAATTGATTAGATTTAGTGAGGAAGGGGTTCAGGATGAAGTGCAACATAGAGTAATAATCAGCCCGCCTGCATTTTTTGAACCGATTGGCTTTACAAATATCGATTTTAAAATGCCTCCAGTTGAAGAATTCGAAGACCAAGAATGCCCAGAAAACATCACACCTTGTGTGCGAACGATTAACTATCATTCTGAACAAATGGATTTTCCTCTCATCGATCAATCTGCAGCAGGGATGTACGTGATGGTAGGTTGGGCATTCATCGGGCTTTCATTAATCGCATTAGGATTCACGATTATCGGTATCAAAAACGGTTCTAGAGCTTTAATCCGCACCTCATCAGTTCTAGCATTTTTCACGGTGGGCCATTACTACAGCGCTTGTATTTTCGGTTTGATGGCCTTCGCCCTAACGTTTTCAATACCTAAAAAATCGATACAATTGGATGCTTGAGGGCGACAGCCTCATCACTCTTCGACAAAAGCGCCTGCCATGGATATGATGGCCGCGGCTTGGATGATACGCGATTTAGGCCAGGCTGTAAGCGCAATTCATATCGATCAAGAAGGAGGCATCTTAGCTGGTGGCTGGGATGGAAGACTCAAGAGGTGGGACAAAGATGGCACAACTCTTTGGCAAGTCGATTGCAATGATAGAATCGAAACAATACTTGAACATCAAAATACAATCTTTGTGACAAGTGGATTACACATTATGTCAATCATAGATGGAGAAGTAGCGTGGTCATTCGCCCTTGAAGGGTCGTCGGACTTACTCGTCATACACAATGATACATTGGTCGCAACCTCAAGTGTTTTCGATATAGAGCACAATGACTTCATGGAAAGTGCGATTTGGACATTCAGTCTAGATGGTGAATTATTGGATGTTGTCAAAATAGACGAAAGGCCATGGTTTATCGAATCTAAAGATCGACTAATTATTGCACTGGGCCGCCCTAGATGCGGTGTCTTAATCGATGGAAAACACGAGGGCTTAGCATCTGAATCGCCAGTAACCTGTGGATTATCTGCCAATAAAATGACATTATATGGTCATGCGGATGGCACAGTATCTAATTCCGAGGGCAATATAATTGCCGAGGAAGCCTCTTCGGTTGAGAGTCTTTCTGCGAATACTAATGCGTACTTTACTGCTTTAGAAAATGGAACAATAGTCTCTCGCGGGTTCGAAGGTAAACAAAATTGGCAGGAAAAAGGCTCTCAGATAACCTGCCATGTTTCTGGATTTGATAATACTCATTGGTGTGGTCGCTGGGAAACGATAGCAGGAAAGTTAGAGGTTAGAGATTTAGAAGGCACAATAATTTCTGAAATTAAAACCGCTCGTCCCAGGGTTGCAATCGGCACCGAGAGTAGGGTATCTGTGGGTTTTGAAGATGGCCAAATAGTAGTGTGGGAAAAAGACCTATTTTTACGGAGAAGTAGTGAAAACCCCCAATCCTCTGATGAACGTAAATCTGCACTAGCAGCTAAACTAAGATCGTTAAGAAAATAATGTTATTTTCTGCTGTTTTTCTCCACTGGTCACAGTGGAAAAATATCACGCAACCCATCATTTCCGCTGGAAAAGACCTCAAATTTCCGTAAAGTTTATTTGCCTCCATGACCGACATGAAGATTGCCGCTCCCCGGGGAGTGGTGGAGGACTTCCTCGGAAGTCTTCTGGGACCTTTGCCAACCGGCCTGTTCAAACCGAACAAAGCGTTGGTCACAAACTCTGGAGACAGAGCTAGTGAGGCTGACTAGAGATTCAGGATTTTCGGATCCTGAAAGTCTTAACGCCCGCAGAAAGAACTCGAGCTTCGGCAAGAGTGAATCTAAGACAACTTTCGAGTTGTTTTGGAAAAGGGAGGGCTGTAACCTCGGTTACAGATGACCCAAATACTGCGTAAACTGCCGGATAGGGGGATGACAGGCTTTCGGGCCAACTTTTCCTCTAAAAGGCATGGTAGAATGTTGAACTGAAAAAAGCTCTCGGGCTTTTTGAAGAGATGCACCTACCAACCGGTTGAAACCGAACGGGGGATTATCCTTCGGGAACGATACTCTGGAAACGGACAACCAAATGGGATATGGATAGATTTTCTTCGGGAAATCAACCAGGACTAAATCTTCGGATAAGGAACTGGGCTTCACTCTCTTCGGGGAGTAAAGTGCCATATCCCTGCTAACATCAAAACTTCGGTTAAGATGTTGGCAGGCCATCGGGAAGAAGGCTACTTGGAAACAATTAGTCAACGATCTTTCCTTCACTTCTTCGGAAGCGAAGGATTGTGACGCCGACCCGGCGGTCACAGCGGAGGCTGGCAAGGGGGCAGAAATCCATCCCGGATGAAACCCCCTTGCCAGTTCTCCCATCCTGCTCTCACAGGTAATGCGCACCCAGCGCGTTATGCTTATGACTGTTAAGGCGCGAATAACTACTCGCGAGTACTTTCTTTAACCCACTTTGATAATCCGATTCAGGATATTAGTTTTCATGACCAGTCATTTGCTCTGGACGCACCCATAGATCAAACTCTTCATCGGTCACCATGCCCAACTCTAGTGCAGATTCCCTTAGAGTCATGCCTTTTTCATGCGCATTCTTCGCGATTTTTGCAGCCTTGTCATATCCTATGTGATTATTTAGTGCAGTTACCAACATCAATGAATTTTCAAGATGATTATTGATCACATCTTCATTTGCTTTCAAACCAGTAATACATTTACTAGTAAAAGCGCGCATCGAATCAGCTAGCAATTTTGCGCTATGCAATAGATTGTGAATCATCATGGGCTTGAATACGTTCAATTCAAAATTACCCTGGCTACCGCCAATCGTAATCGCAGTATGGTTGCCCATTACCTGGCAACACACCATCGTCATCGCTTCTGCTTGAGTGGGGTTTACTTTACCTGGCATTATAGAGGAACCCGGCTCATTAGCCGGCAATGACAGCTCTCCTAAACCACATCTTGGGCCAGACCCTAGCCACCGTATATCATTTGCAATTTTCATCAAACTAACCGCTAATGTGTTTAATGCTCCACTAGCTGCTACTACAGCATCATGAGCTGCCAATTGTGCAAATTTATTTTGTGCAGAAACAAATGGTAGTCCTGTTTTTTCTGCAATCGAACTAGCAACTCGATCTGCAAATTCAGGATGAGTGTTTAGTCCAGTTCCAACTGCAGTTCCACCAAGTGCTAATTCATATAGGCCGGTTAATGCTGATTTAATTCTAGAAATATTTGCATCTAATTGAGCAACCCATCCACTTACTTCTTGACCAAGCGTTAAGGGAACAGCATCCATCAAATGTGTTCTACCAATTTTAACTACTCCAGCCCATTCTTCTGCTTTCGCAGACAAAGCATTTCGCATAGCTTCTAGACTGGGCAATAAATTGTGAACAAAGGTTTCAGTTGCAGCAATATGCATAGCAGTAGGAAAAGTATCGTTCGATGACTGAGCACGATTTACATGATCATTAGGATGAACTGGAGTTTTCGAACCTAAAACTCCGCCTGCCATTTCAATAGCGCGGTTAGCAATAACTTCATTTGAATTCATATTTGATTGAGTCCCTGACCCAGTTTGCCAAATCCTTAATGGGAAATGGGCATCCAAATCTCCAATGATAACTTCTTCAGCAGCGGCGATAATCAATTGTGCGACAGTAGAATCTAGTTGTCCTAAATCGCTGTTAACTGCTGCTGCTGCCTGCTTCAGTATACCGAATGCACGAATTACTTCACGTGGCATAACGTCGTCGCCAATATCAAAATTAATCAGTGACCTTGCAGTCTGGCAACCGTAATATTTGTCTGCAGGTACTTCCAATTCACCCATGGTGTCGGCTTCGATACGCACGTCTCCCATGATGTAAGGGGCGCAGGAGGTCACCCAAGTCCCTTTCGCCTATTATCCCACATTTTACTGCGGAACCGTGAAGACAGGCATCTGCGAGCCGCAATCAATGGCAGCCTACCGCTTAGTATGGTTTCAACATCTGCACAAAGCAGCAGGTACCTATGTAATTCGTAGGGCGATGGCCAATGGGGAGATACTTTATCCCAAACATGAAAATGGTAATCCGTGTAACGAAGAGGGAGTAATCCCTCTTTGGGAAATGGATAGTAATCAACTCACAGATTTCATCGATAACTGTGAGAAGAAAGGCGTAACCTTCGTAGCCACTGAATGGGGCGGTCCTGATTTTTCAACGCTCGCTAAAGACCCTAGAGTAAGCCTACTCACCTGTCTAAGAGATCCAATCAATCGCTTGGTTTCAAATTATAATTATGACCACTATTGGATGTGGACTAATTCTTCAAATTATACACAATATATCAATGAAGGAAATCTCTATTCTTCACCTGAATATTATACTCGTATATTTTCAAGGAATCATGACCTTGCTAAAAAAATCGAAACTTCTGATTTAGAATTAGCTAAGAAAAATATCACCCTATTCGATAACATAATCATTGCAGAGACCGGCATGGATGCATTAGATGATTTGGGATGGAACAAAGAATCAGATACAACACATCCTACTTTTGGAAGTAAAGCCAGAGCATTTCACCTGCTACGCAAATTTCGACTAAAACGTCTAATCAATTACCTGCGAAAAGTCAAGCACATGCCTCCCGAAGATTTGGCAATCCACGACAAGAATAAACTCGATATATCTCTTTACAATTCTCTAAAAAATTAGAGAACTAAACTAGATTACAATGTATTAGGCGTGATTGGGGTTTACACTAAGCAAACCCCAACCACCCCTGTCTCTAACCAATTAGAAATTAGTCAGATTATCAGGTACAATCCTAAACAATCATTCTTCAGAGGTATTACCAGCCTTGGTATCCATTGTTGCGGCATACCAAACCATCATACCAAACGCAGTTTTGTTCACTACATCAGCAATATTGTATAGAATATTTAGATTGTTAACAGCATTTTCGCTTGCACCTTCACCAATGACGAATCCTAATGGATAGATCGCCCAACCAGCAGTCAGGATGACAGCCATAGCCTTGAATGCAAATTGAGTACCTTCACTTGCTTCCCCAACTTTTTGCTTTGCTTCTCCAACCCAAATTTCGCGGATGATGTATAGCCATGCTAACATACCAACAGCAAATAGAGGCCATGTCAAATCAGAGGACAACTCTCCTGATTCTGCTAAGAATCCTGTAACTAACATGATTATAGAAGCACCAAACAATCTCCAAAATAGCATTGCAGATGCGGCTCCAATAGCTGCGAGAATCAAGTAGAACTCAGATACTTGGAGTGGTACTGTAATCAACCAATCTACATATCGAAGTACCAATGGAGATTCGCCATTATTTGACCAATGCTCTCTCATGTAAGTATAGTGATACCAGGCAACACCAGTAACTAGTGCAGCAACGGTCATCGATGTTTTCCACTTAGGTGCAACATTTTGTCTTTCTAAGATGAAGAACACAGTCGATGCTAACATCATAGCGGTCGCAAGCCAGAAAGACACAGCAACCATATCACTTGAATCTAAAGATCCAGCGGTAAGGTCCGTATTATTGGCAGATGCGGTTCCTAAAGTCAGTAACGACAAAGTTCCAATCAACAGCAGGCTCGAGGTTCTCTTGAGGTTAGGTTCTAACATATCTCTCAAATCTCATTTTTTCTCTTGATGGTATAAACTAATGTTTAATTCAAGGAGTAGTAAATAATTGCAGATAACCAACTTAATACATTGATTAGTTGTAATTTTATATTAACTAAAATCTAGCGAACAATATGGGACAGGTCAGAACCACATTTATTCTGATTCTGTTTTTTTCAGCCAGTTTATCTGGATGTTTATCCAATGAACCGACAGGTGAGAAAATAGACCTTTTAGTTAATTATGAACTAAATAATGGTACAGTTGTAGAATCATATTCTAACGGCGAACTAACCTTTACCTCCAAAGTAACACTCGATTTTGATTTTTCTCAAACCACCGCTGACTCCAAATTGGTTACCTATGGTTTGGATAAAATGGATGGAAGTTCTCCAACGACTGTAAATGCTAACTCAGCAACATCTGTATCTGTAGAATTTTCAAATCATGGAATTTACAATCTCACCGCTTACGCTATCGATGAAAACGGTGAACAAAAAAACCTTACAATACCTGTGCGAATTGAATTAAGAATAGAATGGGTTGAGACAAATACCAACAATCCTCAGACGCTGGTTTTTGACCCAACCCCAAGTAACGGTGGTCAACATGCTCTAATGATTGAAGTTTATTCGACGGTAGAAAATCCGAGTTTGATCAATGATATTAGTGGCGGCGGTCAATCTGTAGAATTTACTTGGAACATAGCAGACGAACAAGATGATATCTGCCAAAGTAGAAGTGGACAGGTAGAAGACGGCGAGGCAGAATTTTGGAACACAATCCATTTCAACACGTATGGTATACACGAATTAAGAATAAATTATGATGAAGGCCAAGACTCCATCAGCATTAACCAATCAGTCTCAATAATTTATGAGAGCTAGAGTTGAAATTTTGGTTATCGTTTAATCCTATTTGCTCATAATCAAACCGGCATTCCGAGGAAAGGCTCATCGATATCTAGTTGCAAAATATACAGTCCAGT
>CEQM01065305.1_pt1 | contig 10051 bp, 9 predicted proteins | sample 531111 | NCBI WGS metagenome assembly CEQM01 (sample SAMEA2621278, study PRJEB7988) | marine metagenome | biome: marine biome (ENVO:00000447); feature: deep chlorophyll maximum layer (ENVO:xxxxxxxx); material: "saline water (ENVO:00002010), including plankton (ENVO:xxxxxxxx)" | depth 120 m
ACATCCTGAAAGTTTTTTTTCTTTTCATCAAAATTATTTTTTATATCATTAGAGAAGGTGTTTACTTGAAATGTTTCTGATGGATATGGATCTATACCTAAATCAATAATTTCTTCTCTCGCTTTTCTCCTTTGTTCTTCTTGTTCGCTTAAACTCATAATTTCAATTTAATTGTTTTCTTCTATTTATTTCATTTTTTATCAATGTAAATTGTCTGTTGCTCTGACCTTTTACTGAACTATTTTCATTTGCCCGTCTTATTAGATAAGGAATAGTTTTTTCTATTGGTCCGTAAGGTATAAGTTTTACTACATTATATCCAATGTCAGATAAAGTAAAAGATATATTATCACTCATTCCAAAAAGTTGAGAGAACCATACCCTATTATCATCTGATGAAATATTATTTTCTTCCATTAGTTCCATAAGGTATTTACAGGAATCTTCATTATGACTTCCAATCCATAGAGATGAATAATCAATATTATTTATTGTAAATCTCAATGACTTATTAAATTCTCTATCTGTCATTTCTTTAGATGGCTGGATTGGACTAGAATATCCTTTTTCAATTGCTCTATCTCTTTCTTTTTCCATGTATGCACCTCTAACTAATTTTACACCGTAGTAATATTTTTTCTGTCTAGCCTCTTTAATATTTTTCTTGATTTTATCAAGTGTACCAGTTCTATAACATTGGTGAGTTAAAGAAATTACAGTTGACTTTTTGTTATACTTTTCCATAAGTTCAATTGCTAAATTATCAATAGCATCTTGAATCCATGTTTCTTCGGCATCTATCAAAACCTGAACATTATTTTTTATAGCTGAGTCACATAATTCTAGCATTCTTGATTTGAATGAAATATATTCTTGACTCTCATAGCTTAATTCTTTACTTGAAATCTTTTCTAATAAATTAATATCCATAAGACCCGTACACTTAATTGCTATAAAAGGAAGCTTCTCATGACCTAAAAAATCAATTATATTAATACAATCATTTTTATAATTTTCAAATCCTTCAAGAGAGGATTCAGCTTCAACAGAATATTCAGGCATAGCACTGATGTTATACTTTTTTAATGATTTGAAAGTGCTTTTACAATCATTAATTGTCTCTCCACCACAAAAGTGATTGAAAATAGTTTTTTTAATTATTGTTTTAAAAGGTAGTTTCAGTTTAAGTACTAATAATAGAAATGTATTTCCAATCTTAGTTAATATTGGATAGTCAAGCACAGAAAATAAAAAATATGCTTTTCTTAATTCAAAATTTGACTTATTAGTAAAAGCCAATTTTGTGTTATTAAATAAGTTTTTTGTACTTTTGTCCACTTATCTGTTGTATAGTATAATATTTAGAGCAAAAATATAATAGAAATGAGCAAAAAATTAAATATAGACCCAATTAATAATTGGATAAAAAAAGATAATGACCCTTTAATTATTTCAGGACCTTGTAGTGCTGAGACTTATGATCAGCTTTATGAGACTTGTAAACAGTTAAAATCACATGGAATTAATCTCATGAGAGCAGGTGTTTGGAAGCCTAGAACTAGGCCAGGCACATTTGAAGGAAACGGGGAAGAAGCTCTTAAATGGATATCTGATATTAAAAAAGAATTAGACGTACAGTTTGCTGTTGAGGTAGCTAATACAAATCATATTGAACTATCATTGAAATATGGAATTGATATTTTATGGATTGGTGCTAGAACAACTGTTAATCCTTTTTCTGTCCAAGAAATTGCAGACTCGGTGAAGGGAACTGATACACCAATACTTGTAAAGAATCCAATTAATCCAGATTTATCTCTATGGATGGGTGCACTTGAGAGAATTAATAAGGCTGGTATCAAAAAATTAGGTGCTATACATAGAGGATTTTCTATGACTGGAAGCTCAAAATATAGATATGTTCCTTTATGGAAAATTGCTATTGATTTAAAGAGTAACCTACCTAATCTACCTGTAATATGTGACCCTTCTCATATATGCGGAAATAGAGAGATGATCTTTGAAACTTCTCAAAAAGCTCTTGATTTGGGATATGATGGATTAATAATAGAATCTCACATTGATCCAGATAATGCATGGAGCGACGCAAAACAACAAGTTACTCCAGAAGTATTATCAAAGATGAAGAGTGATTTAAAAACAAAAAATTCAAATGAGGAAGATAAATCATATAATCATCTTTTAAATGAAATCAGAGAAAGTATTGATGATGTTGATAAAGAAATTATTGATGTGATATCAAAGAGAATAGAACTAGTAGAAAAAATTGGTGAATTTAAAAAAGAACAGGATCTAACAACATTTCAAGTTGATAGATGGAATGAAATTTTTAAATCTAGACTTGATTGGGCCCTAGAAAAAGGACTCGATAAAGACTTTATAGAAGACTTATATAAAGTTATTCATCTAGGTTCTATTAATGTTCAAAATAAAATTATAAATAAGAAAAAGGCTAATTTTAAAATATGATTCCAAATCATATTAAGATTGGCAATGCTGAAAAATTTATTTCTCAGTATATCAGTGAACATAGCTTCTCTAAAATAGGATTTCTAGTTGACAGTAATTCAGCTGATCATTGTCTAAAGCAGATTGAACAAAAATTCAGTTTTGATTTTCATGTAATTACAATAAGTGATGGAGAGGAAAATAAAAACTTATCTACTTGTGAAAAAGTTTGGCAAGAACTAATTAATCTAAAATTTGATAGAAATTCTCTTTTAATTAATGTTGGAGGAGGAGTAGTTTGTGATTTAGGAGGGTTTGTTGCATCTACTTATATGAGAGGAATTGATTTTATAAATGTTCCTACTACCCTATTATCTCAAGTTGATGCAAGTGTTGGGGGAAAATTAGGAGTAGATTTTAATAATTTAAAAAATCTAATAGGAATTTTCAAAGAACCTAGTTGTGTAATTATTGATACAAACTTTTTAAAAACATTATCAGAAAAAGAATTAAAATCTGGATTTGCTGAAGTCATTAAACATTGCTTAATCAGAGATAAAAAAATGTTTGATAAAATTTCTAAATTCATGTGGAGTGAAAATAATTGGGATGAAATAATTAAACATTCTATATCCATAAAATCTGAAGTCGTAAATAAAGACTTGAAAGAATCAGGCTTAAGAAAAATATTAAATTTTGGACATACAATTGGCCATGCTATAGAAACAACATATTTAAATAAATACAATAAAATGCTTCATGGAGAGGCAATATCTATAGGATTGATTTGTGAGTCATATATATCCTATCATCATCAAAAAATAAATTCTAGTGATCTTAAACTAATAACAGATTATATTTTTAATATATATAAGCTACCAAAATTAGATTCAGTTGAAACAATAGTTCAAAATACATACCACGATAAAAAAAATATAAATCAAAATATTAAGATATGTATTTTAAATGGCATTGGTGATTGTGAATATGATATTAAAATTAATGAAGATTTGATATATAAAAGTTTAGAATATTATAATCAAAAATGTGATGAATAATTATAATATTTCTTTTATTAAATCACCTTCTAACATAGAAATTAATTTAAATTCATCAAAAAGTGAGAGTAATAGACTTCTCATAATTAAGTCTTTATCTGACGACAATATTAAATTAAGCAATTTGTCTAAAGCTAATGACACAATACTTCTAAATAAACTGATTAAGTTAAATTCTAATAGTATTTGGGATGCTGAAGATGCTGGCACAACCATGAGATTTCTTACTTCTTACTTAGCACTTCAAAAAGAAAAAGTAATATTAACAGGAACTGAAAGAATGAAAAAAAGACCAATTAAAATTTTGGTTGATGCTTTAGAAGAAATTGGTGCAAAAATTGAATATCAAGAAAAAAAAGGATATCCTCCTTTAATTATTAATAAAAAAATTTCTCAACATAAAAACTCTATATCAATAAGAGGAGATATCAGCAGTCAATATATTTCTTCACTATTAATGATTGCTCCTATTCTTAAAAATGGATTGATTATAAAAATAATATCCCCTTTTTATAGTAAACCATATGTGATGATGACCTTAAACCTTATGAAAAAATTTGGGATAAATTATGAGATATCTAAAGATAGTATTAGTATAAAAAATCAAAAATATAAGGAAGCATCATATAAAGTAGAATCTGACTGGTCAGCAGCAAGTTACTGGTATAGTTTTCTTTCTATAAATAAAATGTTTAAAGAAATTAGACTAATAGGCTTAAGAAAAGATTCCTTTCAAGGAGATCAAATTATAAAAAAAATAATGTCTCTTTTTAACGTTGAAACTCATTATAATGAAGACGGAGTTATTCTCAGAAAAAAAGATTTAAGTTTTGATTATTTAGAGCTTGATTTTAAAGATTGTCCTGACCTTGCTCAAACTATTTTAGTAATAGCAGCATTTCATAAAACTAAGCTAAAATTATATGGTGTAGAAAGTCTAAAAATTAAAGAGACAGATAGATTACTAGCGATGAAAATAGAACTAAATAAAATTGGAGTAAATTTTTTTGATGATAATGGTATTTGGACTCTAGAAAGAAGAAATAAGCCCTTTCCAAATAAAGTTTCTATAGACACATATGAAGATCATAGGATGGCTATGGCTTTTGCGCCTCTTGCAACCGAATTAGATTTAACAATTAATAATCCTGGAGTGGTAAATAAGTCTTATCCTAGTTACTGGGATGATATGAAAAAAGCAGGATATAAAATTATTTAATATACCTAAAGTCTTGATTCTTTTTAATAGCTAAGACTGATTCGTACATTAATTTTATGCAACTTTCTACATCATCTTTATGAACAGTCTCAACTGTTGTATGCATGTATTTTAATGGTAAAGATATTAAAGCTGATGCTACTCCATCATTAGAATATGCAAATGCATCAGTATCAGTACCAGTAAACCTTGAAGCAGCCATTAGTTGATGATTAATTTTATTCTTTTTTGCTGTATCAATAAGTAATTTTAAAAGGTTGTTCTGAACTGCTGGTCCAAAAGTTAAAGCTGGTCCATCTCCAGATTTAATATCCCCACTTTTTTTCTTATCATACATTGGAGAATTAGTATCATGAGTTACATCAGTAATAATTGCTACATCGGGATCTATTCTTTCTGCTATCATCTGAGCACCTCTTAATCCAATCTCCTCTTGAACAGAATTCACAACATATAAACCAAAATCTAATTTTTTCTTATCTTGATGTAATCTTTTTGCTACCTCAGCAATCATAAAACCTCCCATTCTATTATCTAAAGCTCTACCAGTATAGTATTTTTTATTTAGCTCCATCAGTTCATCTTCGAAAGTAATAACACAACCAACATGAATCCCTAATTTCTCTACTTCTTTTTTTGATGAACATCCAACATCAATAAATATATTTTTAAGAGAAGGTGTTTCTTCTGTTTTTGGATCTCTTACATGAATTGCTGGCCAACCAAAAACTCCCTTTACAACACCCTTATCAGTTTGTATATTAACTCTTTTAGAAGGTGCTATTTGATGATCTGACCCACCATTTCTTATTACATAGATGTATCCATCATTTGTAATATAATTCACAAACCAAGAAATTTCATCTGCATGAGCTTCAATAACAACTTTATATTTTGCTTCAGGGTTAATCACTCCAACCACAGTGCCGTAAGTATCAGATATATAATCATCAATATACGGTTTAATATAGTCTAACCAAATTCTCTGCCCAGAAGACTCAAATCCTGTGGGTGAATGATTATTTAAATATTTATATAAAAATTCTTCACTTTGTTTATCCATTATTCTTTTATTACGTAAAAAATATCTTCAGACTCTTTTTTCATTAGATACTCTTCTCGAGCATATTTTTCCAAAAGTTCTTCATCACTTTCAAATTTCTCTTTGTCAAGCGTTACTTTATTAATTTCTTTAACATAAAATTCTTTCTGAGTATTTAATTCAGATAGTTTTTTAGATAACCTATACCTATTTATAAATCCATTTGAGTCAATAATGGTCATCCATAATATAAAAGATAGAAAGAAAAGGAAATAGAAATTTTTAAAGAGATCTCTTATCTTTTGATTAATCATGAATCAAATATATAAATTTATTTAGAAGGAAATTTTGCTTTGTCACCTAAATCCTCTTCTATTCTAAGTAGTTGATTATACTTTGCTATTCTATCAGATCTTGACAATGACCCTGTCTTTATCTGACCAACATTCAAACCAACTGCAATATCAGAAATAGTAGTATCTTCTGTTTCACCTGATCTATGAGAAACTACGGCTGTCCACCCTGCATTTTTTGCTAAATTAATAGCATTTATTGTTTCGGTTAATGTTCCAATCTGATTTGGTTTAATAAGTATAGAATTAGCACTTTTTTCTTCTATAGCTCTTTTTAGATATTTTAAATTTGTAACAAGAAGATCATCACCAACTAATTGGCATCTATCCCCAATTTCTTTAGTAAGCATGTTCCAACCTTCCCAATCATTTTCATCAAATCCATCTTCTATACTATCAATTGGGTATTGATCTACTAAACTTTTTAAATAATCAACCTGATCTTCAGAACTTCTAATTTTTCCATTATTACCTTCAAATATTTGATAATTATACTTCCCATCTTTATAAAACTCAGATGCAGCACAATCCATTGCAAGAGTAATCTCTTCACCCGTTTTGAAACCAGCTTTTTCTATAGAAAGTAAAATGGTATCAATAGCCTCTTCAGTTCCACCAGTAAAATTAGGAGCAAAACCTCCTTCATCTCCAACTGCCGTACTTAATTTTTTACTTTTAATAATAGATTTGAGAGTATGAAATATTTCAGCACCATACCTTAAAGCTTCACTGAAGGAATTTGCACCAACTGGCCTTATCATAAACTCCTGAAACGCTATAGGGGCATCAGAATGAGATCCACCATTAATAATATTCATCATAGGAACCGGCAATAAGAAAGCATTGTCACCTCCTAAGTATTTATATAATGGTTTATTTAAAAGATTTGCAGACAGGTGAGCACAAGCTAAAGAAACTCCAAGTATAGCATTTGCTCCAATCTTTGATTTATTATTTGTTCCATCTAATTCTATTAAGAGCTTATCAATTTCTTCTTGATTGTTACAATCTTTACCATTTAGTTCTTTTGATATTATTGAATTTATATTTTCTACAGCTTTATTGACTGATTTTCCAAGATATTGATTACCACCATCTCTTAATTCTACCGCTTCATTCTCTCCAGTTGATGCTCCTGATGGAACCGCTGCTCTACCAATTACATCTCCAGAAAATATATCTACTTCAACAGTTGGGTTTCCTCTAGAATCTAAAATTTGTCTACCTACTATTTTTGATATTTTACTCACTTCTTAATCATATTTATAAAATCATCAAATAAATATCTAGAATCATGGGGACCTGGTGATGACTCTGGATGATACTGAACAGAAAATGCCTTTTTACCTTTAACCCTTATTCCTTCAACTGTTTCATCATTTAAGTTAACATGAGTTAATTCTAACGATTTAGACTCTTTTATTTCATCCATTGAAACAGCAAAGCCATGATTTTGAGATGTCACTTCTGATTTACCAGATTTTAAATTCTTTACTGGATGATTTATACCCCTATGACCGTTATGTAATTTATATGTAGAGATATTGCATGCCCTAGCAAGTATTTGATGCCCTAAGCATATACCAAAAATTGGCTTTTCATTATCAATTATTTCTTTTACAGTATTAACAGCATAGTCCATTGAAGCAGGATCGCCTGGTCCATTCGAAATAAAAAACCCATCTGGATTCCAAGATTGCATTTCTTTATAAGAAGTTTTTGCAGGAAAAACCTTACATAAAGCTCCTCTATTACTAAAATTATCAAGAATAGATTTTTTACAACCTAAATCTAAAACTGCAATTTTTGTATCAGCTTTTTCGTCACCATAAGTATATTCTTTCTTTGTTGTAACTTGTGAAGAAAGTTCTAAGTTTTTCATAGGTGGGACTTTGCTTAACAAATTTTTAAGCTTTTCTATATCCAAAGTTTCACTAGATATAATTGCATTCATTGCTCCTTTATCTCTTATATACTTAACTAATTTTCTAGTATCAATATCAAAAATCGCCACAGTATTATTTTTAATAAAATATTCCTCTAAACTTTCATCAGAGTTAGACCTACTATAGACTTCAGAATATTCATTAATAATTACACCGTTAATTTGAGGTTCTTTACTTTCTTGTTCATTATCTACAGTACCATAATTCCCAATATGTGAAGAAGTATTTATAATAATTTGACCAAAATATGAAGGATCAGTATAGATTTCTTGATAACCTGTCATTCCTGTATTATAACATATTTCTCCAGTTGCAGTACCAATTTTTCCGAGTGAATTTCCTTTGAAGACAGAACCATCTTCAAGTAACAAAACAGCAGGTTTTCTAGATATTAATCCCATTTTTTGTCAAAAATATATAATAAAAAAGGGATTAAATAAATTTAATCCCTATAAATTAAAAAATTTTAAAAAGTACTATTTAGACTTCTTATCATCTTTAGGTTTTTTCTCTTTTTTTTCATTTTTTTTTGGTGCTTTTGAAGTATCCTCTTTAACACTAGCTGTTGACTTTTTTCTTCTTCTTCTTCTTGACTTAGAAGCTTTCTCTTTATCATCACTACCAAGTAATAAAGTATTATAGTCAACAAGTTCAATAACACACATTTCTGCGTTATCACCAAGCCTAAAACCTGTCTTGATTATTCTAGTATAACCACCAGGTCTAGAAGCAATTTTTTCAGAAACATTATTAAAAAGCTCAGTAACTGATTCCTTATTATTAAGTAGAGAAAAAACAGTTCTTCTTGAGTGAGTAGTATCTGTTTTTGCTCTAGTTAAGATAGGTTCAATATATTTTCTAAGAGCCTTAGCTTTTGCAACAGTAGTCTCGATTTTCTTATGAAGAATAAGAGATGAGGCCATATTTGAAAGCATAGACTTTCTGTGCGGTGCTTTTCTACTTAAATGATTAAACTTTTTTCCGTGTCTCATTGAAATTAATTAATCTAAATTATACTTAGATAGATCCATACCAAAATTAAGCCCTTTATTATCAACTAGTTCTTCAAGCTCTGTTAATGACTTTTTACCAAAATTTCTAAATTTCATCATATCAGAAATTTCAATACTTACAAGATCTCCAAGTGTTTTAATATCAGCAGCTTTTAAGCAGTTATATGCTCTTACCGATAAGTCTAGATCGTTTAATGATGTCTTTAGAAGTTTTCTCATATGAAGTAATTCCTCATCAACAACCTCTATTTCATCAGAATTATCTTCTGCAAACTCCATATCTTTATCAGAGAATAGATAAAAATGCTTAATTAATAATTGAGCTGATCCTTTCAAAGCATCCTCAGGATGAATTGAACCATCAGTTTGAATATCTAAAATTAATTTCTCAAAATCAGTTTTTTGTTCAACTCTTGTATTTTCAATACTATACTTCACATTAATAATAGGAGTAAATACAGAATCAATAGAAATAAAATCAACATCTGAAGATGAACTATTTTCCTCAGAAGAAACATAACCTCTTCCTTTTTCAACTCTTAATTCGATAGAAAATTTAATCTTTTTACTTACCGAACATATTTCTTGGTCAGGATTAAGAACTTCGAATGAACTTGTAGCTTTAGAAATATCAGCACCAGTCATAACTCCTTTTTTATCAAAAGAAACAACAACGCTCTTCTCAGGGCTATCATTAGTAGGTTTAAATCTAATTGTTTTAAGATTTAAAATAATCTCTGAAACATCTTCAACAATACCATCTATAGTGGAGAATTCGTGTTGAATACCAGGAATTTTAATTCCAGTAACAGCATATCCTTCTAAAGAAGATAATAGTACTCTTCTTACTGCATTACCAATCGTTAGGCCATAACCTGGTTGCAAAGGTGAAAATGTGAAAATTCCGTGAAAATCATCGGCTTTTTCCATTACTATCTTATCTGGTAATTG
>CEQM01033891.1_pt1 | contig 10036 bp, 5 predicted proteins | sample 531111 | NCBI WGS metagenome assembly CEQM01 (sample SAMEA2621278, study PRJEB7988) | marine metagenome | biome: marine biome (ENVO:00000447); feature: deep chlorophyll maximum layer (ENVO:xxxxxxxx); material: "saline water (ENVO:00002010), including plankton (ENVO:xxxxxxxx)" | depth 120 m
TATTGTTAATGGATGAGATTTTTAAGTCTGACTCTACGTCTGTAATGGTCTGTTGTATAGCTAATTCTAATCCATAACTAGAAGCAATTGTAATAATCATAATAATGATACTTATAGCAATTGCTGATATGCATATATTGGTAATTGGTCCAGAATAGTAATTTCTGTTTAAACTTGATCTTGACAATCTTCTTGAAAGAAATAATTCAAAATTCAATTTTTAGCAATATAAAATTATTAAATTCAAATATATGAAATCAACTAAATCAATTCTAATTCTTTTTATTATAAATTGTTTTCAATTTTGTCTTTTTTCACAAAATTTAGGTATTGACCACATGTCTGAATATACACATTTATTGCGCAACAAAAATGTTGGTGTTGTTGTGAATTATGCGTCACAAACAAACAACACCCATTTAATAGACACATTAATTTCTTTAGGGATTGATGTTTCAATAATATTTTCTCCGGAACATGGATTTTCTGGTAATTTTAATGCAGGACAGTATGTGAATGATTCAAATTATCGTGATTCCATACCTATTATTTCTTTATATGGAGCATATAAGAAGCCTAAGAATCATCATTTAAAAAATATTGACATAATGCTTTTTGATATACAGGATGTTGGTGTTAGGTTTTATACTTACCTTTCAACTTTACATTATGTGATGGACGCTTGTGTTGACGCTGATATAGAGTTTGTCTTATTAGATCGACCTAATCCTCATGCGCATTATGTTGATGGTCCAGTCTTAGAATTAGAGTATTCTTCATTTGTGGGCATGCATCCTGTACCAATTGTATATGGTATGACGATTGGTGAATATGCGCTTATGATTAATGGGGAGGGTTGGTTGAGTAATCAAAAACAATGTAAACTTAATGTAATTAAACTTGAGGGCTATTCAAGATTTGATTCAATTCAAATTCAATTTGCACCATCTCCAAATTTAAGAAATATGAAAGCAATATCATTATATCCATCTTTATGTTTATTTGAAGGTACACTGATTAGTGTAGGAAGGGGTACTGAGTCACCCTTTGAGCTTTATGGAGCACCATTTTTAAAATCCAATTTTGAGTTTTATCCAATGCCCAATTTTGGTTCTTCAGAACCAAAATATAATCAGCAAATATGTTATGGGGTTAATTTAGTAAATTACAACAATAATTTAAATAAGATTAATTTGGAGTTTTTAATTAATGCTTATCATGAATCTCCTGCTTATTATAAGAAGAGTTTTTTTAATAATTTTTTCAACAAATTATCAGGTAATAGTGAGTTAAAATGGCAAATAATAAATCATTTCACCGAAGATCAAATTAGAGCCAGTTGGAAAGAAGATATTGATAATTTCCTATTAATAAGGCAAAAGTATTTAATCTATAATTAGTTATTATATTCCTCTATTCCTTTTTGTAGAATTTTAATTGCTAATTTTAACTTTTCAACTTCTAAAACATAAGCAATTCTAACTTGATTGTTGACACTATTATTCATGCTATAAAATCCACTTGCTGGAGCGAGCATGATCGTTGTATTTTGAAAGTGGAATTTTTCTAATAACCATCGACAAAAATTTTCAGTATTGTCAACTGGTAATTCTGCAATGCAATAGAATGCTCCTTTAGGTTTTGGACACTTTACTCCAGGTATTGTGTTTAATCCATCGACTAAAGTGTTCCTTCTTTTGGTATATTCTTTAATCACTTTTGTAAAATATGATTGTTTTGTATTTAATGCTTCTATTCCTGCTAGTTGCCCAAATATTGGAGGACTTAATCTTGCTTGAGAAAATTTAAGTGCCGTATTAATAACTTCCTTATTTTTAGACACAATACAACCAATTCTTGCTCCACACAGACTATACCGTTTTGATATTGAGTCTATGACAATAGTATTTTTTTGAATATCCTCCAAGGTTAGTATCGAATGATGTGTTAATTGATCATAAGTAAATTCTCTATATACTTCATCAGCAATTAAAAAAAGATTATGTTGTTTAATGAGTTTTGCTAATGCTTTTATCTCAGACAAGGTATATAATGCGCCAGTTGGATTACCAGGGTTGCATATTAAAATAGCTCTTGTTTTTTTGTTTATTTTTTTTTCAAAATCACTAATTTTAGGTAACTGAAAACCTTTATTAATTGTACATTTAACTGCTTTTATTTCAATGTTCCCTGCATTACTAAACCCATTATAGTTAGCATAGTATGGGTCTGGAATAATGATTTCATCTCCCGGATCACAAATACAATTTAAAACTGTGCTTAAAGCTTCAGAACCACCAGTTGTAATCAGGATGTCTTTGTATGATATAGTATTATTAATTTCACTATAGTATTTGGCTATTTTTCTTCTATATTCTTCGATTCCAGCAGAGTGACTATATTCAATTTTTTCAACTTGAAAGTTGTTTATTTTTTCAATCACATTGCTTGGTGGTAAGATGTCAGGTTGACCTATATTTAAATGTAGAACATTGATTCCTTTTTGTTTTGCATTTTCAGAATATGGGACCAATTTTCTAATTGGAGATTCGGGCATATTTTGCCCTCTTTTTGAAATTTTTAACATTGCATGTTAATTTGCTTTTGGTACTAACCCAGATTGTTTTTTAACAGGAGCACCTACATCTTTTTTTGCAGCTATCACCTTCCCTTTTATTTTTACAATCTTGGTTACATTTTTAGCATTTGAGGTAATGGTGATACTTTTATTAAAAGACCCAACTCTTTTCTCGTCATAATTAACTTTAATCATACCACTTTCTCCAGGTAATATTGGTTCTTTTGGGCATTCAGGTACAGTGCAGCCACAACTACCTTTACACTTTGAGATAATTAGAGGCTCTTTTCCCGTATTTGTAAATTGAAATTCACATTTTGAATTTGCATCATCATACTGCATAAATTCTCCTAAATCTATAATTTCATGTTCAAATGTTATTTCAGGAGCATTGTGATGAATTACAATATTTTCTTGAGAGAAAACAATTGTTAAAAAAAGACTAAAAAAGTATAGCACAATAGATTTTGTGTTCATGATAGTATTATTTAAATAATAATAAATTTAGCCCAAATTTAGTGGTTTATATTATTTATTACAAATTCAAATAGACCAATTTTAAAATTATTATATCTTGTAAAAATTTGTAAATTGTGCTGTAAATTATTGAATAATGGATACTAGGTATAGCCCAAAAAATATTGAATCTAAGTGGTATAATTATTGGACTGAGAACAACTTGTTTGATTCAGAACCTAATGATAAAAAACCATACACTATTTTAATACCACCTCCAAATGTCACGGGTATTTTGCATATGGGACATATGCTAAATAACACACTGCAAGATGTGTTGATAAGAAGGTCTCGATTATTAGGATTTAATGCTTGTTGGGTCCCTGGAACTGATCATGCATCTATAGCTACTGAAGCAAAAGTAATCAAGAAATTAAAAAATGAGGGGATAGAAAAAAAAGATTTATGTAGAGAAGAATTTTTGAAACATGCTTGGGATTGGACAGATAAACACGGAGGTATTATTTTACAGCAACTTAAAAGATTAGGTGCTTCTTGTGATTGGAGTCGAGTTAAGTTTACTATGGACCCTGATATGTCAGAATCTGTTATTGATGCCTTTGTCACTCTTTATAAGAAAGGGTATATTTATAGAGGTAAAAAAATGATTAATTGGGATCCTGAGGCTCAGACTGCTGTTTCGGATGAAGAAGTAATTCATAAAGAACAAGAATCTAAATTATACTATGTTAATTATAATTTAGTTGATTCAGAGGCTGTTATTACCATTGCTACAACTAGGCCTGAGACTATTTTAGGTGACACAGCTATTTGTGTACATCCCACTGACAAAAGGTATTTGTCTTTAATTGGAACAAAGGCTATTGTACCATTAATTAATAGAGAAATTCCAATTATATCAGATGAATATATTGATTCAGAGTTTGGAACTGGTGCTTTAAAAGTGACTCCAGCTCACGATATTAATGATTATTTAATTGGAGAAAAAAATGATTTGGAAATCATTTCGGTTATTGATAAAAATGGCTGTATGCATAAAAATGCTTGCTTTTATGTAGGTGAAGATAGATTTTTGGTGAGAGAAAAAATTATAAAAGACATTGAATCACTTGGACAGCTTGATAAGATTGAATATATAAACAATAAAGTTGGTTTTTCAGAAAGAACAGATGCTGTGATAGAGCCGCGTTTATCTAGTCAGTGGTTCATGAAGATGGATCAATTAGCATCTCCAGCGTTAAATAATGTTATTAATAATAATATTAATTTTTATCCAAAAAAATTTAAAAATGTTTATAAACATTGGATGGAGAATATTAGAGATTGGTGTTTATCGAGACAACTTTGGTGGGGTCATAGAATTCCTGCATTTTATTATAATGAATCGAATTATGTGGTTGCTAAAAGTATAGAAGATGCTTTAATTATAGCCAGAGAGGAATCGGGAAATGTTAATTTGTCATTATCTGATTTAAAACAAGATGAAGATGTTTTAGACACATGGTTTTCATCATGGTTATGGCCAATGAGTGTTTTCGATGGTATTCGTAATCCAAATAATTCTGATTTCACTTATTATTATCCAACAAATGACCTTGTAACAGGTCATGATATTTTGTTTTTTTGGGTTGCTCGTATGATAATAGCAGGATATGAATTTAATCATATGCCTCCATTTAAGAATGTTTACTTCACAGGCATGGTTAGAGACAAAAAACGACGTAAAATGTCCAAGTCTTTAGGCAACTCACCTGACCCGATTGAATTGATTAATAAATATGGTGCAGATGGAGTGAGGTCGGGAATGTTGTTTTCTTCTCCAGCGGGTAATGATTTACTGTTTGACGAGACTTTATGTGAACAAGGAAGAAATTTTTCTAATAAAATATGGAATGCTTTTCGTTTAATTAATTCTTGGGAATCTAGACAAAATAAGCAAAATATTATGTCAAAAGAAACTATTGTTTGGTTTGAAAACAAGTTGTCAGAAGATATAGAAAAAATTAATAAATTCTTTTTAGAATTTAGAATTTCAGATGCATTAATGGTTATATATAAACTTTTTTGGAATGAGTTTTGTGGGTATTATTTAGAGATTATAAAGCCCTCAGATAAAGTTATTGATGTTGCTACCAAAGAAAAAACACTTTATTTTTTCGAAAAATTACTTATTCTACTTCATCCATTTATGCCATTTATAACTGAAGATATTTGGCAAAAAATCATTTCTAGAAATAAAGGGGATAGTATATCATTTTGTCAATGGCCCAATCCATTGGTGGAGAAGGTAGATTTTCAAAAAATAGAAAATTTTAATCATTTATTTAAAGTTATTGCATCAATAAGAAACATAAGAAAGGAAAAGAATATTTCATTCAAAGAGAAATTATCTTTATTTGTTGACAATAAAGAAGTTCTTTTTTTAAAGGACATTCTTCAAAAAACATGCAACTTGGATGAGGTTCGTTTGTCTGAAGGTCATAATGAGGATTGTTTTCCATTCTTAGTAGATAAAAGTAGATATTTTATTCCATTGACATTTGACATAGACTCTTCAGTTGAAATTGAGCGAATTGAGAATGAGATAATATATTTACAAGGTTTTTTAGAGGCTGTTAATCAGAAATTATCTAATGAGAAATTTACTTCAAATGCTCCTAAAAAAATCATTATGATGGAAGAAAAAAAACGACAAGATACTATCATCAAGTTGGAATCTTTAAAAAAACAATTAAATTCATTCAATGGATCCAATAATATACAATCCAAGTAATAAAATAAGAATTATAACTGCTGCATCTTTATTTGATGGTCATGATGCATCGATTAATATTATGAGACGTATTTTGCAATCAACAGGTTGTGAAGTAATTCATCTTGGTCATGATAGAAGTGTAGAGGAAATTGTAAACTGTGCTATTCAGGAGGATGCTAATGCAATTGCTATCACTTCTTATCAGGGTGGTCATGTAGAGTATTTTCAATATATGTTTGATTTGCTAAAAAAATTTAATAGTTCGCATATTAAAATTTTTGGTGGTGGTGGTGGAACAATTTTACCAGAAGAAATTAAACACCTACACTCATATGGTATAGAGCGTCTTTATCACCCTGATGATGGTCGTAGAATGGGATTACAGGGTATGATTAATGATCTTGTTCTGAAATCAGATTTTCCAATTGTTCAAGATAAGTATGTACCCAATATCGATAGTATCGTTTCACAAAATAACAAAGCTATTGCTAGATCGATTTCTTTATTTGAAAATTCTTACCCAAAATTTCAAAAACTTAAGTCTCAGATTAAAAAAACCGCTAAAAAAAGTACATCATTTATATTAGGCATAACTGGTACGGGGGGTGCGGGAAAATCGTCATTTGTAGATGAAATAATAAGACGATTATTAAATGATTTTTCTACAATTAAGATAGGTGTGATTTGTGTTGACCCTTCAAAAAAGAAAACAGGTGGAGCATTACTTGGAGATCGGATTAGAATGAATGTTATTAAACATGAAAGAGTATATATGCGTTCCATGGCAACTCGAAAATCTAATAGATCTCTCTCTAAAAGTATTTCAGATACATTGTTAGTGATGAAAGCTGCTGACTTTGATATAATTATACTTGAGACTTCTGGTATTGGTCAATCAGATATTGAAATAGTGGATTATTCTGACTTATCTATTTATGTTATGACTCCAGAGTTTGGTGCTCCTACACAACTAGAAAAAATTGATATGTTAGATTTTGCAAATTTTGTTGTACTGAACAAGTTTGACAAAACAGGTTCTTTGGATGCGTTAAGAGATGTTCAAAAGCAGTATCAAAGAAACAACCAGCTATTTCATAAAACATTAGAAGAGATGCCCGTATATGGTACTATTGCATCTCAATTTAATGATTCAGGTGTAAATGTATTTTATTTTAATTTACTAAAGACTTTAAAGAATAAGTGTTCTTATTTTTACTCTATTGATCCTCAATTACCTAAATCTACAAAGTCTTTAGAATTAATATCAACAAAAAGAAGTAGATATCTTTCGGAGATATCAGATTTGATTAGAGAATACAATAATAATGTATTAGCTGATTCAAAAGTTGCAGAATCTATATTTTGTTTAGAGCATAGTTTAAAACACATAGATGACAAATCAACACAAGTTATCATTCGTAATAAAATTAAAAAATTGTGTTTGGAATTCGGCGATGAAAATTTAAATATAATATCTGCATATCATGATCAATTAAGTAAATATCAAGCAGATTCTTATCAATATAGTGTTAGAGATAAAAAAATAGAGGTAAAAAATTTCGAGAAATCTTTATCCGGATTAAAGATACCTATTGTGTCAATTCCTCATTTTAGTTCTTGGAAAGATATTTTAATTTGGCTTAAACAAGAAAACTTTCCCGGATATTTTCCCTACACCTCTGGTATCTATCCTTTTAAGCGAAAAGAAGAAGATCCCACTAGAATGTTTGCCGGTGAAGGTTCCCCTGAAAGAACAAATCATAGATTTCACTATTTAAGTAAAGGCATGACAAGTGTTCGTTTATCTACAGCGTTTGATTCTGTGACTTTATATGGTAGAGATCCACATAAACGACCAGATATTTATGGTAAAATAGGTAACGCAGGTGTTTCTGTGGCATCTGTTGATGATGCTAAAAAATTATATTCAGGTTTTAATTTATGCGACCCTAACACCTCTGTTTCAATGACTATTAATGGTCCTGCCCCCATGCTATTAGCTTTTTTCTTACATGCTGCTATTGATCAACAATGTGAATTGTACATCAAACAACATAAATTAGAAAAAAGTGTCAATAAAATAATTAAATCGAAGTATCAGAATTGCCAACGACCTAAGTATCATAATGATTTGCCAGCTAATCATAATAAATTAGGACTATATCTACTAGGTGTTTCAGGTTCAGAGGTGTTAGAAGCAAAAATATATAAAAAAATTCAGATAGATACTTTGTCTAAAGTCAGAGGTACTGTTCAGGCAGATATTTTAAAAGAAGATCAAGCCCAAAATACATGTATTTTTTCAACTCACTTTGCGTTAAAAATGATGGCAGATATACAGCATTATTTTATTGTTAATAAAGTTCGAAATTTTTATTCGGTTTCGATTTCTGGGTATCATATTGCGGAAGCTGGTGCTAATCCAGTTACACAATTAGCATTCACATTAGCTAATGGTTTCACATATGTCGAGTATTATTTAAGTCGTGGAATGAAAATTGATGATTTTGCTCCTAATTTATCTTTTTTCTTTTCAAATGGTATTGATCCAGAATATGCAGTTATTGGTAGAGTTGCCAGAAGAATTTGGTCCAAGGCTATGAAATATAAATACCATGCTAATGAAAGGTCTCAAAAATTAAAGTACCATATACAAACTTCGGGCAGGTCTTTGCATGCACAAGAAATTTCGTTTAATGATATTAGAACAACTTTACAAGCATTATATGCAATTTATGACAACTGTAATTCATTACATACTAATGCTTATGATGAAGCAATTACTACACCTACAGAAGAGTCTGTTCGTAGAGCATTAGCCATTCAATTAGTGATTAATAAAGAATTAGGTTTAGCGAAAAATCAAAATCCATTACAAGGTTCTTTTATTATTAATGAACTAACTGATCTGGTTGAAGAGGCTGTTTTAAGTGAATTCGATCGTTTAACTGACAGAGGATCTGTGTTGGGGGCTATGGAGAGAATGTATCAACGTGGAAAAATACAAGAGGAGTCTATATATTATGAAACGAAAAAACATACTGGCGAATACCCTATAATTGGTGTGAATACATTTCTGAATGCTGAAGGTTCTCCAACAATTAATCCAAAGAAAGTAATTAGGTCAACGAGTAAAGAAAAAAATAATCAAATTCAAGAAACAAAATTATTTAAGAAAAATCACAAATTGCATTTTAGCATAGGATCAAAGGTACTTAAAGAAGCAGTTATTAATAATGAGAATATTTTTGAGGCAATCATGGAGGTTTCAAAGCACCAATCTTTAGGTCAAATTACAGATCAATTGTTTCAGCTAGGTGGAGAATATAGAAGGAATATGTGATATGTTAAGCTATATACTTCATTTCAAATTCTCTTAGAATTGTATTTTTTTGAATTGTTTGATTCTGAATTCTTGCTAATTTAATCATAATATTCTCCAATATAATGTCTGGACAGGAGGCTCCACTAGTTAAGATGATTTTACATTTTTTATTTGGTAAAAATCCACTAGTTTTCACTTCTTTTTTCGTCTCTATGTCAAAGTGTATGATATTATTATTTAACTCAATTTTATATTCAGAATTAATAAAAAAAGTTTTAATTTTTTTTGAGGTTAACTCTGCTAAATGTGTTGTATTGGAACTATTATATCCTCCTACTATAATAGCTATATCTACATCATGTTTTAACAGTTCCAATGTGCTTTCTTGATTCTCATTAGTAGCATAACATAATGTGTCTCTTGTATTTGCAATATGATTAGTTATATTTTCGGGTCCGTGTATTTTTTTTAATCTAGTAGTAAATAAATCAATAATTTCTTTTGTTTCAGATGCTAACATGGTAGTTTGATTTACAACACCAATTTTCATTAAATCAACTTCTGGATTAAAATTCTCGGAATATTTATGTTGAAATTTTGCATAAAAATAATTTTTATTATTTTTATTTTCCATCAAATCACACAGCAATACCACATCTTGAATTGTTTCCACAATTATTGTGGGGCCATATTTTTTGGATCTTGAAAAGGTCGATCTTGTTTCTTCGTGATTCGCTTTTCCATGTATGATAATAGTATACCCTTTTTTTGCTAGTTGTTCAGACCGATTCCACACTTTTGAAACAAAAGGACATGTTGTGTTAAATTGTTGTGTGTTTATTTTTTTTTCCTTTAAAATTTTTAAAACCTCTAGACTTGTGCCGAATGCTGGAATAATAAC
>CEQM01135521.1_pt1 | contig 10029 bp, 8 predicted proteins | sample 531111 | NCBI WGS metagenome assembly CEQM01 (sample SAMEA2621278, study PRJEB7988) | marine metagenome | biome: marine biome (ENVO:00000447); feature: deep chlorophyll maximum layer (ENVO:xxxxxxxx); material: "saline water (ENVO:00002010), including plankton (ENVO:xxxxxxxx)" | depth 120 m
ATTGGCCATTATTGATTGGCCTCCACACACCAGAAGAGACATGGGAAGTCTCAGCATTCAGATTTGAGGCCCCTCATGGAAGTCCATGGGAAGTAACCAATGTTGAGCCACGATTGCTCCATCAAGGTGAAGAAATCTTTGTGGATTCAATTGCAAAAGGAACCATGATTTTCCTAACAGTTGAACTCAAAGGAGACGGAGCCCAGGTTGATATCGAATTGAACGGTCATGTTGATGGGAAACCAAGGGGAATGAGAATTCCTGCAACTCTTTCTCGATTATCAGAAGAGGAATAATCAACCATTTATTCTGCGATCTGATGCATCATCAAGGATTGTTTGGAATTGGTCATCAGGATTCAGGCCTTCTTTCATTGCCTTGAGTTGGTTTTTTTCTGCTTTAGAAATTGACTTCGGCATATGCAGTTTAAGCAAGACAATGACATCACCTCTTCCACCGCGCCTTAAGTGTGGCAATCCACGCTTTTTGATTTCAAGAGTATGTCCAGCTGAGGATTTAGCGGGTATTACAATATCCAATTTTTTACCGTCAACATGATCAATTGTAATTGTAGTTCCAAGAACGAGGTCAGGATAGCCAAGAGGGAGAGACATGATCAAATCTGAACCGTTTCTTTCAAACCATGGATGCGTGAGTAATTCGATTTCAACGAGAAGATCTCCGCTCTTCCCTTGGCCTCTTTCGGCAGGCTGACCTTGGCCTCTTAACCGGAGTCTTGTTCCATCTTCAGCCCCTGGTGGTACTGAGAATCGAATGGTTTTTGATTCAATTTTGTGACCGAGGCCAGAACAATCTTCGCACTTCGAATCGATGGTTGAACCAACACCTCCACATTCACGACAATCTTGAACAATTTCATTGACAAAGGGACCGATTTGTTGGCGCACACGTACTTTTCCTTGGCCTTGACAAGTGTTGCACGTGGTGGTACTGCCCCCTTTGGCTCCAGTTCCACTGCAAACGAGACATTCAGATGGTAAATCAAGTTCTATGGATTCATCACTTCCTGAGATGACAGTGGCCATATCGATACTATGTCGTATGAGAATGTCAGAACCACGACGTTCTCTTCTCCGCCCACCGCCTCCACCTCCAAAGAAACCAGAGAAAAAATCACCCCCAAGAAGATCTTCAAGGTTGATGTTAAATCCGCCACCGGAAAATCCACCAAAGGGATTACCTGCAGGCGAATCATGTCCAAATCGATCATAATGAGCTCTCTTCTCTGAGTCTGATAATACTGCATAGGCTTCTTGAATTTCCTTGAATTTGTTCTCTGCATCTTCTTCTTCGCTTCGATCAGGGTGATATTTCCTAGCAAGTCGGCGGAAGGCATTCTTGAGATCCTTCTCAGTTGCGGAACGTTCAACGTCAAGCACTTCGTAGTAGTCTCGCTTGTCGCTCAAAGTGCCACCATTTTGTTGGGCTGCGACCACCCACTAAAACCTCACGATGTAATTAGGATGAAAGAGTGCTTCCACAAGATTGACAATAACGCTCACCAGGAGGATTACTAAATCCGCAACTGGAGCAAACGAGACTCGATCCAGATGGCTGAATCACAACCGACGAGGGTTGACTATTTCCAAGCATAGCCATTGATTCAATCGATTGACTGGGTGTACTCGGTATTGTTGGTAATTCTTTACTCTCAACTTCGATTGAAGATATAATCCCACCATCATCGCTCATCGATGTCATTGTTCCTGAGTCCTTTGAATTGGTCTCAGAAGAACCCTTGACCTTCTGAATCGGTGCTATAGGTCGCTGTGCCACAACAGGAGATTGTTGAGCATTGGAATGCAAGCGTTGCATTCTCTTTTCTTCACGCTCTGCTTCTGTATCCCTGCCAAAGAAGCCATAGATACTGTCAATGACGCCATCCATCCAACTTTTCTTACGAATTGAACCAACAGTAGAATCTATCTCTTCTCCATCAAAATCTGTTTTACCAGATAATCGGTTTGTCGCTTTTTGCACAAATCCTTGCTCGGTGAGAAGACGTACTTCTGACGACTCATCTTCCTCCACCTGTAGTTCCGGGGCTTCTCTGTCAAACGTTCCTATGGTTGAATTAAGAGCATCTTTGTTGAGAGTCACATCAGGATTTAGTTCAACATCTTTTTCCCAAACACCCTTGGATTCAGCTTCGTAAACATTCTTCATCTTCTTCATAATTTCAAATCGTCGATATTCATGATCTTTGGTGACTTGAGTTCGTTTGAAGAGTATAAATCCAATCAAAGCCCCAAGTCCATACCAGATGGCAAAATAAATCCAACTTAATGCGATTATGTCCCCGAGTGGATCAACTACAACTTGCAAACTTGCCATGACAAAAAGGGGCAACAGAAACAATCCTATTGCTGTCGTTTTCCTTGTCGTCATAGCATGAACTCCAGACATTGCTTCTTATGTATTCTCTCTTATTGTTTGTTATCGATCACGTGGAGCGCGACCCTTTCGAATGCTTCCATCGATGAGACCGATTGTGAAACCAGTGTGAAGAATCAGAAGACACAGAGGCACTCCCAAGAGGTGCTGAATGCCCTTCCTTGAAGCATATACACCCGATATGGCGAGTACTGATGCATAAGCCACGATAGGAAGAAGACCCCATTGGATATTCATAACAAAGAGTCCTATCGTAATGAGAGCACCAATCAAAGGAAAGAATTCTCGTAGGACAATTCTCGAGGGATGTTTCAACAGTACCTTTGTCCTCCAAAACCCATAACGATGACTCATTAGATACCAAGATTTTAGAGAAGATCTTCGTTTCATTTCAACAGTTATGAGTGGAGTTCGATAAAGCGTGTATCCATTCTTCAATAATCGCATACTCAGATCGCTATCTTGACTCGTAATGAAGGACTCGTCCCATCCTCCAATCGTTTCCAGAGCACTTCGTAAATGAAGTGCGAAAGCAGGGGTGTTGGTTTTACCTGCCTTTGTAAATGTCGCAAATTGCCCAGGACCTCCACCGAGAGGATTTTGAAGAGTTTCATCGATAAGCGATTCAACAATCGTATTCTTGTGAGTACTTCCAAGAACTTTACAGCCCAATGCTCCAATCGAAGGATCCTGTTTCGCAAGACGGTCCCATTCTGATTTCAAACGGATAAGATGGTCTGGTTTCGAAGAGATATGGCCATTGTATTCGAGAACATGAGTGATCTCTTCAGGAAGTTGTTTCAAAGCCATATTTCTTGCATGAGGAACAAATCTATTCTCGTTGTTCAATAGGACAATTCTTGGTCCGTTACTATTCTTTGATTCCTCAATCATATCCTTCACATGAGAGAGAGTTGAATCAGTAGAACCTCCATCAATAACGAAAATCATGTGTTCATTTGATGCGAGCGTTTGAGACATCAAAGAAGAGAGGCAATTTTTGATATGAAGTTCTTCATTGAACACGGGGATAACGGTGGCTAACCATGGGTGAGATGCTGCCGCCATACATCGACATCGAAGATGTGGTTTTGACTCTTCACCTTAGAAGCAGGTTGAAAAGCGGTTTATGCATCCATAGGCGCATGGACATCAAACCATTGACCTATAATGGCAGAGATGAAGGTATTTCAGTCACATTGTCAACGATTCTGAAACCTGGCGATGATGAGGATAAAATTTCAGAAGCCGTGTTAAATCTCTTTCCTGAGGCATCATTTGATCCACTCGAAGAAGAAACGTTTCCATCTCAACGTAATGCTGTCATTGAGTGTCTCAATTTATCTTTAGAGACGTTCCTTACCCTTATTCGCCAACAGGCAATATTGGATACAGCAATGGATGCTATGGCTAAGAACTTGGATGGAAATTCGACTTCGTTTTCAATTTCAAGACTCGCAGCATTTGCAAATAAAATCGCATTTACCTACGAAGAAGTCCCTCTCGGTGGTTGCTTCACAATACAGTTGCAAGGATCTGGACTTGCAGATTGGATCGAAGCAGTCACATGGCACAATGGTCGACAGGAAATTCCTCGGCAATTAAACGATGATTTAGCAATGCTCCAAGATGGAGAAGCCGCAACTTGGCATCAGTAGCCCAATTTCTGAAGATGTTTCACAATTGGAATATCTGCTTCCAACCAATCGAGCTTGAAAGCCTCATCTGAACTGACCCATTTCATTGACTCATGAACTGCCAATGATGACATGTCGAGAGAATCTTTCGTAGAGACGAGGAAAACGTGTATGTCAACGTGTAAGAAAGGATATGTAAATGGCCAAATGCCCAATTTTTCATTAATCTCCGAATCTACTCCAAGTTCTTCTTTCAATTCACGAATCATCGCAACCTCAGGAGATTCATCTGGTTCTACACTGCCTCCAGGAAACTCCCATTTTCCTGGTTTGGGCTCAGAATTAGCCCTTTGCATCGCAAGGAATTGAGTTTCAGAATGAAATACTCCCGCAGCAACTTGTATCGATGGTCGATACAGCATGTGTGAAATCACATCGCGGATAAGTTGTATCCCTTCTGATATTGTAAGATGTGACGAATTTGGGAGATGAAGAAATAAACATGGGACATCGACCTCTGAGGCGTCAAGCGCTTGTAGAGTACGATAATAGGTCTCATTGCAAAGATAGGTACCAGCATCAGAGGATAATGTTGGTTTTATTTTCCACGATTGAAGATTCCAACGTTTCACTTGGACCGGAGTTAGAAGATCCCCATTTCCGCTGATGGATTCATCAACAGATTGGCGACCTGAATTATCGGGAATGCTCATATTGAGACGATCTTGAGCTCGGAGTTCAATTCTCGGTTCAGTGCATTCCCCACAGAGACCGAGATGGAGAATAGCATCCCATTCTCTTGAATGTAATTCATCACGTGTCCATGTTGATCCTGCAAGGTCAACTGTTAGGATCTTCTTCTCAACAGAGATTTCACTTCCACCTGGACCGAATGGATTACTGATTGGGAGGACTGATGGCATTGAATGTACCAGTTTCTCAGAGATATTTTCAACATGTTCTCCAAAGGGAGTGAAACCTGTCAATAAGACCCTTGGCATGACCTGCCCTAGTATCGAATGTTCTTGATTATGATGCAAAGTTGGCAACAGATTCACAAACTAATGGGCCTACCGAGGTTTGAAGCCTATGAGTTCTACAACTCAAACCAAACTTTCACCAATACGATTGGTTCGAGAGATTTGGAGAGAGATCTTCCTCGGTGTTGGCCTTTGGGGGGCTTTTCGGCCGATTTTTGCAGCACTACTTGCTGCAATCCCAGGACTCTTCTTAGGCCAACACTTCAACAGAAAACATCGAAGAGCCTTTGACTGGAGCCTGCTTCAAATTCCATTAGCGCTTACAATCATTCTCTATATTCCACTTTGGCTTTGGTCAATCTATGATGCATGGAGAGATGCAACCATCATAGTATCAAATTCAAAGAAGAATTAAGGCCGCCACAACTGGTCTGAACATGAGAGTTCACCCGACTTCATGCCTTCCATATCTGCTAAATCATCAGCATCAAACTCATTCGGCAAGTTTCCTGTAAAAAATGAGTTTAAGCTTTGTGATTCGACAGCCCAATACATCACAGATTCATCATTATTTGAATGACCTGGATGATCATCATCTTCGTGGTCAGCTGGTGAAGTATAAACGAGATTCACAAGACCGAGTAGATGACCAAATTCATGAATCATAACACTGTTTTCAACCTCTTCGGAAGAAGGCCTATTGAACAATCCATTAGCATCATCAATGGAGTCACCAAACAAAGCAATCGTAGAAGCATCAACTGCAACACCTAAGACACTGTCATCGGAATAACTGCCTTGAGGCATGATGACATGCCATCGAAGAGTAGAACCGCTTAACGGTGATTCATCCATCGTATCATGTCCAACGGAACGAACTAAATCTGCGTTCCAGGAAGAGGTCTCAGAAAAGGTTTCTTCGTTCAATTTCATCGAAATACCACCTGGTTTGTCACAAACCTGTTCAAGTCGTTGTTTGAGTAAAGAAACAGTGCTACTCTCCGGAGCATATCCCGGAGCATAATCAATCTCTACAACCATGTTGGAGTATGTGTCACTTCGCAAACATGCAAGTGTCAAGCCGCCGACTTTGCCCCATGATTCTCCTTCATCCAAAACATCTGTAATTTCGTCAATGCAGCCTGCCATAGGCACGGTGACAAGAAGTGAAGCAAGGAGAATACCGAGCATTGATTGTTTGCTCATGGTGTTCCCATCCATAGGTGCTTCTTGAATTTCACTAACTCACCATTCCTCTGGCAAATCTATGGGTGAAAAGAGTTGGCCTGGACCATTTGCATCTGCAAGTTGTTGACGCACAAGTTGTTCCCAAGATCGTAGAGCAAGAATTCCTTCTATGAGATTCATTTCAGTCTCGATAAGTGTGACTCTTATCAGGGTTGAGAGAATATCCATTCGATCTTGATCAACAATCTTCAGAACTTTCTCAACATCAAATCCTATTTGCGAATCAATGCTCTCATCTGGAGATACGATTGGCCACGGATTCGCAACCTTATCGTTTAATTGACCTCCAGATTGGGCGACGTGTTGCGTTAATGAAATCATCATACCATGGATGTGATGTTGTAAAACGAGAGCAACTTCCACCACAGGCATCGTCAGTTGACCAATGAGATTCACCATACGCTCTTGCAGCGTAACCATAGCATCAGAGTCAGACATACGAGCGCCTCACAGTTTGAATGAATCGATGTATTGCCAACCAAAATGGTTCCATTGTTCTTGCGTCCATCCCTCGGGTAAGCCAGTTGGAGGTAAAGGCGCAATACCCCTAGCATCTGTTGAAACTGCAGGTATTGGTGCTGGTAGAGCAACTGGTTCTGTAGGTTGTGGAATATCGATTTGAGGCACAATCTTTGCTTCCATTTCTTCGACTACGACATCAGTTTGGTCAGATTCAAATTCTTCATCTCCATACTTCATCTTTCGATACATCACAAGCATCCATAGGAATGCCGAGAGTGATCCAATGGCGACTATGTACATGAAAATTGCAAACTGACTCTCACCAGCTTGTTCCGCAAGAGCATCTCCATCGCGAATAGTCTCTTTCTTTACAATGAGTGGATCAACTGTCATTCGATCCATTTCAACCCCATCGACTGTAACCAGGAGCCTGTATTCCTGAGATTCACCAGGTCCGACTTCTGCGATAATCGGCAGAGAAACCGATGCACTAAGACCTGCAGCAACAGGAATGGTCGTATTTGATTCCGCGTTCCAATTACCGCCCTCTACAAGTCGTTGAAGAATGAAGGAAAGTTCTCCTTTTCCACCTTTATTTGCCACACTAATTTCAAGTTCTGATGATGAACCTTGGACTGGGCTTGGATTACTCCATTGAATAGATGTATCTTCATCATCGAAAGAAATGCTAGGTCCAAGAAGAGCTAACGGCCACGATGCAAAGGGTTCTGCAACATTATTGTTTAGCGTAACAAATGGATTTCCAGAAGCATCTGAACCAGATACCCAGACATCTACGACGTAAGATGGTAACAATGTCGTTGCTCCCATATCAGTCAAGTCAATACTACCTGTCCAGAAAAATTGGTCACCAAATGGAAGTGTTTCTGGAAGAGCAGAGGCACCACGGGAGATTTCTGCTTCACCAGCACGTATTCTGTAGTGAAGTACCGCAGGTCGGTCGAGGTCAAATCCATTATCATCGACTGTTTCAAGCATGACAAGTAACGAATTTGCTTCACCAATAGAAATCGGTGAACCAGCAGGAACTTCATTCAGCATGACTGTTTGAATGGTTGGGTTTGAACTGTCAACAGCCAAACGAACACGAGGTAGTGGATCTGTTTCATCCATTGCAAGACCAGGTAAATCAGATAATTGCAGTCGAAGGTCAAGATGGCCACTGTTGACGGATGGCACCAAGAGATCTAAACTGAATTCACCATTTTGGCGAGGTGACGTTTTCCAAACGTGGTCGAAATCCCCAAAGACAACATCGAAAGCGCCTGGTGGCGCAGGTGTTTCATCTTCGCTAAACAAGACACGTCCAGTAACTCGTAGAGCTTGTCCAGATCCTATGAGAGTCTCTTCGACTTCATCGTTGTAATGATTTGTACCATCACGAAGTTCTACGGCTTTGATATGTCCCGATTCAGTATCGAATCTGAAGTCATTATCAAGACTCCATGCATCGTTTCCAAGACCTGAAATCTTTGTGAAACAAGGTGTCTCTTCGCCTTCATTACATGGTTTATCAGTAACACGTAAAACAGGAATAAAGAGCGTTTCTCCATCGGTATCAAAGGATTCTGGGAAGGACCAAGTCAATTGGAATCTTGCACGGATCAAAAGTTGGCTTGCATTGCCTTCAAAGGTCGAAATTTCAGAGTAGAGGTTCGAGACTGCAATGTATTCACCACCTGATTCGAGATGAGCCTTTGGCATTCCATTCTCGTCTTCTTGAAGTTGTATGAAGATTGAAGTTTCCTCGTCATTCACATCTTCACCAAGGGCGAATTGAACAAATTGAATATCATCCCACCCGTTACGATCGGAAAGAACAACCTGAGCAGTATACATCACACCAGGATGGAGAGGGTCCTCATCATCATGCCCAACGATACTTGAATTTGTCAAATCCACTTCTGGTTCAAATTCTTGACGTATTTGGTAAGTGGAGAGATCAGCATCCCAACTTGGCATGACCTGTCCTGGCGCATAACCACAAATTTGCGGGGTTGGTGGACAGACTGGACCGCCACCCATTGCGACCTGATTTTGTTGTGAATCCTTACCAGTAACAAAGAATGAGACGAATTGCCCGTGAGTCAACATTGAATCATCAATAAGGCCACTAAAAATATTCAGTCCACCCGCAATTGTTTCAGGGGATGAGAAGGTCTTCTCAGTATATTCATCTTCTTGAGGCAAGCCATCAAAGTTGAAATCATGACAACCTAAAGCAACCGTTGATTTGCATCCAATCCAATAATGGAAAGTAAGCTGTGTTGGCGGATCTACACTGTCTTGAATATTCACCGTAATACTTTGCCCACCAGGTGCAGGTGGACCAACATGACGTTCTTGCCCATCAAACGGAGTGGCTGCAATTACCAGAGGTGAATTACCATCAAGAATCAAACGAATTGTATTGTATCCTGGATTTGAATATTCAGAACCATTTGGAAGATTAATTGCTTCTACGTAGAAAATCATCCCGCCTGGTGCGGATTCAATCGGTGATACGAAGGTGAGATTGTAAGATCCAAAACTCGGGTTCGCTTCCTGAGCCAAAACAATAGGCTGTCCTATTGGATCGCCATCAAATGTTACATTTTGTCCAAGAACACGCAATTCAAACTCTCCTGCCAAAGGAGAGAGTTGAGATGATTCAAAGTGGATTTTTCCTAGGAAGGAAATATTTTGCCCTCCTCGAACCCAATCTTGAGTGAATAACTGGCGTCCATCTTCATCGAATACTTGCAATCCATCCAGTTGAATATCATTTTCAACACGAAGTTCCATATTCTCAGTATCCCAATTGCTCACAGCAGTACCAAAGGAATCTTTGACTGTAAGAATTGCCTCAGTCGATTGTTCATCATCCCAAGACCAGTCAACAGTTATTGGAATTCGAATGGTTCTTACATCATTGCTATCGATTGAAGATGAACAATTCGAGACATCGAAGTATACAATTCCACCTGCATCATCAAGAGTGGAACAGGTGTCACCTTGTTGCCACTTGAATGAAGGATTTTGTCCATGTGAATTATTGAGTGCTGCAATGACTTCAGTCACGTAATTTACTTCATCACCATGTGCAACCTTGATGATGAGGTTTCGAGCAATACCATCTGGAGCTGCCATTCCACCCTCAAATACTGCATTGATTGCGTGAGTATTCATCTTGTAGGATACATCAATGTTGGTGATTTTTACACGACCAGAGGTCTGTGCTTTAATTGCAAGCGGCACTTCAACAAACCCATCACCGTTATCAGGAA
>CEQM01121628.1_pt1 | contig 10023 bp, 12 predicted proteins | sample 531111 | NCBI WGS metagenome assembly CEQM01 (sample SAMEA2621278, study PRJEB7988) | marine metagenome | biome: marine biome (ENVO:00000447); feature: deep chlorophyll maximum layer (ENVO:xxxxxxxx); material: "saline water (ENVO:00002010), including plankton (ENVO:xxxxxxxx)" | depth 120 m
AAAAATTAATTGCCCTCTTACAGGGGCAGGGACCTTTCTCCATTCTTTAAAAGCTTCTGAAGAGGCATTGATGACTTTTTCATAATCCACTTCAGAACATTTATGAACAGTAGCAATCTTATTACCATTAGATGGATTTAAAGATTGAATAGATCCTTGGTCTGTCGTTTGCATCCAAGATTCCCCACCAATACATGCTCCGTAGTTTTCGTTTGATATAGATAATTTTTTTAAAATATCTTCCATATTCCCCTCATATTTATTCTTCTACAATATCTTTCGTTTTATCTTTATACGCCCAATAGGATAGTGTCATAATCATAAACACTAAAACAATTAAAGTTGGGCTATATATATATATTAATTCAGTAACACCATTACTTACTTTTGTTGTTTTCCAATAACTAAATTTAATAAGCTCTTCAAATCTACCAATCAATAAAGAAATTCTTCCCATAACTGCAAATCCAAACGAAGCTCCAAATTTAATCATTAAGAAATAGACACCTATCCTACTAACTTTACCAATTATACCCTTATGTTCCTTAGAAAAGAAAAAATAAACTAAACCGCTAATTACACCTACTAAAATGATAATTTCATTAATTATACTAGAATATGTACCGGCCAAATTCACTGTCGAAGATTTAATTTGAGTAAGTAAATTAGAATTTAAGAATACATAAAATTTTAAACCTGCCATCATCCCAACGATATATGCTATTGATATTCTAGAGAGCCAATCATACTTTTTTGACAATCTAAATAGCATAAACACACCTAAAATCAATGGGAATACATATGTTCCATCAAATTCAAATCCAGCTTTAACATAATTGGGAAAAAGTCTCCCAAATAGATTAGGCCAAATTGTATCCCAAAAAGTTATTGTAAAAATATAACCAGCAGAAACTCCAACAAAGATATGTTCCGCAATTTTATAAAATGGATTATCACCATATAAATAACTAAATATACTTAAAGTGAGCAATACAATACACCATATACCTAAGATTTCATACATCAGTTATTTCTCCTACGTATTATGTAATATGATATATTGCCAAAAATAATAAAAATCACCATTAATAAATGGGCTATTGATTGAGCAGACATTCTAGAAGTCGCTTTACCTGGAATTATTGGAATATCTTTATTTAAGAATTTATTGTTTTTTTCATTACTCAAATATTTGAACACCATCTGTTCATATTCAGCAGCACCTGGCATCCCTGCAAGTATGCCTCTAATTTGACCAGATTCTACATATGGAATAGCATCGGTAACCATTATTGATGTACACCCTGATGATAATGGAACATTATTTTCGTCACAAGCAAATTGAACCCATTCAGCATTACCAGGCACTCCTGCAGATAGGTCAAAAACAAAATCAAAATCTGTGATATTATAAACGCTATCCATCATAGGGATATCTTTAATAAGAGTATTATTAACATCTTGTGTGAAAATAGATCTTATATTAGTAGCAATCCCTCTAATTATAATCTCTCCACCAGCTTTATATGGGAAGCTTACATAATCAATATGCTCTGTTATGTTAAATAAGCCAGATTCAACAACCTCTTGCATAGCATACTTAGCCATCATTAATCCTTCTGGCCAAAGAGGTATAGTATAGACCTTAACTCCTTTAGAAAAAAGGTGTTGTAAAACAGCAACAGACATTGGATGGATTTCAGGTTTAGTGCTTGCACCATATTCAAAAGAAACTAAAACTTTATCTCCCTCTTTAAGGTTATTAAGTTCTTTAAAAACAATTTCTGAATTAGATGTTGTTTTTATTGGAATATTTATCCATCCTGGCTTAATTAAAGGAATCAAAACAGATAAGCCTATCAGTAGAAATATAAATCTTCTATCTAATTGCCCCAGCTTGATAAATATATTTTTAATTTTATTCATTAATCACCAAGTATAGACCTTTCTCTTCCTGTAATGATTCTATATGATTGCGCAATAGTTCCTAATGCAATACCAATCATAATTGCTCTTGAACCTGCAGTAGCAGGAACATCCATTATCCATTCTTGAAGATCTGGAATTCTAAATAAAGCTAAATCAGATAAATTAAAATATAAGATTATACCTGGAAGAGCAAACATGCTTACAACTAAAGAATAAAGCATTATTTTCTTATTTTCAAACCTACTAGCTATAATTGCAAAGATAAGACAAATATAAATTTCTAATGCCATCCACCATGGTATTAATTGACCAACTGGGACTCTACCTATCATTAAAAATATACCAGAGACTAATAATAATGTTGCTTCAAAATTTCTAATTTTAAATGCTCTATATGAAGCAGAAGCAACAAAAAAAGCAAGTAGAGCAAACATAGTTGCTCCTAAAGGAAGATAAATGTTATGGAACATCCAATAAAAAGCAGAGCCTTCCTCTTTCAAATGAGGTCCCATCGCAACATTTGAACCATTATAAATAAATCCAAAAACTATCATTAAAATAAATCCTGCTAGCGTAACAATACTATATCTCCAATTATTTCTTTTATTGGCCACTTTATTTAAATGTAATTGGAGGAGGTTAATAACGCCAAGGAATGCTGCAAAACCAGATATTATATCAAACCATTGAGTTGCATCATTATCAATAAAATTATTAAGAGGAGAATAATTAACGAAATGACCAAAAAGAGTTAAAAATCCAATAAAAACAACTAAAAAATAAGCTACTTGACGTTTCATTTTACAACATTCGTCCTAAATAAAGATGTAATATCAAAATTAATATACCCATAACCATTAAGAATTGAAGAAAGAAATACAATTACAATCAATATCATACAGCCTACTTTGACATAATCTTGCCCTTTAATACTTCCTAACATTTCAGGGCTACCTGAAAGATAGGCACTGGCTGCATAAAATTCTTCTCCTATCAAAGTATAGTCACACGCTGTAACAAAGAATGGAATTTGCGATGAAGAACCTGTTCCTGCAATCTGAATTGCTCCAATAGAATTACCCGTTTCTGCAAGAATTAATGATTCTGCATAAAACTTTCCTTGGAAAAATACTGCAGCAGGTTTTTCCCTTAACATTATACCGTTAACGCCAGCAGCATATGCAAATTGATCATCTGTAACATAATGAACCATATCATTTCTATATAGGTCAGGTCTTCCTTTTTTAAGATAAGACTCTTTACATGTTTCCTTAGCTGTCTCCATAACAATAGGGACGCAAACAGGCACATGCAAGTTTGCTTCATATTCTGCAGTCATTCCAGCAACATGGCCAAGTATAGTCAACCCAGATATTGTATCTATTTGATCTAAACTAGAAATTCCCGGAACATATAAAACTGGAGTACCCATCTCTGTTGCTCTACCAACGGCCTCTTCCATTGCCTTGATTGCAGCTATAGGTCTCATATATATTTCTTCACCACTTTTAGCTTTCTCTATAAAATACTCTACGACAAAGCAAAGTAATATAACACAAACAAAAGTTGTTTCATTGCCTACTAAAAATATTTGAAATGGAATAAAAAAATACAATAACAAAATAAAGCTAGGGAAAAATATGTATTTAATATATTTATTCATGACTGAGTATTTAAATTGATTCTCTCAATTTCATTAATTAAAAAATTAATGTTTCCTTTTTTTTCTAAAATTTCTACAAAATTATAATATTTTTTATTAGTAATAAAGCAGGTGGCTATTGGACCTAAAAATACAAGAAACTGACTGCCTATAAATGAAATATATTTAGTGCTTTCTAAGAAGAAAATAGCTGGTACAGACAATCCTCTATCAACTATTTCTTTAGCTAAATTTGATATCATTTTTTGTTCACTAGGCATATTATTAAATTAATACAATTAATGTGATAAAATAACCTCTAAATTTGCTCTTGGTATAATTTCTTTACTTCCATCTTCAAATTCTATTTCAGCAACTCTAGAAGTTGTTTCTGTATCAATTTTTATAAGTTCAGATGGAAGGTTTGTAACTTTTCCAATTTTTCCAAAAAATGGTTCTCTAATTATTCTCACAGTAGATCTAGTTGAAATAGCTAAACTATCTTCATTGAAAGATTCAACTAATTGTTCACCGATATCAGATCCAATAAATATTTCAGGTCTCATAACTCCTGCTCTTATTTGTGTTGCCCCATTTATAGATGCAAACTGCCCATCTTTTTTATTTAATAGTTCATAAGTACGATTTGCCATTTGGATTTCACCAAAGCCCTCAGTAACTATAATTGTAGTAGTATCTTCCATTCCCGTTATAGCGACACCAAGAGGCTTCTTGAGAATTTTTGTTAGTGTACTATAATCAATTCCACCGCAAACAATCCCTTTTACATCTAATGCATTTATTTTTTTATAAAAATCATACGTTAATGTTGATTTCATTATAATAATTTTATCTTGAAGATTATCTGATTTATCCACATCTAAAGTATCAATAGATTTAATATATCCTTTTTTTTCACCACCAATACCTATAATACCTTGAATGAGCATTCCATAAGAGCTAACTAAAACCCCTTCTTTTTTAAAAATATTACTAATTTTGCCAGGGATATAAGCATCTACCTCTATGGGAAAAGGTTTTTCAGAAATAATAACTTGTCCAGTAACATCTGAGATATTCCCAATGGTTCCATCAAGAGGGGAATTAACTTCACTTTTAAAAAATCCAAATAAACCTTTACTACGAGCTATGACTTGTCCTCTTTTAATTTGCTCATCAACTTCGCATAGCATGCAATCTGAAACTTGATCAGGATCTATATTTAACTCATTAGCAATATTCACCATTTGTACATTGCCAGGAATTTCTGTTGAAGCAACAATCTTATTAGCATCTACTATTGTACCTTCTTCAACATGAACTTCACCTTTAAGAGGCAATATTCTATCTTTGTCTATTGAGGTTTTTTCTAAGATTTTAAGTCCAGGAGTATATGATTTTGACATTATATCTCCAATGCAGGGTATTCATTCATAGCTTGACTCCAAGCACTAATAAGTTTTTTTCTATCTTTAGTATCTAATTTAAAATTAAATGGACGACCTCTACCATCTAATATAATTCCAACTTCTCCACCATATATATCACCTGAGAATTCTTTTTTTTCATTTAATTCAAAATTATTTTTCATACTAAATTGAGCTTCGCATAAACTAAAATCAGCATCGATTAAAATAATCTCACCGTATTTAAGTTCTCCATTAATTTCTGTTCCATTAATTTTAAATGAATAGTCCATTATCGAAGCGCCTAATTCATCTACTCCAGATGGTGCAATGCAAGTACCTAGCCTAATAAGACAATCCTTATTAAAAACTTCGATGGCTGCTTTTTCATATACAGAAGCAAGAACCCCTAATTGTGGCATCATAAAGATAGAATCTACTGCTAATTGAGTTACTCCTTCAGGAAGGAAAGAGTCAATTAACATTTTGCAAGCCTGCTCTCGTCTTGGTGCATGTGATAGAACTCCACCAGACCCTACAATCATATCTAAATCTTTCATATTTACTAAAGTTTCACCTGACATCGTCTGATCAAAAGTATCTGAAATCGTTCTCTCTTGTTGTACCCCTTTTAAAGAAACCGCAAATTTTTTATGTTGATCAAAAGATAATCTAAGCGCTTCTCGTGCAATCGCCTGTTCTATAATAAGCTCTTCTAGAGTTTGGGGAATTGTTGTTGGTCTTATCATTTTATTTGCGATTCTATTTGTTAAATCTGATTCATCAATCTCACGACTTAGCCATCTAGACACATTATCTACACCTGCATCCGCAAGAACATTGCATATAGAATAACTCATTCCATAATTAGCACTTACTGTTCTATTAAATTTATTATCAAATACCGAGAACACATCCGTAGTTGCACCTCCGATATCAACTCCAACTACAGAGATATTTTCTTTTTTTGCAATCCTTTTTATAATTTCACCAACAGCACCAGGGGTTGGCATAATTGGACAATCTGTCCATTTTGTTAATTTGTCATAACCTGGAGCTTGAGCCATAACATGCTCCATAAATAAATCATGTATTTTATCTCTACTTGGCTGAAGATTTTCTACTTCTAAAGTAGGTCGTATATTGTCAACCATTTTCAAGTCTGTTTTATCTACTAAAGTTTTATTAATTTCCTTTCTAGCTTCTTTATTTCCAGCATATATAATAGGTAATTTATAATCATTTCCAAGACGAGGTTTAGGATTTGCTGCAGATAAAATTTCAGCAAGTTCAACAACATGAGATTTTGTGCCGCCATCAATTCCACCTGAAAGCAATACCATGTCAGGCCTAAGCTCTCTAATACGTTTAACTTTCTCATGATATTTTCTACCATCATTTGAAGCAATAATATCCATAACTATAGAACCTGCACCAAGTGCTGCTCTTTGAGCGCTTTCACCAGTCATATTTTTAACAACACCTGCAACCATCATCTGTAGTCCGCCACCAGCAGAACTTGTAGAAATATACAAGTCAATACCATTAGCATCTTTTTCACAAGCATTGACAAACTTTTCTCCATCAAGAATTTTGCGGCCCGATAACTCTTCAAGCTCCATTATAGCATTCAGGACTCCTCTTGTTACGTCTTCAAATGGAGCCTCTACGGTTGTAGGAGCTTCACCTCTATATGTCAATCTATATTCACCATCAATATTCTCAATTAAAATTGATTTTGTCGTAGTGGAACCACAATCAGTCGCTAATATTACATTTATATTTTCAGGTATTTTGTTCATTATTATAAAATAAAATATAGTATATAGAGATAAAATGATGGCGCTGCAAAAGAAATTGAGTCAAAGCGATCCAAGAAACCTCCATGCCCCATTAAAATATTACTTGTATCCTTAACATCTGCTTGCCTTTTAATAAATGATTCTCCAAAGTCACCTAGCTGTCCAACAACACCTAGTATAAGAGCAAAGAATATGAAATTCATATCACTAAATCCATATGAATTTCCTGATAAATATAAATAAGCCATTATAATTACAACCCCTACAAAACCACTAAAGCATCCAACCCATGTTTTTTTTGGACTAATGGATGGTAAAATTTTATTATTTCCAAATTTAGAACCGAAAATAAAAGCAAATGTGTCACATATCCATGTACTTACAAATAATAGGTATGTTAAAAACATACCATTCTCAGTACCACGTAAATATATCAAACTTGAACAAAGACAAATTCCTATCCAGAAAAAACCCATTAAATAGTAGGAAATATTGATGACGTTTGATTCTCTACTAATTAACATTTCATATACAAAAATAAATAAAAATATTAATATCATCAAATTTGCCATATCTATAAAATTAAATATAGAGTTTAAAAAAATAGTTATATTTAAAGCTAAAAATAGATACTTATTGATATTACCACTAATAAGGGATGTTAATTTGCTATACTCAATAGAGCAGAAAAATAGAATCACTAGTACCATTAAGGGAAAAGCTGAATGAGAATAAATTCCATAAAGCATAATCGGAACACCAAGGATATTAACTACAGAGCGAGAATTATTAGATATATTGAGCATTAATTAACTGAGTATATTCTTATTCCATTGTCATGCTCAACAGCTGTACTACTTAATTGAATCTTTACCATATACTTATTGTTATAATTTGTTTCAATATTTGTATACGTTCTCTTAGGAATATTTTCTATAACCTTATCTATTGATATTTTATTATAATTTTCAATTTTAACAGGATAGTATAATTTTTGATATCCAGGTAAGTTTAAATCTTTTACCTTGCAGAAAGATATACTAATAAATAAAAATGTCATACAAACGCTAATTTTGTTTTTTATAGACATTGTCTCCCCATTTAATAACTTTAACTTTTACTTCTGTCGTTCCTTCTTGAACAAAATCCAACTTTAGTGCTGCACCATAAGAACAATCTAAAATTCTGCCATCAATATACGGACCTCTATCATTTATTCTCAAGGTTAAAGATTTACCATTACTCAAATTTGTGACCTTAACAACGGAATTTAATGGTAATGTCTTATGTGCCGCACTAATTCCATCTTTATCATAAATTTCACCGTTTGCAGTCAAATTTCCATCAAAGCCATCATTCAATCCATAAAATGATGAAATACCATAAAAAGTATCTTTAGTATCTTTGTTCTTCCAATTTACTTCATTACTATTATATCGAGGAGAAGGGGCGCAAGATAAAATCAGTAGAATTAATAATAAACTACTTATTTTCAATCATTAAATCTCCTACAATATTTTTAATATGATCTATCGATTGTTCTTCTAAATAGCTTTGAAGTTGATCAACTAAGGTCTCAACAAGATTAGGATATTTATAATTGATAGTACCCAACTCAACGAATCTTGATCCTGTTAGCATAAATTCAATTACATCATCACAATTAGATATCCCTCCAATTCCAATAATTGGAATATCAAGAGTTTTGAATAATTTATGGATATTGGCCAAAGCTACTGGTTTAATACATGGACCAGACAGGCCTCCCATAATAGTGCTTAATCTTGGCTTTTTTGTTTTAATATCTACACTCATACCCATAACAGTATTAATAGCACTGACAGCATCAGCCCCACCATCTTGAGAAGCTAAACCTATTTCTTCAATGGAGGTGACATTCGGACTAAGCTTCATAATTAATATTTTATCCGTTCTTTTTCTTAGCTCTTGAGTTAATTCTTTTGTCATATCAGGACTAACCCCAAACTGCATTCCTCCCTCTTTTACATTAGGGCATGATATATTAATTTCATATCCTATATGCTTACTATCAGCACCTTCAAGCATCTCAAGAGTTTCTACGTAATCATCAATTCTAGTGCCTGCAATATTAATAATAATATTTGTATCAATCTTATTTAGATATGGAATCTTCTCTTCTATATATTTTTCTACTCCAAGATTCGCTAAACCTATGGAGTTGAGCATACCAGATGATACTTCGAAAATACGTGGAGGAGGATTACCCTCTCTAGGATTCCTGGTAACTGATTTTGTTATAATTGCACCAAATTTAGATAAATTAACAAAATCTGAAACTTCATTACCATAACCATACGTACCACTTGCAACCATAATAGGATTTTTAAATGTTATATCCTTAATTTTTAAAGCAAGCATGTCTTAACCTCATTTGCTTTATATATAGGACCATCCATACAAACTAATTCATATTTATTTCTATACGTATCTGTACTAGATTCCTCACTACATTTTTCTACTGTACAGCCTTGGCATATTCCGATTCCACAAGCCATAATCGTTTCCAATGCTAAATGGCATTCAATATCATGTTCAACTGAAAATTTTCTTACAGCTTCCATCATCATTGGAGGGCCACAAACATATATAGATTTATCTTTAAAATCATTAATATCAAAAATACTTTTCATGGCTTCAAATAGATTACCTTTAATCCCAGCTGAACCATCATCCGTAGAAATATAAATATTTTTATCTGGATTATGATCTATGAAATGTTCTTCTTTCTTCCTCGCTCCAAAAAATAGATGAGAAGGATGGGTAGATTCAATATTATTATAAAGATTTAATATGGGTGCAATACCAACTCCTCCACCAAGCAAAATAGCTTCTTTATTTTTTGATACTTCCCAAGCATTACCTAAAGGACCTATAATATCCGCAGAATCACCTTCTTTCCAACTTCGCATTATCCTAGTACCATCACCAATTGGTTTATATATTATTTTAAATGAATTACTATCTTGATAAGATAGGCTCATTGGGCGTCGCATTGTTTTATCAAAGCTACTAGATGGAAGTATATTAATAAACTGACCAGGTTTAGCAATTTTTGATAAATTATCTGATGATAAGTGGGCCTCAAAGATATTTTCTGCTATCTCTTTATTATCTATTACTTTTGATATTTCATTATAAATCATATTATTGTTTTAATAAATCCATTTTATCAAAATTCATATTTCTAAAATCAGCACCAGGA